>WBZR01000532.1_pt1 | contig 60206 bp, 56 predicted proteins | sample 5204231 | NCBI WGS metagenome assembly WBZR01 (sample SAMN12412403, study PRJNA552823) | activated sludge metagenome | isolation source: activated sludge from anammox sidestream of wastewater treatment plant... | place: USA: Virginia | collected 2017-08 | reverse complement strand
CGTGCATAAAACTCCAACAGATCATACATCCTTTGTCGATACTCCGCAGTGATTTTGCCAATACACCACATCAACTTGCGCCAGGGCTTGCAGTCGTTTTTTTTAGAAATCGGCGAATGCTTTCACGGCTGATATTTTTCAGATTGGGACGCCGACGCGCTGCCTTGGTAAGCAACCGGATCGTCCAGCGCTTTGCACCCTTCGGAGGCTTACTACATGCCAAAGCTACAACTTCTGCTTGCTGATCAGTTCCGTATTGTCGTGGTTGCCCAGGACGAGCCACATCATACAAAGCATAATCCAACCCCTTCTCTCCATAAGCCGAACGCGTGCGCCAAATGGCGGTGCGTCCAACACCCAGAACCCGCATGATGAGCGATTCAGGCACTTTTTCGTCTAATGCCAATAAAATGTGCGCCCGGCTGATTTCCCTGGCCATGTGCTTCCCTTTCGAACGAAAGGCCTTCAGTTCCGCCTTATCCTCTTCGGTAAGATGTATTTCGGCTTGTCTCATACATCATATTTTATGTTCCGTTATTACAATGTCAATATACTAGTAACAAGGTTGCCAAAGGGGGCAGGAGGTATCGGGGTTTGAATCCCTGGCAGCATGATGATTACCGGATGCTGATGTTCCTGTCGAAAGGTGAAAACGCGACAAACAAATTCCGCAACCATGATTTGCGTAAGTGGCTTTACCGGGAATCAGAACAAGCCGGCAAGGATCAGCAAGAGAAGTATTCCGGTCGTACGACCTGACGGATAAAGCTGCTGCAGGCACACGGCCTAATCCGCAAAGTTTCGCGGGCCAACCGCTATGTTTTGACGGAGAAAGGCATGAAGTTCTCTTGCTCGTTGATGACACAGATTCATCCCTAGATATTAAAGCGCTTACGGAAATGGCGGCATGAAAAACACGCAAAAAAAACAAGAAGTCGATGGATTGTAGTATGAAGAGGTACAAGCAAGGGGCAGAGGAGAAGGCAAAGGAGTTGTTAAAGCACATTGACGAGGAGGACGAGAGTGAGAAGCAGTCATGTGAGGACAAGGATTTAGAGGAGATGGGTGAGGGAGTGAAATAAAGAGCGAGAAGATCAGGAAAGAACTGGATGAGAAGACAAGGAAATATCAGTCTGACAGGTTTCACAAATATCATTTTCCTCGCGATGAGGAGCCTGACAGCTACGCATGTCCTGAAGACAGGAAATTCAGGTACAAAGAGGCACAGAAAAGGAGAATGAGTACCGGGTATGAGACAGAACAAGGGGTGTATGAATGCGAGGATTGCAGTGGATGCACAGTAGCCAGGAAGTGTAAAAAGGGGCAAGGGAACCGGAGTATCCGTATTAATCCAAGGCTTGAGGCATACAGAGCTCAGGCGAGAGCCAATTTAAAATCAGAACAATGCAGACAATTGAGAAAACTGCGCGGGGTAGAGATAGAGAGCGTATTCGGTGACATTAAGTGGAATCAAGGCTACAGGCGGTTTCGATTGAGAGGGCTCGAAAAAGTAAACGTAGAATTTGGTTTGCTCAGTATGGCGCATAATATGAAAGAGATAGCAATCCTTGAACAAAAAACTACACATGAAAAACCAGCAGCCAGAAAAATAGCGTAAGAATGCCAGAGAGTCCCTTTCGTAAAACAGAAATGCCTTACTCTTCTACTCTCAGAAATTTACTTTTTGGACAACCCTGTTACCTCAGCGGATTCTTTTGCCTTTCGTTTGGCTTGATAGATTACACCCAGGGCGAAATGTGACTTGTCGTCGTTTGGTTTGAGTTCCAGGGCTTTTTGCAAGGATTTAATAGCCTCGTCAAGTTGATCCTTCTTTGCATTGACTACACCCATATCATAGTAAGCCTCCGAATATTGTGGGTTGATTTCTACCGCCTTTTTAAAGGCTGCAAGAGATTCATCCAGGGAGTCCATAGACGCATAGGTAACGCCTAAATTGTAATATCCTTTTTCGAAGTTTGGGTTGAGTTCCACGGTCTTTTTAAACGCTGTTACAGCATCGGCATATTGTTTCTTCCCATAGTAAACGAGCCCTAAATTATAATATGCCTCAATATACTGCGGAGATGATGCTATAGCCTTCTTTAGGCTCTCCATAGCTTCGCCTAACCGGCCAGCCTCGTAATAAATTACACCGAGGTTGTTATATGCTTTTACAAAATTTGGATCAACCTCCACTGTTTTTTTGTATGCAGCGATAGCATCTTCTGCCATTCCTTTTTCACCATATACGACTCCAAGATTATACTGCGCATCGGCATTGTTGGGATTTATTTCAACAGCCTGTTGAAATTCTTTAATCGCGGCATCCAGAGTTTCATCTTTACTCTGCTCCAGACAATAGCCCGTATTTACAATAGATGACAGTATAAGCACGATAATGATACACATTTTCATAACATAACTCCTTTTAAAATTATCGAGTTAATTTATCGGTACGCGACCTTCTTTTAAAGGTTTACCTGATTTTATCATATGAATCAATACCGGAATCTCTGATATAATCGGTTGAACCTTCCGGTCTTTTAATGCCATAAATGGCGTTCCCTGAATAACTCCGGCGAGCGATGAGATTGTAATGTCTTTTCTTTCTGTCACACCGTGTATTATTGGTTCGCGTTCTTTTGTTATAAAAGTTAAATGAAAAATTTCCTCCACCATATTACGTACGTACGGCTCCATCTTATAATTTTCGGCAATAACTGCAACTCCTGCCTTGATCATGGGTGCGGGAGATGAAAAAGACAATAATTCCAAGTTCGGTCCAACTGATATTGGTGCAGCTATCGGTGTTTTAAATTGAGCAAGAGATATCGTTGATAATGGTTTTTCATATTTTGGTTCTGATATTGCTTCAGGAATTTCCTGTTTGGCAACTAAAGCGAAAGGCTCCTTTTTAAAAGTTTTCAAAATCTTATGGACGAGCAGGTCTCCCACTATTAACTGCTTCATCGGGGCATCTCTTTTGACAGCTTTTAAATAGTGATAATTCACGAGGATTAATGCAATCCCAAATCCTATAACAATTGCAGAAGTTATGATCTTGGAGACGAGGGGAAAGAATTTCATAACAAGGTGAAACAAGGCAACAAAGATAAACGCAGATACCCCAACTTCCAAAAGGCCGGCTTGCGGTGATCCGGTTGAGCTAAAATAAACCAAAACAAGCGCTATGACTAAAAACAATATACAAATATGGGCAACCATATGCTTCCATGTATTCATTGGTTTAGGAGGCATGGGTATCTTTGATGATTTTGTAAATTCGATGCCTTTGTCCGTCATGGGAGTGGATTGGAATATGATTTTTAAAGTGCTTATTTCGTTTCCTCAGGAGAACCGCGTATATTGTGGTGGCGGGTCTCGATAATTATAATACGGGCTGATTTTATTTTATTTTCTTAGCAAATGCAATAAACATTTTTGAAGTCAAGCGAAATAATCAGAATGATGTTGTAAATTCAATGATATATTGTTAAAGTGCTTTGTGATTTGTTTATTCACTTTGCAAATTTCATTTCGCCTTTTGTGCTTCTGAGTCACTCAGATTAGGGGACATCTATGGAGAGAAAGTTAAACGTTATATTATAAGTACTGGAGACATCATCATGAAAAAACTGTTTATTGTCATGTTATTCATTATGGGCATTTCTTTAATACTGTTACCCTCTGGTTACACAGGCTGGATTCCGTCGGCAGAAGATGAACCGGCAAAAGGCAAAAAACCACTGAATACGGAGAGTGAAGAGGTTATCAAGAATTTTAAAATTCACTATCCTCATTTGACAATCTATTTTGATAAGGCCTACGGATATGCAGTATTTCCCACGATAACAAAGGGCGGTATCGGTATCGGCGCTGCCCATGGTACCGGCGACGTATACGAGAAAGGTGAATATATTGGCACTGCAAGTATGATGCAGGTAACTCTGGGCGCACAGTTCGGCGGACAAACATACAGCGAAATCGTATTTTTCAAAGACAAAGAAACTCTCAGTGATTTCAAAGAAGGCGACCTCAAGCCCAGTGCGCAGGCGTCCGCAGCCGCTGCAACTGCGGGAGCTTCTACGGATGCTGATTATGATCACGGTGTTGCAATCTTTACCTTGTCGAAAACAGGGTTAATGTTTGAGGCAACCGTGGGAGGTCAGAGGTTTAGTTTTAAACCAAAATAGTGAAGGTTTGTATACCGCAGTGAATGGCCAAGTCTCATGCAAGGGGAACGACCGCTTATGCCTCAGCGCAGGACGCTAATAATCGCAACCAAAACAATGCCACTGATAATCCGTATCGTGAAAATACGATATTTTATCTGTTTTAACAGCATGAACACACTTAACAATACATCACAATAAGGGCAAACTCAGAGTGATCCGTGGGGGCAAAGTAACAGGGCCTTTTCCGGACGCAGGTTGCAAAAGACCGGTTTGCGGTAGCGATTAAAAAGATAGCCTCACTGCCGAAAATGTCTGAAGTTTAATATCCCTTATGAAATCGCTCCACTAAGTGTTGCACTTCAAGGTTGAATGTGCCACAATAAATTTTAACAGGATAGTATCATTATGAATACAACCGAAAATAAATCCATTTCTTCATTCCAGGATTTGATAGAACTCATGCGGAAGTTACGCAGCAATGACGGATGCCCATGGGATAAGGAACAGAGCCACGCATCTTTAAAACCGCATCTGGTGGAGGAGGCATACGAGGTCATCGATGCTATTGATTCCGGAGATCCAGATAAACTCAAGGAAGAACTGGCAGACCTCTTTTTCCAGATCATTTTCCACTGCCAGATTGCAAAGGAAAAGGAGGAATTTGACATTGGCAGCGTCATGGCGCTCTGCCTTGACAAAATGACACGCCGCCATCCCCATGTCTTTGGCGACGCCTCCGCGACTACGCCGGAAGAGGTCCTTCGCCAATGGGAGCAGATTAAGAAGCAGGAGAAGGGATATGAAGAAAGGAAATTTATTGTAGATGGACTGCCCAAACATCTTCCTGCCCTCCAAAAGGCACAGAAACTACAAAAGAAGGTGGCCAAGGTCGGTTTTGACTGGGCGAATATACAGGACGTGATTGCCAAAGTTGACGAAGAACTGGAAGAGGTCAAAGAGGCGATACGTGAAAAGAAACCGGAGCATATCGAAGAGGAGGTGGGAGACCTCTTATTTTCCATTGTCAATCTCGCCCGATTCCTGAAGCTCGATACGGAGAATGTGCTCCACAAGACCATCTATAAATTTGTCGATCGTTTTAAAAAAGTGGAGACAGTGCTTGCGTCCATGGGGAAGGATATTGAGAAATGCTCCCTGGAAGAGATGGATGCCATCTGGAATAAGGTAAAGGGTAACATTTCTGACTAGTATTTTTTATGAACTATTAATTTGTAAAAATTGCTCCACGATGTGCATGTTGTCCAGCCCATTTTTCTCCAGGGAATACCGATTTATGCGGAATTCCGTGTAATTCCCCAAATAACAAGCACGGTGATTTTCACGTGTTTGGACAAGAATATCCTGATTGCTCAGCTCTTCGCTAAGGATACCAAAGGGAGATAGTTGTTCCGCAAATCTCAAAAGGGCCGATGTAATGGATTCTTTATCCGGATGCAAAACGACATATTGACCCAAAGGTGAGTCCTGTCCCTGTATCTTTTGAACATTTTTTATTTGTCGTTATAATGAAATAAAGCCGACAATTTTCAAAGGAAAATTCAGGATGTTTTTAACCCGGGCATTCGGCTATTTTTATAATAAGATTAAACCCGCTCCTTCCCGATAGGGAGTAGGGGGGGTGTGTAAAGCATAGCAGAAACAATGAAATTCTATATGTAATGGGCAATGAATAAATTTATGACAAACGGCGAAAGAACTACCCGGGACATTATACAAAAAGCCTTACTGCAGAAGCGATACGAATTGCTTGAACACGAGGCAAAGGAATTTATTGAAGCATGTGGTATAAAAACCACAAGGCACATCGTTACCACATCTCCCGTAGACGCAGTTCGGGCGGCAACATCCATCGGGTATCCGGTCGTTCTCAAGATTGTGTCGCCTGATATCAGTCATAAAACAGAAGTGGGCGGGGTGAGGCTCAATATAAAGAATGATGAGGAGGTTAAGGCCGCATACGATGAAATTATCGGGAGTGTAAAAAAGAGACATCCGGGCGCACGGATTGACGGAATGCTTGTCCAGGAAATGGCAATGCCGTCCACGGAAGTTATTGTGGGCGGACTTCGGGACCCTCAATTTGGTCCGGCCGTGATGTTCGGGCTGGGAGGGGTTTTTGTTGAGGTTTTTAAAGACGTTTCTTTCCGTATCGCCCCAGTGGAGGAATATGAGGCGTTCGATATGATTCACGAGACAAAAGGAGTGAAGGTTTTAAAGGGCTACAGGAATATGAAACCGGCGGATATTCCTGCACTGGCTCAAACTATTGTACAGGTATCAGGCATCATGGTTTCCACGGAAGAAATTAAGGAAATAGACCTGAATCCCATCCTCGTCTATTCGCACGGTCTGAAGGCCGTGGATGCACGCATTATTCTATGTCAACCCTGACGCTGCAACGCAGCAAACAATATTATTCCCTGCTCACGGGAAGCTCCATCCCGCACATTCAGACTAATTTTATAAGAGGCAGAAAAACTGAATTCAAATCGAGGTGATAAAAGGACATCCCGCATCGTGTCGGGAATGTCTGTTGATGGCGATCGATCGTTGCTTATCTTGGCAGCAAAGCCCAAATACGGCACTGTCCGCCAGAACCACCCTCAATTTTGATGGGGGCTATGATAAGTGTTGCCCCTTTTGGAGGTAACTTATCAAGATTGGCTATATTTTCAAGGATGAATTTTCCTGCGCCATTGATACTATGATGGGCCGGAAAGTCTGAACACTTTCCACAATCACCGCTAAGGGTGTCGATGCCTATGCCTTTGATATGTCTTTTTCCTACCAGAAAATTGATGGCCTCTTTTGAATAGCCAGGAAAGTGCATCCATCCATTGATGTCCTTGTTTTCATAATCCTCAAAGTTGCTCCATCGTTTACTCCACCCGGTGTTTAATAACACAATAGACCCATCAGGAATTTGCCCGTTCACCTTTTCCCATAACAAGATGTCCGATTGTGATAGGGCGTAATCAGAGTTTCTCTCTGCTTTGTCTGTTGCATCGATGACAATAGCAGGGCCGACCAATTGTTCAAAAGGAATTTGATCAACCGAAGGTTGGTTTAGCTCAAAGTGGTTGGGTGCATCGATATGCGTACCCAGGTGTTCCGGCGTACTGTATCTGCCGAAAAATACCATGTCTTTTTTGATATGTGCAACGATCTCGTACTTAAAAGAGGCATAGTTCCCTACCGGCCAATAGGCATTCTTTTCGTTCAGGGGATAGGTCAGGTCGATGACCGATGCCTTGCCTTCCATGACGTCTTCAAGGATGCCTGCCCATAGCCGCTGTATCGGTAAAAGCGCCACCACCGCCAGGACACATATTTTCAGAAATACTCTCACCCTCTATTTCCCAATCTTCAAATACGAGAATGTAAATTAAATCTTTAATACAATCTTTCCAAAATTTCCCCTGTTTAGCATCTTCTGATGGGCAGCCGATGCCTCTTTTAAAGGGAATGTACTATCAATTACAGGTCTCAATTTCCCTGCTTCTACCAGGTTCAATACATCAAGGAGCTCCTTTTTGCTGCCCATATAACAGCCAATGATTGCATGCTGCTTCATGAACAAGAACCGGATGTCTATCGTTGTTGAAGGACCGCTTGTGGCACCACACACCACCATCCTTCCGCCCTTAGCAAGGCACTGCAGATTCTTTTCCCAGGTGTCGGGTCCGATATGTTCAAAGATAAGGTCTACCCCTTTGCTATTCGTCAAAAGCATTACTTTTTCGGCATAATTCTCTTTTGAATAATCTATGACATCGTCTGCGCCCAGTTGTTTTGCCTTTTTAAGTTTTTCTTCCCCTCGGGCAGTGGTAATAACGCGTGCACCCGCCAGATGGGCAATCTGAATAGCAGCACTGCCAATGCCGCTGCCGGCTGCGTGGATTAGTACATTTTCGCCTGGTTTGAGCTGCCCCCTTGTAATGAGCATGTGCCATGCCGTTAAAAAAACCAGAGGGATGGCTGCCCACTCCTCGAAGGAAAATTTATTGGAGAGGGGAATGATGTTGTCTACATGTGCCTTAGCAAATTCCGCATAACCTCCCTGCACCTGAAACCCCATAATCTTAAAATTATTGCACATGCTGTCGTTGTTTGTAATGCAATGCTCACACTTCCGGCAGCGAACGCCGGGGGCAATGAGTACCTTATCGCCCGGTCTGAAGTTTTTTACCTCCATCCCTATCTCAGCCACCTCGCCGGCAATATCACTCCCCAGGATATGTGGCATAGGGATCTCAATGCCTGGCAATCCTTGCCTTACCCAGATATCTAAATGATTGAGCGCGCATGCCTTTACCTTTACAAGCACTTCATATGGAGAGATTTTCGGTTTCTCCACATCTGCGTAAGTTAATTTATCTACCCCGCCATTCTCATAAAAAACAACAGCCTTCATACTATTTTCCTCCGGGTATGAATTTTAGTATTCTAGTGTCTTACAAAGATAATGTTGACATTTTCGGCAAAAATATTTTTATGAAAAACTATAATGCCTCACCATACAAGGCTTATAAGCCGATTTGTAGTATGTCGTACTTTCTAAATTTTTAAAAGGCAGCCCGTACGAGTCGGAAGAAAAATTATTATTACGCAGAATATTCCGAAACAAATTCAAAATGATAAAAACTGATTTTCATCAGGACAAACTTATTTCAACATCTACTACCAAAAAAAATACTTTTCCGATTCGTTTGGTTCAGGAGTATTTGATGCAAAACTGAACCTGAAGGGTTCATATGTTTGTAGCCTCCAATATTGCCGTGGTCATACGATCCCGATGGGGTCGAATCCTACGATCATTGTTTGTTTCTATAAACATGTCATCCCTTTGGGATTAAACGATAAGGAAAAGAATCTGAATGGTTCAAATATTTATAGTGTCTTTTCCGACGCGTTCGGGTTAGGTGTACTGCATACAAAAGTCTTTTTTTGCAAAAATGTAACTCGCTGCGCTACGGCATCAGACCGTAATTTTTTAACGTACTTATTAATTGATTCTCATGATCTTTCGTCATCTCACAAAGCGGCATACGCATCTCTCCGTTTATTTTCCCCAGCAATTTCATAGCTGTTTTTACTGGGATTGGATTGGTTTCAAGAAACATGCCCTTGCACAGTGGGAAAAGTTTGTGGTGGCATTCCCTAGCGGCAGCATAATTGCCTTCCAGGCAATAACGGGTTAACGCTGCAACATCGGCAGGAACAATGTTGGCTGCTACAGAGATCACCCCTTTTCCGCCGACGGACATAATAGGGAGGGTAAGAGAGTCATCCCCCGAAAGAACCGCAATGGTGCACAACTGTAATATCTGAGTAGTCTGATCGATGCTCCCGCTGGCCTCTTTAATTCCAACAATGTTTTTGACCTTAGAAAGCCTCGCAACCGTTTCAGGCAAAATTGAGATACCTGTTCTTGAGGGGACGTTGTAAATGACGATAGGAATATCTACCTCTTCAGCAATTAATTTGTAATGCCGGTAGAGTCCCTCAGGGGTGGGTTTATTGTAGTAAGGGGTAATAATCAAGGCTCCATCTGCCCCTGCCTTTTTTGCATGTTTTGTTAACCGTAGGGCTTCCGTGGTGTTATTTGAACCTGCTCCGGCCAGTACACGTGTCCTCCCGGCGACCATGCCAACAACCTCACCGATTATTCGTTCATGCTCATCAAACGATAGTGTGGCGGATTCTCCCGTTGTACCACAAGGAACAATCCCATTCGTTCCGTTCTCGATATGGAATTCAACAAGTTCATTCAGTTTTTTAAAATCAACCTCTCCGTTTTTAAAAGGGGTTACCAATGCTACAAATGAGCCCTCGAACATGTTATTCTCCTATTTGTTTTTCATTCAGTTATTGTCCCTAAATACAGTACCTGCATTTCACCTCATACGAGGAATAAGATACTTAATTACAAATGTTCGACCGCTCGTATACTATAACATAAAACATCACATATTCAAGTCTTGTACTGACGTTTTACGAAACCTTGCCTCCCGGCAATTGAGAAAAGACAAAACCGGAGCACGAAATTCATGGATTAACCCTCTCGGGGTTTACAATCCTGACAGGATTAATTTTGGAAAGGCATGAAAAATAATTCTGTTCCGGTTGTGCAGTAAGCGATTGCAAATACCCCTGAAAGATTCAAAGATTACATCTGTTTTACAAAAATGCCTCTCTTCCCGGTCTTGCAGATTTATATTTTCGATACACTGTTTATGTTGTCAGTTTGCGCCTCGTTTGACAGTAAATAAGACACAAGGGAATTATTCATTATGGTTGAAAGTAACCAATCGGAATAATCACCCGGAAAGAGTTTATAAGTTCAATTTAACAAATAGATTATGAGAAAAAGAAAAATAAGCAATGAAAAATAAGAAACAATACCAATGTTTTGAACGGGTAATATAGATTACAGTACGATGCCGATTTAAAATAAGTTACATCTATTTATCGTTGAAAGGGATGTAAGTAACAATATATCCCATAAAACATTTTGCAAAACGTTTATAAATTATTATTGGAATAAAAATTGTGTCAATAGATATTTGTTTAGATAAGTATTGCGCAAAATCTATGTGCTATTGCATGATTTTAATAGTATTTCAGGTGAAAATTGCGAAAGAGGGGTGAAGAAAATACACATAAAAATTTACTTAATATTGTTGTAATTAAATTGTATAAAAGTTAGTATTTTATGAGGAGAGGGGCTAAATTTATGAAATGCGTTTCTAACAAAATAAAAATAAGCGTATGGTTGTTGTTCATAACCATAGGGATAATCATATTAGGCTTGGGAGTTGTTCAAGCCGGTGATCCAAATGGTTCTGCTACGTATTCAGATAGTATTAGTGGGTTGAAATTTTCTGTTAACTTCGCCTGGACGTTGGTGGGTGTCTTTTTAGTGTTTAGCATGCAGTCTGGTTTTGTTTTTTTAGGAGGATTTTTAAGGCAAAAGAATATGCTTGGTTACATGGCACATTGCCTTATTGATTCCACGCTTGGTGCAATGGTCTTCTATCTCTTCGGATTCGCCTTGATGTTTGGAGGTTCCAAGCTGCTTCCAGGTCTTGAGTACGGTAATTCGTTTATCGGATGGGATGGCTTTTTCCTTTGCGGCAGGTCGTATGATGTTCAAACAATTATGTTCTGGCTCTTCCAGATGGTGTTTGCTACAAAGGCCGTTTCAATTATTGCAGGCGCCGTAGCAGAGAGAATGAAATTTGTACCCTATATCATCTATAGTTTTCTGGTGTGCGGGGTGATCTATCCCATATATGGGCATTGGGTGTGGGGAGGCGGATGGTTGAGCACGCTTCCCATCGGTGCAGGGGTAAAAGACTTCGCAGGATGTGCCTGTGTCCATTCAATCGGAGGAATTATGGCATTTATGGGGGCATGGGTATTAGGTCCACGAGAAGGAAAGTACAATCCGGATGGGACACCAAATGCCATTCCTGGCCATAACCTCGTTTACGTAGTGATCGGCACCCTGGTACTTGCATTTGGCTGGTTTGGTTTTAATGCGGGCAGTACGCTTGCCGCAACTGACTTGCGTATCTCTGTAGTTGCAACGAATACCTTTCTTGCAGCTGCGGCTGGCGCTTCTGTCATGCTATTCGTACAATGGGCATTAACGGGCTATATCGACGTACCTTTTATTTGTAACGGTGCGCTTGCTGGTTTAGTTGCCATTACCGCCCCGTGCGCTTATGTTGCCCCCTGGGCTGCTGCTGTTATTGGACTGCTTTCAGGTTTGATCATGAGGGGCGCTTTTTGGCTGGTAGAATTTGTATTTAAAGTCGATGACCCGCTTGGCGCCGTAGCCGTCCATGCGGCAAATGGTATCTGGGGGATGCTCGCTGTTGGCGTTTTTGCCGATGGTACTTACCAGGGAGTAAATGGCTTAATTACGGGTTCAGGATGGCAGCTCCTTGCTCAATTTATTGGTACAATTGTTGCCGTAGCATGGGCATTTGCCTGTGGTGGTGCGGTATTCCTTGCTTTAAAATATACTATGGGTATAAGAGTTTCAGAACTTGTTGAGAATGAAGGTGTTGACGTGCATATTCACGGCTCCCCATGTTATCCCATCGAAGAAACGTTCGTCACGCCGATGGTCGGTGAAACTGCGATTGATCCGGAGCAGGAAAGATTACAGTTGTCTCTGCTCGAAGAAGCCTTAAGCAAGGATAGAGCGAGAGAGAAGATTTATTCGGAAAAACTTGGCCGATGGGTATATGCAAGAGTAAAGACGGGAAAAAAGAAATAAGACAGAGAAAAGGGATAATAGATTTTATTCGTGATGTAATGTTATTCGACAGTATTCAATGGACGGAGGTTTTTCATGAAAAAGATTGAGGCGATAATCAGACCGGAGAAGTTTAATATTGTCAGAGATGCCTTGACTGAGCTTGGTTATCCTGGAATGACCGTTACAGAAGTAAAGGGACATGGCAGCCAAAAAGGCATCAGCGAAGTATGGCGCGGAAGAAAATATAGGGTCGATCTCCTATCAAAGATTAAACTAGAGATTACCGTTCAGGATGCCGACGTGGATAAGATTGTTAATACGATTATTAACGAATCCCAGACGGGAAGTATTGGTGACGGTAAGATATTCATCTTTAATGTAGAAAATGTTTATCGTATCCGCACAAAAGAGTCTGGCGATACTGCCATTTAAACCGGATGGTATGCGTTAACATTCGTTTGTCTGGTGTTGTCCCGTCTTAGCGGGATAATATCAGAAATTTCAGGAAAAGCATAAAATTGAAGAGGTTTAGCTCCGCCCCTTTCTGTTCCGTTGGTTATCGATTTTGCTGGTAAACAGTGCATCTACTGGAAATCCGGGCGGCGCCAATACCTCACACCTTGAATGAACGATACATGATTAAAAGGATTAAGAATTCATTACCCTTATGGTTTTTCGGGAATCTGTCGAAATATAAAGAGATATGTCATTGTGTATCAACGAGAATGGGTGGTTTTAGTCGTTCGCCGTATGATTCTCTTAATCTGGGATTTCATGTAGGAGACTGTGCAGAAATAGTAATCAAAAATCGGGAAAAACTTGCCCTGTCACTTGAAATCCCTTTGGATAATTTTACTATCGCCAGGCAGGTTCACGGTTGTAACGTTGAGTCAATCACTGAAGACTTAAAAGGTCACGGGGCGTTTAACGATAACACAGCGATAAATGAAACCGATTCACTGGTAACGGATATCCCGAATATCTGCCTTGTAGTACTTCAGGCGGATTGCGTCCCACTGCTATTTTTTGACGTTAAGAAAAAGGTAATTGGTGTTGCCCATGCGGGATGGAGAGGAACGGTCGGCATGGTGGCGCAGAATACGGTAAAGGTGTTGCAGGAAAAATTCAATTGTTTGCCCGGGGACATTCTTGTGGGAATCGGGCCATCCATTGGGCCATGCTGCTATGAGGTGGGACCGGAAATTATCGCTCAAATTGAAAAGGTTTTCCCAAAAAAAGGACATATTATCAATAATAAGACCTCCTACGGTAAGGGGTATTTCAATTTATGGGAAGCTAACAAGATGCAACTGGTGCAAATGGGTATTCCAGAGAAAAATATAGAAGTTGCCCGGATGTGCACCCGATGTAATCATACGCAATTTTTTTCATACCGCTATCAGAATACGGAAACGGGGAGATTTGGAGCGGGAATCATGCTCAAATAGGCTCGTTGAAACTTTCCGAAGGGCGAAAGTGCTATCTAATATACTTGCCAAAGATGATATCAAGCTTCTTTTTGGTACTTTCGGGAATAAGGTCTTTATGCGTTACGATGGCGTCTTGCACTGCAGTTGCACATGCACAGGTTCTTTTCTGCTCGATAACGGGAATGGCTGCCTTGAGGATCCGTTTTGCTGTTTCTGCATTTTTATTCAGATTCCCAATAATCATTTCCAATGTTACTGATTCCTCACTGACGTGCCAGCAGTCGTAATCGGTAGCCATAGCCAGAGTGCTGTAACAGATCTCTGCCTCACGCGCCAGTTTTGCCTCCTGGAGGTTTGTCATACCAATAATGCTGACGCCCCATTGACGGTACACATTCGATTCTGCGCGGGTGGAGAACAATGGACCCTCCATGCATAAATAGGTGCCGCCCTTGTGCACACGCACACCAACTGATTTGGCGGCATTAAACAGGGTATCCGCAAGTACACCACATACGGGGTCGGCAAAACTTACATGCCCTACAATTCCTTCCCCAAAAAATGTGCTGATCCTGCCTCGTGTCCTGTCAAAAAACTGGTCTGGAATAACGATATCTAAAGGCATGATCTCCTCCTTCATGCTCCCTACGGCGCTGACGGCAATAATATGTCCCACACCTAGTTTCTTCATCCCGTAAATGTTTGCCCGGAAGTTGAGCTCTGATGGTAAAATCGTATGCCCTTTACCGTGCCGGGGCAGAAAAACTACTTTTCGGCCTTCCAGGATGCCTACCGTAAAAGTGTCAGAAGGTTTTCCAAAGGGTGTATCTATCGGTACAGATTTTACATCCTTGATTCCTTCGATATTGTAAAGGCCGCTGCCTCCGATAATGCCAATCATCTGTTCCTCCATTTTTTGTCTTCTCCTTTTTACAGCTTTATTGCTTTTGTTATTTGACGACTTGAACTATCTCCTGAAAGTAAATAAAACGGTTAGATTATGCGAAAATGGTCATATGTGTGTCAATAAATAAAATTTGAAGTATTTCGTTATCATTGCTATAATCCCCAAAATACATAAAATTTCACACAAGCAATTTTTGTCTGTCTCCAGTTTCCGGAGACTGTAAGTCGAGCGCTTGCGGGGAATTCGTATGATTTCTTTAGTAATCTCTGTGTCTCATTTAATAGATCAGGGGTATTCCTTCAGTGAAAAATCACGAAATTGCAGCATTGTTTGAACGGATTGCCAACGTGCTGGAACTCAAAGGGGAAAATACCTTTCGTATAAACTCTTATCGCAAGGCAGCACGAGTAATCGGGGATTTGACCGAAGATATAGAGGAACTTGCCAAAGCAGGAAGATTAATGGACATTCCTGGCATAGGGGAGGGGACGGCTGAAAAGATCATTGAATATATTAACACGGGAAAGATGTCAAAATATGATGAGGTGATGAAAGACGTCTCTGAAGAAACGGTGGCTCTGATGCAGATCCCCGGCCTAGGCCCAAAAACCGTGGCCATGTTAAACAGGGAATTGGGCGTAGTCGGTTTGAGTGATCTTGAGAAAGCTGTGCATCAAGGTAAATTGAAAGGGTTATCTGGAATTGGTGACAAGAAGATCGAAAACATTATTAAAGGGATTGAGTTGTTTAAAACAAGCCAACAGCGGATATCCATCGGAATGGCGTATCCTGTGGTAAAAAGAATTATAGAAGGATTACAGAACAACCCCATGATCAAGGATATCCAGGCAGCCGGCTCATTGCGGAGAATGAAGGAAACGGTTGGTGACATTGATATCCTCGTCTCCGGCACAGAGGGCGCAGAAATTGTCCAATCTTTTACCAATATGCGGGGGGTAACGCAGATATTGGCCGCGGGGGATACAAAAGGCAGCGTGCGGGTAGAGGAGGGAGTTCAGGTGGACTTGCGTGTTGTTCACGAAGACGAGTTTGGCGCTGCATTACAGTATTTTACCGGTTCAAAGGAACACAATATACACCTCCGTGAAATTGCCAGGAAGAAGGGATTAAAGATAAATGAATACGGTATCTTTAAGGGAGATAAAAAGATTGGGGGGCGGCGAGAAGAAGAGATTTACCAGGCCCTTGGCATGGACTGGATACCTCCCGAATTGCGCGAAAACAGGGGTGAAATTGAGGCCGCGCAGGAGGGAAAACTACCAAAACTCATCGAACGCTCCGACATTAAAGGAGACCTCCACAATCATTCCAATTGGAGTGATGGCACCCCTGGCTTTGAAGAGATGGCCAGACATGCCATAAAGATGGGTTATAAATACCTTGTGGTTTCTGATCACTCGAAGTCGCTTCATATAGCTAATGGCTTAAAAGATGATGAACTGCTGGAAGAGATTGAAGAGATTGAAAAGCTGAATAAAAAATTCAAGGGGTTTGCCCTGCTTAAGGGGACAGAGGTGGATATTCTGGCTGATGGCTCGATAGATTTCCACGATAAACTCTTGGAAAAACTCGATGTCGTTGTAGCCTCGGTTCACAGCGGATTTAAACAGGGAAAGGAGAAGATTACCGAGAGAATAGTAGCAGCCATCCGTAACCCCTATGTGAATATTATTGCCCATCCCACAGGCCGTCTGATTAGTCGACGAGAGGGGTATGAGGTTGACCTTGATAAGGTAATAGAGGCATGTGCTGAAACAGGTACGGCCCTTGAGATTAATTGTTTTTATGACCGTCTTGACCTGAGTGACATCAATTGCAAAAAGGCCAAGGAAGCGGGGGTCATGATTTCAATCAGTACAGATGCCCACCATCTGGATCAGATGTGGATGATTGAATTGGGAGTGGTGATCGCGCGCAGGGGATGGCTGGAAACCAGGGACGTGATTAATACTTTTTCTATCGAAAAATTAAAGGCATTCTGTAAGAAAAAAAGGAAAAGCCGCATCATACAGCAAGGCACCCGCTGCTAAAAGTGTCTCTGTGTAAAATCATTATAAAGAGTATCACCTAACTTCTGAGAAAGTTGGGTTACGGGGCGATTTGTATTTTGTCTATGAGATGAGGGTTGTTTTTTCCCCTGGGAAACTCACCGGCAGGGAGGTGGGGAATGATGTCGATGGGAAAATGCTTCGAAGTTGAAACAAAGTCAGCGCCGACACCGACATTGCAGGTCTCTTGCCTTTGGAGTGGTCCGCAGTATTGCAACCCTGTAGTGAGCAAAGCCGAACTATTTGTTCCCACGGTCTTTTTTGCGAAGGGCTTCGGGCATCTGGTGTTATCGATGGCGAGAAGACCATCTTTGGTGGAGGCAGTGGTTCTTTGTTTGTGAATGATTTCCAGTCATGTGCGCTTGATTGCCCGGATATCCCTTTTTGAATCTGAGAAGAAGTATTAAAACTTCTGATAATCTGTATGAGTGGCTATTGCCATTCCATCAGGGGAGTTTCTTTTGTAGTCTTTAAACAAGGCGTAGATGACCAGGGTAAACATAGCCATTTGTTTTTTGCTAAAACAAGGGGCGAAATTTCTCAGAAATGTATTTAACAGAGGGATGTTTGCGCAAAAAATACTCAAATCCTTTGCTCCTGTTGTTGGTTGATCAAAAAGTTTACAAGCGCAATTGATAGCAGGAGTAAAGGAACAAAGCGGGTGAAAATAAATGAAAAATGTAGGCCTAAAGTAAGTCATGTTGAGCTCTACTTATGATTTGAAAATATTTTTTTACAAACGTTTTTTAACAAAGTGATGTTATAAAAATGGTAAAAATTAAGCTGCTCATCGTCTTTGGCACGCGCCCGGAAGCCATTAAAATGGCGCCGGTAGTTAAGGCGTTGCAAGCACATTCTAACTTTTTCAATCTGAAGATTTGTGTTACTGCACAGCACCGGCATATGCTTGACCAAATCCTTACGCTTTTTGGTATCGTGCCAGATTACGATTTAAACCTGATGCATCCAGGACAAAGCCTAACTGATATTACGGTAAATGTATTAACCGGATTACGAGATGTATTCAGACAAGACCGCCCCGATCGGGTGATCGTTCAAGGTGATACTACCACAACCTTTGCCGCCAGCCTTGCAGCATTCTATGAAAAAATACCAGTCGGCCATGTAGAGGCTGGCCTGCGGACAGGAAACTTCTATGCCCCATGGCCGGAGGAGTTGAATCGATGCCTTACCAGCATTGTTGCAGACATGCATTTTGCTCCGACTCCGTTAGCCCGGGAAAACCTTATTCGTGGGAATGTACCTCCTCAACAAATTGTTGTTACGGGCAATACTGTTATCGATGCGCTTCTGGATATGGTAGAACGTATTCGAACACATAAGACACTTGCAAATCAACTGGCAAATCAATTCACGTATCTCAACCCTGCGAAGCGGCTCATATTAATTACCGGTCATCGCCGTGAAAATTTTGGTGAAGGCTTTGAGCACATCTGTAACGCGCTTGCTGGCATAGCATCCCGGGATGATGTTCAAATCGTTTATCCAGTGCATCTCAACCCCAATGTTCAGGAACCTGTAAAAAGAATTCTTGGATCAATGAAAAATATTCATCTTATTGAGCCGCTTGATTATCTACCTTTTATATTTTTGATGAGTAAATCATCGATAATTATTACCGATTCTGGAGGAATTCAGGAAGAGGCGCCCTCATTAGGAAAGCCTGTTCTTGTTATGCGCAAAACTACAGAGCGGCCGGAGGCTGTCGAAGCTGGGACAGTCCGTTTGGTAGGGACCGAGGAAGATCGGATCGTGGGTGAAACCGAAAAATTGCTGGATAACCCAGCGGAATACAATAAAATGAGTCGTGCGCATAATCCATACGGCGATGGTAAGGCGGCTGAAAGAATCATAAAGGAACTGGTGCGCGTATATGCACTTTAAAAATATTTCGGTTATAGGGCTTGGTTACATAGGGCTGCCAACTGCTGCTGTCTTAGCCAGCAGGGGAATAAAGGCAATCGGTGTTGACGTTAATCCAAAAGTCGTTGAGACTATTAACGGCGGAAAAATTCATTTTATTGAGCCAGAACTTGATGCAATAGTTCGTACCGTTGTTTTATCAGGTAAATTCCGGGCAACAACGAAACCAGAATCTGCCGATGCGTTCATCATCGCAGTACCCACCCCTTTTAAGGAAAACCATGAACCAGACTTAACCTGTGTAAAGGCCGCAGCGCGATCAATTGCCCCGGTTTTGCAGAAAGGCAATCTTGTAGTCCTGGAATCGACCTCGCCTGTGGGGACTACAGAACAATTGGCTTCGTGGTTGGCAGAGGATCGTCCTGATTTACAGCTCCCAAGTCTGGCAGGTGAAGAGGCAGATATTCAAATTGCCTATTGCCCGGAAAGGGTGTTGCCTGGCCATGTTTTGAGAGAGCTCGTGGAAAATGACAGGGTTATTGGCGGACTGACAAAAGTTTGTGCGAAGAGAGCTATGGAGCTATATAAAATCTTTGTACGGGGAGAATGCATTACTACCGACGCCAGGACAGCCGAAATGACGAAGTTAACAGAAAATTCATTCCGTGATGTCAATATTGCCTTTGCCAATGAACTTTCGATGATATGCGGAAAGTTGAACATTAATGTCTGGGAATTAATTCAACTTGCCAACCGTCATCCAAGGGTAAATATCTTGCAGCCAGGCCCAGGAGTTGGTGGTCATTGTATTGCCGTGGATCCGTGGTTCATTGTATCGGCCGCACCTGAATATGCAAAACTCATCCGGACGGCACGGCTGGTGAATGATAGCAAACCACAGTATGTATTAACAAAAATCAAGGAAAAGGCATCCCGCTTTAAGTCTCCTGTTATTGGTTGCCTGGGCCTATCGTTTAAAGCTGATATTGACGATCTAAGGGAAAGCCCATCAGTTGAGATTGTCAAAGAACTAATTGCTGAAAAAGTTGGCAAGATATTAGTAGTTGAACCATACATTGATATCCTCCCTTCTTCACTCAATTCCCATGGCGATGTCGAACTGGTCACTATCGAAAATGCTTTAATTCGTTCAGACATCATTGTACTATTGGTAAACCACAAAGTATTTTATGATATCGACCGCAAAGCCCTTGAAGGGAAGGTTGTTATTGATATACGAGGCATTTGGAAATGAAGCAAGTATTGATCCGACAAGGTCAGGTTGTAGTAGAAGAGACCCCCGTACCACAAATTGAGCCAGGTACTGTGCTTGTGCGGGTGAACTGTTCCTGCATTTCAATCGGCACTGAAATGAGCGGCGTCAAAGCAAGCGGCCTTCCCCTATGGAAAAGGGCGCTCAAACAACCTGAGAATGTTAAAAAAGTATTACAGATGGTAACTACGCAGGGAATTGCCCGCACCCGTAACCTGATTGACAGCAAACTTTCCGCTGGTCAGCCAACGGGATACTCTGCCGCTGGTGTTGTCGTTGAAGTAGGCAGCGACAACAACGATCTGCACCCTGGTGACCGCGTAGCATGCGCCGGAGCACAGTGTGCGCACCATGCTGAATTCATTTGTGTTCCGCGAAATCTGGCAGTCCCTGTTCCAGAAAACATTGATTTTGACAGAGCCAGCACTGTCACTTTAGGCGCAATTGCCCTCCAGGGAGTCCGTCGGGCTAATCCAACCTTAGGTGAAACTTTTGTGGTCATTGGGTTGGGCATCCTGGGACAGCTCTCAGTTCAAATGCTGAGAGCTAACGGTTGCAGGGTCATAGGCGCCGATCTCGATAAGGGACGTATCGAATTAGCAAAAAAGCTTGGGATGGATATCGGAATACATCCTGACGAAGTTAATGATATTGAAGAAGTCGTTCGTTTCACAAATGGCACTGGCGCTGATGGAGTAATTATAACTGCTGCCACTCAATCGGACAGGGTAATTTCAACTGCATTCCAGATGTGCCGCAAAAAGGGCCGCGTTGTATTGGTCGGCGATGTAGGTTTACATCTCAATCGCGCAGATTTTTACCAGAAAGAACTGGACTTTTTTATTTCGACTTCTTACGGCCCCGGTCGTTATGACAATCTTTATGAAGAAAAGGGGCTGGATTATCCTTTGCCATACGTTCGCTGGACTGAAAACCGCAACATGGAAGAGTATTTGAGATTGATTTCGGAAGGGAAAGTCAGGATAGAGCCGCTTATTGCTGCTGCCTATCCTATAGACCATGCTGCCGAAGCTTATGAATCTCTAAAAGCCGAAGGGGCTAAACCTCTTATGATTCTTCTCTCTTATCCGCAGAAAGAAGATGCGCATCTTGTCCGCCGTGTGCCAAATCCAACCGCATCTTCCGCCGGAACCAATCGGGTCAGGATAGCAATTATCGGGGCAGGGGGTTTTGCAAAGGGTATGCATCTTCCAAACCTTCAGGCTTTATCAAATCTCTATCATATACAGGCAATTATGAGCCGGACAGGCCATAACGCCGTTGCTACCGCCAGGCAGTTCAATGCTAATTATGCTACCACTGATTATCAACAAATCCTTGACGACCCGGAAGTCGATGCCGTGTTGATCTCTACGCGGCACAATCTTCATGCAACAATGGCTTTAAAAGCGCTTAAAGCAAACAAACATGTGCTGCTGGAAAAGCCGTTGGCGCTAAACCGTGCCGAATTGAAGGAGATCATGGATTTTTATTCATCGTTTAGTGCAGATACCCCTTTACCTATTTTATTAACGGGTTTCAACCGGCGTTTTTCCTGTTATGCACGGCGTATCTACGAACTCATTAAAAATAGAAATAACCCTATGATACTCAATTACCGGATGAATGCAGGGTATCTTCCTTTGGATCACTGGGTACACACAGAAGAGGGAGGCGGGCGGAATCTGGGGGAGGCATGTCACATTTATGACCTTTTTACCTATTTAACAGATAGTGAAATTTTATCAGTGGATGCAAAGGCTATTAAACCCAATACAAGTTATTATAGTTCCAGAGACAATTTTGTTGTGACCTTAACTTTTAAAGACGGTTCTGTTGCTACTCTTACGTATACAGCCCTTGGCAGCAAGGAATATCCTAAAGAGCAATGCGAGATTTTCGTTGATGGAAAGGTTTTGTTCCTGGATGATTATAGAAAACTCACTATCACGGGTGTCAAAGCAAAAGGGCAAGAAACAAAAGTCATTGATAAGGGGCAAAAAGAGGAATTGGAGGCATTTGCACTTACTATTAAAAAAGGAGGAGAATGGCCTATTCCTCTCAGGCATCAGGCACAGGCTACGGAGATAGCGCTTTTAGTGGAAAAGACAATTGGAAACGTACCGTAAATGTGTGGCATAGCAGGCTCCTTAATTTTTAAAAACAGTAACTTCGCCATTACGGGACCGTATATTATCCGCATGCGGGACACCATGGCTCATCGGGGGCCCGACGGGGCCGGCTTATGGATTTCAGAAGATGGCAGGGTGGGATTAGGACATCGGCGTCTTTCCATCATCGATTTATCCCAGATTGCTGCACAGCCCATGTGTAACGAAGACGGCACATTGTGGGTATCGTTTAATGGTGAAATATATAATCATGCAGAGATACGCACTGAACTAAAGGCAATCGGTGGTCATCAATGGAAGACAGATCATTCCGATACCGAGGTGATACTCCATGCATTTGAACAATGGGGCATCAACTGCTTACACAAGTTTCGAGGTATGTTTGCCATTGGCCTCTGGGACGCAAAGAATCGTGAATTATGGCTGATCCGTGACCGTATCGGCATAAAACCATTATATTACAGTATTCATAATAATCGAATAACCTTTGCTTCGGAAATTAAAGCGCTTCTTGAAGACCCTGATCAGAAACGAGCAGTCCATGAGGAAGCCTTTTATCATTACCTTTCTTTTTTAACTACCCCTGCTCCCCAAACCTTATTTGATGGAATTAAAAAACTATCCGGCGGCACCTGGCTGAGAGTAAACGAGGATGGCCGGGTTTATGAACAGCGCTATTGGGATGTGTGGGATTATACAAGACCGCTAACGAATATTCCCGAAGATGAGATTGCAGGCATGATCCTCTCTGAGCTTCGCACATCTGTTAAGTTGCGCAAAGTCAGTGACGTGCCGGTCGGCGTTTTTCTCTCCGGCGGGATTGACTCAAGCACAAATGCGGCTTTGTTTTCTGAAGGCGAGGGAAACCCAATAAAGACCTTCACGATTGGTTATGAGGGGAAATATCAGACATATCAAAATGAACTTACCTATGCGCGAAGAATGGCAGATGAAGTAGGGGCTGAATATCACGAGCGGCTTCTTACTCTTGATGATCTTATCAGCTTCCTTCCGCACATGGTTCACTTACAGGATGAGCCAATTGCAGATCCCGTATGCGTGCCGGTTTATTATGTTTCCAAGCTGGCACGTGACAACGGCGTTATTGTCTGCCAGGTTGGAGAGGGGGCAGATGAACTCTTTTGGGGCTATCCTGGTTGGATGACGGCCTTAAAACTGCAACGTCTTGATGATATGCCCGTTCCGCGGCTATTTAAGAAAATGGGCCTTTCATGCCTGCGATTGTTTGGCAAGGATATGACACTCCCTTACGAATGGCTGCGCCGGGGCGCTGAGGGCAACCCAATCTTCTGGGGCGGAGCAGAGGCATTTACCGAAGCGCAGAAAAAGAAGCTTCTTTCTACACGGTTACAAAAGAGATTCTCAAGCCTTTCTTCCTGGGAAATACTAAGACCGATCCGCAAGCGTTTTGAAGAAAAAGCCTGGGAGAAATCTCATGTAAACTGGATGACATATCTTGACTTAAACCTGCGCCTTCCTGAATTGCTGTTGATGCGGGTGGATAAGATGACTATGGGGGTCAGTTTAGAGGGACGGGTTCCCTTCCTTGATCATAAGTTTGTAGAATTGGCCATGGGAATTCCTGAGGTGTTAAAAACAAAAGACAACACCTTAAAATATATACTCAAGAAGGCAGTACGTAGTTTAATCCCTGATGAACTGATTGACCGTAAAAAACAAGGGTTTGGCGTACCGGTGTACGAGTGGTTTTTTGATAAGCTGGGAGAACAAACCCGCAACGAACTCAACGTTTTTTGTAATGAGACAGACTTTCTTGACCGAAGCGAAGTAATGCGGATGATAGATCAAGGTAATGGTCCTCAGGTGTGGTATCTCCTGAATTTTGCATTGTGGTGGAAGGAATATATTGCATGAAAGCAAAGATACAAGCGCTCTTGACTGCATCCAATAGTTCCTATCGCCTTGCATTAATCAGTGCGTCTCAAAAAGCGTTTACCTCGGATTTCATACGTAAAGTTGCTGAAACCTTTACAACCAGAATATTACAAATTGGCCTTGGATTGATTACCACGATACTTATAGCAAGGATTTTAGGGCCAGATGGCCGCGGTTTTTATGCCGTTGCTTCCACCATAAGCTCCATTGGTGTACAGTTTGGTAATTTGGGACTCCAGGCTTCAAATACTTATTATGTGGCCAAGGACCGCACGATCCTTCCTGTATTGTTTACTAATTCACTGGCAGTCAGTTTTTTATTTGGAGGTGGAGGTACTGTCTTAGCATGGATATTTTTTAATCTATGGCCGGGGTTTGCCCCTGTTCGTGGCATATTGCTTGTACTTGCACTCTTTTCTATCCCTTTCGGGCTCGCTAGTCTGCTCTTAAAAAATCTTTTAATAGGTATTTTAAAAGTTCGCACTTACAATACTATTGAACTATCCACCTCAGTAATTTCAGTAGTTATGATTTTGGCATTAATGATAATGCATGCGGTTTCTACAGAATCTGTTTTTGCTATCGGATTAATTACATCACTCATAGGTTTTATCTGGGCATTTTACCAACTTGCAAGGCATATTGAAAGATTTCCCCTGCCATCGCTGCGTTTATTGAAAAGCAATATAGGTTACGGCTTTAAGGTTTATCTTTCAACATTTTTTGCATTCATGGTTATGAGAATTGATTTGCTCATGATCTACCATATGCTCGGAGAAACGCAAGCCGGCTATTATTCGGTCGCTGTAACATTAATTAATATGTTATTTGTATTACCAACCGTTGTGAATACTATCGCATTTCCAAAACTCAGCAGTGAAGCAGACCCTGTAAAACGGTGGCTTTTTACTGTTAAGACAGCATACGGGATTGGAATTATTATGTTTTTCGCTTGTCTCTTTTCCTTGTTTTTTAGCAGATATGCAATAATACTGTTATTTGGTAAAAAATTCGAACCAGCGTACGTTCCCTTTCTCATACTGAGTCTTGGAATTTTAGTTCTGAGCGTAGAAGGTATTTTTAGAAAATTTATAAACACAGATCCAATAAAAGGTTTTCGAAAAGAAGTAATTTATATGTGGGCATGTGCACTCCCGGTCAATATTGGACTGAATTATCTATTTATCCCAAAGTTTGGTTTAAATGGCGCAGCATTAGCATCGGTGATAAGTCTTTTTATGGTGTGTTCTCTTGCATTCAATTTTGTTATGAAAAATAAGACATAATGATTGAATTAATAATGAAACGGGTATTAAATATATGTAGCTATTATATGCATCAACCCCGGAATTTTGTGGTAGTTTTTTTGCATATTCCCAAAAATGCCGGTACGACCGTTAATTCCCTATTGATGTCGAACTATAATTGGTACAGAATTTACATACCCACAGTAATTGGAAGAACAGCCGATAATGGATTACCAAAAACAATACATTGCGCAGATAAGGATATCGTAAGTATTCGCAATGTAATTGCTCAAAAGGGAAAACAACTCGATTGCGTTGGAGGTCACGTACCCTTTGGAATACATGTGTATCTCAATAAACCCTGTAAATATTTTACTTTTTTACGAGAGCCTTTAAACAGAAGTTTCTCCCAGTATAATTACGCGATAGGGAAAAATACCCCATTAAGTAGTATTCTCGAACGATACGATTTCAATTTATCACGTATTATAGAAGAAAAGGCAGCCTATCAATTTATGAACGACCAGACGAGAATGATTACTGGTAGTACTAAAGCCGATATCGGACCCGATGAACTTGCACAGGCAAAGGAGATTATTAGGCAGCATTTTGCCTTTGTGGGTACGGTTGAAAGTTTTGACAACGATGTTAAAAGGTTGATGGGTCTTTTTAATTGGCGATACTCATCGTATCAAAAAGAAAATGCAGGCACATACTCCAAAATAGAAAACGCAATGGATCAAAAAACCATTAAGTTGATGAAAGAGGCAAATGAGTACGATAGCAAGTTATACACGTGGGTACTAGATACATTAAGAAAGGATTAAAGTTTTCATACTACAATTCCGGCAGCTGTGTTAGTAGTTTGTTAATATGGTAAAATCAATGACACAATCACTATTAATGTTGACACATTCAAACAGAAGGACTTTGCTGAAGGATTGTTCTTTAAATTATTTAACACAAAGATACGCCTCTCCGGACAGGCTAAAAAATTTACCGCCATTTGAAACTTTATCGAAGAGTCCGGATGATACCCAATGTGGTTCGATTACATTTTACAAAATATGTTCAATAAATGACTCTTTTAATATAAAATGTATCGGTTTAATAAAAACCTCACTTAAAGTGCAACATGTAGCTCAATTAAATGACAAGCAGATTATTGTTTGTTATGAATCATATCTTGAGTTATGGGATTTTATGGTTCCGCTTAGTCAAATACGTGGAAAAAAAGATTTGGTATATAAGGTTGTAAATACTTTTGAACATCCACATTTTGCCGGGCTCCATACTGTCAACGTGTTTGATAATGATAAAGTAGTCCTTTCTGCGTCCGCGCCTGATGCTGTAATGATTATCAATATTAAAACAAAACAGATAGTATGGGAAAAACGCATGCCGGAAGAAATTTATGGCAAAAATTATCAATTGACAGACGTCACGGATTTACGACGGCATTTTATAGTAAATGATTATCAAACAACTCACATAAATAGTGCGTACCCATCAAGAGACAAAAAAAAAATAGTTATTTCGACGTTGATACAAGGCGCTATAGGCGTTTTTGATTTGGAAAATGATAGTTATACTGAAATTGTAAGAGGATTTGTTGGCTGTCATGGCGCCCGGTTTAATCAAGAAGGACACATTTATTTTGTTGATAGTGTCACAGGTACATTAGTTATACTTGATAAAAATAATAAGATAGACACTTATAAAAGGTTTGCAGTTCGAACAATATGGCTTCATGATGCTATTCAAATCTTTAATAGTATCTATGCATTTTCTGTTTCTGATGCCAATGAACTACACATCTACGATATTAATAAAGGGGTACTTTTGTTTAAAAAAACTTTTGTTACATCCTGGACTCATTATACTGACAGGTTGTTCACCAGATTTCCATTTTATTGCGGTAATAGTACTCAATTTCTCTCTTTTCCTACAGAGGAGATGTGGCAGTGTTGAAAAAAAAGGAATATTTGAATACCACAAAATTTAACGAACGTAGTCCAGATGCTTACAAGCGTGAAACCATAGACCATTGGTCAGCCACTCCCTGTGGCTCTAATTATTCAGATGTTGCGCCACGAACGAAAGAATATTTCGAAGATATTGAAAGGCATAGGTATCAGACACATCCATGGATTAAAAAGTCCATTGATTCTTTCGATATTAACGGTAAAAAGGTTTTGGAGATAGGTTTTGGAATGGGAACAGATCACCTTAATTTAGCCCGCCGCGGAGCTGTTATGTATGGCATCGATCTTACACCAACTAACCGTGAAATTAGTTTTGAGCGGTTTAAAATTTATGATATGAAAAGTGAATTGATCACCGGTGATGCTGAAAATTTGCCATATACGGATAATTCATTCGATTTTGTTTACTCGTTCGGCGTCATCCATCATTCGCCTGATACACAGCGAATAATTTCTGAAGTACATCGTGTATTAAAACCGGGTGGTAAATGTTGGATAACGGTATATCACAAAAATTCGATTTTTTTCTGGTGGAGTGTTTTTTTGGTCAATTACTTATTAAAGGGAGGCTGGAGAAGGCGAACACTCAAACAACATCTGAGCCTTATTGAACATCCCTGTAACAATGAAAACATGGTAATAAGACTTTACAAAAGGAAAGAGTTTGCATCAATGTTCCATTTATTTCGTAATGTAAATAGTTATATAAAACATTTATTGCCATGTGATATCGCTTATCTCGCCCGACTTTATAAAAACAAGTCCATGCCATCCCCTTTTTTAACAAAGATAGGCAATAAATTCGGCTGGTATGTTATTGTTGAAGCAGTTAAATAATAAGTTATTATGAAAAGAACATACATATTGTCGTTATTTGCCAAATGACTCGTAATTTACCAGAAGAAAATATCTATGGACACACTAAGAAGTTGAAATTCATTCGTGAGCAAATTGACACTTATAAAAAAGCGAAACAGAGGGTTATTACTGTCCTTGATTTTGGCTGCGGGAATGGCAGTGCCGTTTCACAGTATTTACTCAGGCATGATATACTTTACTATGGTGTAGACACCCATATGCTTTCACTTGAATATGCACGAAGCCACTATCAAGAACCTAATGCATATTTTTTAGATCATGTACCCGACGGTATTCTTTTTGATATTATTGTTTACTCAGATGTCCTGGAACACTTAGCTGATCCAGTTACCCTTCTTCAGAAACATTATAATGCTCTTAAAGATGATGGCATCATAATAGGAATTGTGCCAAACGGCATCGGTCCCTTTGAGACGGAAAAGAGACTGCACACGTGGTTCAGTTTTTTAAAAAGGCTTCATTTTACTTCAAAAAGCAAAAGAAAAATATTAGATGTGTGTGATAAAACGTCTGATTCAATCCCATATAATGCAGACTCAGGACATGTACAATTTTTTACAAAAAAGTCTTTAAACTCCACACTTCACATGGCAGGATTTCACATTCATCTTTTCAAAAAAGGCGCTTTTTTAGGTGCACCGTTTAGCGAGCGTTTTATTCTTCGTAGCAAATCAATTATAAGGATAAATACAAAAATTGCAGATTTTTTGCCGTTTTGGGCTGTTTCAACATGGTATTTTGTTGCTTCAAAGATATAAAAATTAATAGCAATGGCTACTAAACAGCTTATTGTTTCTTCCATGCGTTCACGACACCTGTTCAATGACGAAGTTCGGAAGATTTATATTGATAGCGTACATACAATTTCCTATCGTGATATTATAGAGTTTTATTTGACCTTATCAGGATGTCGAGGGTGGAAATGGGAAGATACTAACGAGAATGCCGCTATACCACAGCCATTGATTAAAAACATTATGAATATTACGCGTGATATTTTTTTATGGCCTTTCTTGTATTTCAATTATTCTTGTACTGTGGCATCTCTTAAAAAAATCACTTACCCATACACCAATGATATTAAAAATAACTCTGTTCTGTTCCTACGTACGGATCATTGGTTCGGCGTGAAAAGCGGGGGTTCTGTAGGACACCTTAGTGGGGTTATTCACGGACTGCAGGCATTAGGCTACCGTCCTCATATTGTAAGTACAGATATCCTTGTAGATATAGACATGGATAATTACTTTCAGGTATGTGTGCCATTATATAAGCGTGGTTGTAATTTGCCGGAAATACCCGAACTGCTTTATAACGATCAACTCATTAAATTTATTGATAATAATTGGCAAAGCTGGTCTCCTTCGTTTATATATCAGCGTTACAGCCTCGGCAACTACGCGGGAATAGTATTAAGAAAACGTTACGGAGTCCCCTATGTTTGTGAATATAACGGTTCGTTTCCTTGGATAGCCAGAAATTGGCAACATCGGAAGCTTTTGCATGAGAAGTTAATGACCCGTATCGAACTCCTTAATTTACTGAAAGCCGATGTTGTTGTTGTGGTAAGCCAGCCAATGAAAGATGAACTGGTAGCAAGAGGAATTGAAGCAGGTAAAATTTTGGTTAATCCGAATGGCGTAGACCCAGATAAGTATTCTCCCGATATAGATGGGTCAGCGGTGCGTAATCGTTATGCTATCAACAGCAAAACAGTCATCGGATTTATCGGCACTTTTGGCAGATGGCATGGTGCAGAAGTGTTGGCAGAGGCATTTGGTCGGCTTTTACATAAATTTCCTGAGCTCAGAAAACGAATAGTCCTCTTAATGATCGGGGATGGAGAAACTATGGCACACGTCAAAGAAATTATATTAAAGTATAATGTTACTGATGCATGTGCGTTTACTGGGCTGGTTTCACAGGAAGAAGGACCGTCCTATCTGGCGGCCTGTGATATTCTGGTTTCTCCCCACGTACCAAATTCTGACGGCACGCCTTTCTTTGGTTCACCCACAAAGTTGTTTGAGTATATGGCTATGGGGAAAGGGATTGTGGCGTCCGATCTGAACCAAATCGGAGAGATTCTTAGACATGGAGAAACTGCATGGCTCGTAAAGCCCGGAGATGCAGAGTCGCTCATGTACGGCTTGAAAACTATGATTGACGATGAACAACTTCGACAGAAATTAGGAATAGCGGCGAGAGAAGAGGTAATCGCGAAATATACCTGGGGAGAACATACACGAAAGATTGTAGAAAAGCTGAAGGAATGTGTACATGAAGATGCTAAAAAGTAAGCGTTTTTTGATATGGGTGATTCTTATCACGGGCGTAATCTGTTGTATCGATTTCTACGGAATCTTTCTTTTGCGTTCATTCGGTTTACTGGCAAGGTGGGTAAGTGTTAAAGATTTATCTTCCGTTGAAACAGAAAGTTTCAATCCTGAATCATGTGAAGAATTAGCAAAGAATTTTAAGGGCGATGACCCGAGGGAACTGTTGAAGGGCGTTATGAACAGCGTGTCGATAGTTGCAAGCAATCCACCCGGCGATACAATTGATTTTTACCATCATGCAAAACAAGGCGGGGGGTTGAATTGTTATGGCATGTCAAAAATCTTTTATAGTGTTTTAAGGCTGAATAATATTAAATCAAGGATAGTAAGTATGGTGAGGAATTTACCCGATATGAGGGATTCTCATACAACGGTTGAAGTTTTCATACAGGATAAATGGGTTATTTTTGATCCGACATTCAATGTTAGTTTTGAAAAAGATGGGCGGATGATTGGTGCACAGGAAATCCATAATGCCCTTTTTGACGGCTCACATAACCAAATAAAGCCGGTATTTTATGGAGAGGTTATATATCCTGCACGGCTAGGTAAATACTATATGCACTGGCTCCTGTTATTTAACAATGTATTTGTCGAAATTATTCCGCACGGTAAACTTACAAAGATACCGCCGTTTCGTTACTGGATGGGTCCTGTACACTATTTGAAACAAGCGCCGCACAGAAATTATTCGAAGCGTGTTAAATTTTATAATACCTGTAATTTTTTGTTTGTCGTTGTGTTGCCGGTTATTTTATTTATCAATTTTGGACTACTCTCTATTGTATCGCTCTCTCAAATCAGGCTGAAAGGTCTTTGCAACAGGGCAGGCGCATAATACCCATTCGTGACTAGGAAATTTATTAATCTCGTGTATTATCTGAAACGTGTTTTGTCTTTACCTCCATCCATAGTAGTAAAAAAAATACTGGGAAAATTTACTTATAAAGCACGTATTCTTTACCATCGACAGCATGATGTCCGATTTCCGACCTTTACAAAAAGACATTCCTCTCCCAAAGGCAAATTAAATAGATCTTTTCAACCTGTTCCCTTGGGATTGTTGCAATCTCATACAAACTGGATCAGCGCTGTATCCAAACAATATCTCAGCCATCATTTCGACCTTCTTGGTTCCGGATGGGTACAGGTAAGGCACGGCATGAAATGCAGGGGAGTTGAGGGGTATGTGTATGATGTGGGTTTAACGGTAAAACCAGATAAAGATGGCCATTGGTTAGAGGGGAGAATAAATAAGGCTAATTTAACAGAGTCAAAATGTATATGGCGTTTAATAGACGAAGATTATATTCCCATCGACTGGCATCTTGACTTCAAATCTGGTTACAGGTGGTCTGAAGATATATGGTATCGTGATGTACCGTATGGACATAAACCGGGCGTGGACATTAAAGTGCCATGGGAGCTTGCCCGCATGCAGCATCTGCCTGTACTAGTATGGGCATACGCACTGAGCAAGGGCGGTCATGAGGGTTTTAAACAACACGAAGTTTATAGTCAGGAGTTTTGCAATCAGGTATTAGACTTTATCGCAACGAATCCCCCGCGTTTCGGAGTTAATTGGCAGTGTACTATGGATGTTGCAATACGGGTAGCAAACTTACTAGCAGCCTACGATTTGTTCAGGGCATATGGTGTTGTATTTGATAAAAACTTTGAGGCCATATTCACAAAGAGTATTTACGAGCATGGGTTGCATATTATCAATAATTTGGAATGGTCTGCCGAACTGCGTGGGAATCATTACCTGGCTAATATTGTTGGGCTGTTGTATGTGGCGGCTTATTTACCACGCACAAACGAAACAGATGTTTGGCTAGCCTTAGCCGTGCAGGAGCTGGTAAACGAGGTAGGATATCAATTTACATCTGATGGAGCAAATTTTGAGGCCTCAACCAGCTACCATCGGCTTTCAGCGGAAATGGTAGTCTATGGAACGGCTTTGGTAATGGGATTTCCGTCAGAAAAACTCGCGGCTTTAAAAGATTATGATTATCGGCTTCATCGCGGTATTCCCGAATTAAAACACGCCCCAACTCAGTTTTACCCCATACAACAAAGAGCAGGCGAGTCCCCTTTCCCGGAATGGTATAGAGAAAGACTTGATAAGATGGCTCTGTTTACGATGCACACAACGAGACCCGACGGTCATATCCCCCAAATTGGCGATAATGATAGTGGCCGTTTTTTTAAGTTCCATCCTGTCTTCTGTGCGATACCTGTGGCTAAAACAAAGGACTGTTACATCAACCTGGAGGGTTACCATGGGCTTCCAGACACCGATATTTACTGGCTTGAAGACCACAATGACCACCGGCATTTGGTGTCGGCAATAAATGGACTTTTTCAGAGACAGGGACTCTCTGATTTTGCAGGCGATAAGCAGATTGAATACGATATTGTAAAGTTGCTCTGCAATAACAATCGGTTTTTTTTTTTGGACTCTGACAAAAAGACTTCATTTAACAAAAAGGGTAAACCGGATAATGGATTAGCGCTTTATGCATATCCTGGCTTTGGTTTATATATTTATAAGTCCAGATGCTTCTATTTTGCGGTACGATGCGGTCATATTGGACAGAATGGCAATGGCGGCCATGCCCATAACGATCAGCTTTCCATTGTACTTGCTGTAAATGGGCTTCCAATAATAGTTGATCCGGGAACGTATTTGTATACACCTGCACCTGCTAAACGGAATCTTTTCCGTTCTACAGAGATGCATAATACTTTACGTGTGGCAGGGAAGGAACAGAATGATTGGCATGAAGGTCGGGCAGGTTTATTTAGCATGTTAAACCAGGCCAAGGCAAAGACCATTAAAGCAGAGGAGCGTGAATTTGTTGGCGAACATTACGGATTTGGCATCCCGCATCGGCGAGTAATTGAAATCCATGAAAAACGCATTGTCGGCTTCGATGAGTGTAAAGAGAAGGGTGAAAAAGTCATATCGTTCCTCCTTGCGCCTGACGTTAAGACAGATTCAAAAGATGGAGGCAAAGCAATAGATTTACACTCAGGGCACGTAGTGGCAAGAATGTCAACCGACCAGGGTAAATGGGCTATTTACAATGCATTCTACTCGTCAGCATACGGTATAATACAAAAAAGTCAGATGCTGAAGTTAGAGAGCACGGAAGAATCTTTGCGATGGGTGATTGAATTTTCATGAAAGACCTTGGCAATAAAAAAATATTAATGGCATGTTCCAATTATTGGGACTCTCCTTTTCAGGTAGGCAGTCATCACATTGCAAAGGCTTTTGTGAAAGCGGGGTATGATGTTGCTTTCATTTCCGATCCAATATCACCGGCTCATATTGTAGAAGGAATTTCAAGTGAACTATGTGAAAGGTTCGATATATACAAAACCGGCGGCAAGCGTGTTCTTGATGGGCATTTATGGGCTTATCTACCAGGTGCGTTGTTTACCCCAAATAACAAACCAATATTACGCTCCAAATGGGTAACCAATAATTGGCATAGAATAACATTTCCAGGCGTTGTAAAAAAGATCAGAAACGCAGGTTTTGGCGAAGTTGAATTGCTTTATGTTGATAGTGTCGCCCAATCTTTCTGGTTTGATATGATAAAGTATAAAAAGTCAATTTTTCGTGTAGCTGACCATAACTCGGGTTTTGAAAAATATACGACTGCTCTGAAAAAAAAAGAGCATGAACTTGCCCGATCTGTGGATGTGGTGGTTTACACAGCTAAAAATTTGAAAGATTACGTCCAGTCAATGCAACCTAAAAAGATGCTCTATGTGCCAAATGGCGTTGACTTTGAGCATTTTGCAAAAGGTGACAGAGCCTTGCCATCTGAATATCAAAATATTAGGCGACCGATTGCCGTTTATGTGGGGGCTATGAACGTCTGGTTTAATTTTGATTTGATAAATTATGCAGCGGAGAAATTACCGAAGGTTTCATTTGTGTTTATCGGCCCGGATAAACTCGCCAGAATTAAGCTTAAAAAATTTTCTAATATTCATCTTTTAGGTCGCAAAGATCATGCATCTTTGCCAGCGTATCTATATAATGCAGACGTAGGCATTATTCCATTTGATGTTTCACGATACCCTGATTTGATTCATAGCGTTAACCCTTTGAAGTTGTATGAGTATATGTCTTGCGGCCTGCCAGTCGTAGCAGTGCAATGGAAAGAGTTGAAAGATTTGAGAAGTCCTGCCCTGTTGTGCGAAACTAATGAAGAATTTGTGTATAAGATTAATGAGACTGTCACAGTACCCAAGAAGGATGAACGTTGTATACTGTATGCCAAGGCGGAAGATTGGAGCCGTCGGATATCCTTATTGATTGATGTTATAAAAGAAAATACCGTGTAAGTAGTTTTTTGTCATGTTGAACAATTTTTATTTATTTTCGTTTGAGAATAATAGAAGGAATGGTATTCACGAAAAAGCTCTTGCTTTGTTTTTGTCTCTTTTGCTCACTGTTCTTGTTTTTGTTTATTGTCACTGCACTAAATTTCCAACGCAACCTCAAATCGAAAAGCGCGTAAAGTATGTTTCACGATAAAGGTCTCCAATTTTTTTTGCCATGTTTTCTATCGTGAAGCTGTCAGAAATCGTGGACTTGAGAGATGCGGAAAGATGGTTTCTTAATCCGGTGTCTCCAGCCATTCTCACCATCGCCGCCGCGAGGGCATTTGGGTCTTTTGCCGGCACCAGGAGTGCATTCCCTTCGTTGGTCAACATGTCTGCAATACCGTCAACACTTGTAGCAATCACAGATTTTCCTGCGGCGCCTGCTTCCATGATTGAGATGGGCTGTCCTTCCCAAAGAGAAGGTAAAACAAAAATATCAATGGCAGATAAAAGTTCATGAACGTCTGTTCTTTCACCTAAAAAATGAACAGAATCATGGATACCTAAACCCTTCGCCAGCTTTTGTAAATCGTCTTTCAGTTCACCTTCTCCAATAATCCATAATCGGGTGTAAGGTTGCTTGTCCTTCAATATCCGAAATGCCTCGAGGAGATAGCGTTGCCCCTTTTGAATATGGAGACGTCCCACATTCCCAAACAATACGACAGATTCGTCAATTCCGTAGTGAGTTCTCAGTGTCTTTCTTTGGCTGAGATTTTGGAATTTATCAATCTCAATTCCATATTGAATTACGACCCCTTTCTTTTTATTTACTATTCCTGCCGCCAACCCTTTCTGGTAATCGGACGAGCAAACGCAAATGACTTTGTCGGTCAGGCGGAGAAGAAGTTGATCCGCTACAAGCAAACGGCGGGGAAATGTGTGGTTTTTACTCAGGTAATGCATACCATGGTAACTATGGATACGGGCTATTGGTTTCCGTGTAATAAAGGCGCCTATTCGCCCCCAAAAACCAGCGGTGCCGCCATGCGTGTGAAGTACATCAAAATCTAACCTGCGAAATATTTGCGTAATTTCACGAAGGGTTTTTAAACGGATGCGATTATCCATGGAGACGGGAATGGTTTTGATGCATAATTTTCTGGCTTCATCTACCAGGAAACCTTGATTGCTGCATGCGATACTGACTTCGAATTTTTCGTGATCGAGATACTTTGCAAGCATCAACACATGCACCTGACCTCCACCAATGCTTGCGTCATCTATCATCTCTAAAACACGGAGCTTCTTTACAGACATTGCAGCTTTCCCATTGCATGGAAACACAATTGGACTCGTCCAGATTGTAGTCTTCCCAAAGGTTTACGATAGTAACAGAGCTGCCTGGAATGGTAGAGATTGTTTCCGCATCTGAAGCCAAGGTTTACCGAACTCTCGATAAGCTGCACACCGGGAAATTCTGAACAGACAATCTGCCTGCTATTGTCGGAAGACGCATTATCAACAATAATAATCTCTAGGGGAGTTTCCTGTGTGTGTTTATAGATCGATTTCAAACATGATTTGAAAAGCACGGCGGAATTGCAATTTACCAGCCCAATGGATATCTTCATGTTAGCGATAATTTACCTGTTTGCAGTTTTGGTGTACTGTGAATAACAACGAACAATATTCCAATGATGTACCAGAGAAATACGGCATCAGGTTTTTTCCAGAAGCTGTCGGTTAAACCATGCGAAAAGATAGCAATGAGACTCGCCGTGATGCCAATCGAAAGCGTCTTTTCAAATCCTTCACCTGAAAGTCGCCACGATTTAATTGCTGTGTAAAATACGGTTATAAAGAGCCACAAAAAAGCCAACAATCCCGCAATGCCGGTTTCTACCCCTATTTGCAGAAAAACATTATGTGCATGGGATAACCTTTCGTCCTTCTTGACACCCTTCTTCCCTTTAGCTTTTGTTATCTCAGATGTTATCATATCTGCGTCAAATTTCTGTCTTTTTTCTCTATCTCTTATCTCTTGTCTGTATTGTTCATAGACCTTTCGAAAATTGTTTTTGCCTGGTCCGATACCTAAAAGCGGATGATCCCGAATAATAGCAATAGAGGCCTTCCAGCACAATAACCGTTCGCCAAGGATTGTATTTTTATCAGAATCAAAAAACTTGTTCACTTGTGTGATGGTTTTTGCGTGGGTGATAAATTTAGAAGGCAGAATGAAAATAATCAATGCACATGCACTGACAAGGATAAATATTAATAACTTCTTTTGAACAGCAAAACCGATAAAAATCATCGCAACAAAAATAGCCACCCAGCTTGTTCTGTTCATTGTTAAGATTAAAGAAAAGCTGCACAGGGCAATGAGCACAATCAGGTAGAGACGGGCTAACACGTTCTTGTAATGAAAAAACAGGCATATGGCAAACGGTAATAATAAAGATATATATTTTGCGATGCGGGCATGATATTCAAAGGTAGCGACAAACCTTCCGTCACGAATCGCGAATCCCGTGTAATACCCGTACAACCCATATGTGCACACCAGACCACAGGTGATGAGCATGGCTAGTATGATTCGTCTTATTTGTTCACGGCCTTGAATGGTATTAACCATGCAAAAAAATAGAGTAAAGTATGTGAGATAATTATGTACTATTGTTCCAACACTGGATTGAATATAGACCGAATGGAATGCAGCTAGCAACGAACACAAAAAGAATAAAAGTATAGGGATATTAAGTGATGTTTTCATGAACAGTATCTTTTTTTCTGATAGCATCTTTGCAATCCAGCATCCGACAATGGTCAAAAGGCACAGCAATTTAAAAGTATCCACGCCGAAGGGGAAAAAAGAGAGAATGAAAAAATAGGCAATAAATGCGTATTCTGAGATTCGACTCGTATAGGGCGTAATAAGCTTATTCATAACGAATTCGTAATCGGTTCTATTGCCTCTTGTTCTTTACGGGTTTTAAACCCATCCAGTCCGGACATAAGAAAAGATGCCACAGGAAAAGCCTGGAATATATCGACAGCCGATACCGTAGTCTCTGATTGAGAAATAATACAAAAAAATTACCGATAAGGTTTGCCGTTAAGTTTAACAAGATCTTTATCAGATAAAATGTCCTGAATAAGATATACGAGGTAGCAGACCTGTTCTTTTTAAAAAAGATATACAAAGAACGGCAATACTCGACTTGTGACTGCCACGGCGCCTTCTTTTTGCTCTGCCCACCCAGGTGAATCACCCGGGCATCTGGTACATGGTAGACTTTCCAGCCCGCTTTCCTCATACGATAGCACCAATCTGTCTCCTCGAGGAAAAAGAAATAATCTTCATCCAATTTTCCCACTTCCTTTATGGCCGCATTCCTTATCATCATGCATGCCCCAATAACTGACTCGACTTCCATAGGTTGCCCTGCCGGTTGTTTCTTACTCGGATATTTGGAAGGAAAGAGCCGTTGCAATAGACTTTTGTTAAAGAGTTCCGTTGTCAGGGTGGGATAATTATCAAAACTATGCTGCCGGGTGCCATCTGGTTTCAGAAGTTGAGCTCCGGTAATTCCCGCGTCTTTATTCTGTTCCATGAATGAATACAGGAGATGGACGGCATCTTTATGCAAGAGGGCATCGGTATTCATTAAGACACTGTAAGTTGCCGTATTTTCGTCCAGCGCCTGATTAACGGCAGCAGCAAAACCCCTATTCTCATGGTTTTCTATGATGTGAACACTCGGAAATTCTCCACGTATAGCCTTAACACTGTCATCCGCAGAACCATTATCAACCACATGTATTTGGAAGCTAAGGCTGTTGACGGTGGTATAAATAGACCTTATGCAGTCAATTAACAACCGCCGGGTGTTCCAGTTTATAATGATGAAATGCAGATCATCCAATGGTATCGTTAATACCTCGTTCCTTTAATTTGTCATTGTGCCTTGGACCTTGTACATACGTAGTATCTTATCGCCCGCAGACCCAAGGGGTCATATCTTAAAGATAAGCGAAAATTTTCATTTGCCAGATTTTTCTTTCCGTCCCTTAAATAGTATCTGCCAACCTTCGCGTAGTGCGATGCCAATCTCTTCTTGTAAAGTTTTTCAGAGATACCACCTTTTTTGTCCTTAAATTGATTATACGTTTTATCTATGACCGCCTTTTGATATTTTAAAACACTATCGCGGTTTTTGCTAAGAGAATGTGGATTATGCCGGTATTTAATGAGCGTTTTATTTATCCCTGCAATTTTGGAAAAAAATGCAATCCGCAACCACATATCCCAGTCCTGACAGTTAAAAAGCTGTTCATCGAACAAACCCGTCATGTTAAATACTTCCCTTCGTACCACTACTGATGATGGGATTATAAAATTCTGTTCGGAAAATAATTGGGTAAAGATATTGCCGGACGGTAATCGTTTCTTTGTTCCTCCATTAAGCGCGCGTCCATTCACGTCCACATTCAAATGTTTTGAATACACCATACCGACATCCGGATGTTTATTGAGGTATGCAATATCAGTCTGTAATTTTTCCGGCAGCCAAAGGTCGTCAGCGTCAATAAACGCTAAATACTCACCCCGTGCCGCCCGAATTCCGGTATTTCTTGCAGCAGGCAGTCCTTTGTTCTTCACCAAATGAATGTATTGTATCCTCTGCATGAATGGCTTTAAAACTTCTCGTGTGTTATCTGTGGAGCCATCATCTACTACGATGATCTCATAGGAATCGTAGGTCTGTAGCAAAATTGACCCGATTGAATCCGGTAAAAACCCTGCACAGTTATACGTGGGCAGTATTATACTTACGCAAGGTATATTTGTAGTCATTATTAAACTCCCGTGATGGCCTGAGTGAATTTGGGTGCATTTGCCCTTAGCGAATAGGATAAATCAACTGTTTTTCTGCCTTCAAGTCCTATGCGTTCCCGAAGCGCCTTGTCTACTATCAGGAGTTTAATTTTATCGATCCATTCCTGGTTCGATGTCGCAAATAATCCATTTACACCGTCTTTTACAATTTCATTATGGATACCAACCGGTGAACAGACAACGGGGATTCCCTTGGCGAGGTACTGGAGCAGCTTTGTTGCACACTTTCCTTTTGTCCATTCATGATTGGGCAAGGGAGCCAGACCGATATCAATATCATGGAGATCCGAATTTTCATCTTCAAGCTTCCACATCTTCTTAACAACCGGCATCTTGTTGCACTCAAAAAAATCGTTACAAATAATCTTCAGCTCCAGAGAATTATATTTGCTTGCTAATTGATCAAAGGCGGGGGCAAGCTCTTTTAAAAACGGGAGTGAAGACTTGCTCCCTATCCACCCAAGAGTTATATTTTCTTTGCTTTTTCCATAGTCTTTTACCGTATAACGACTCATATCGATCGTTGTAGGAATAACAACAATATTTTTATTATACGGCAGGGCTTGTGATTTTAAATAATCATTCCCGGCGATAATCTGATCGCTGTATCTTACCATTCTGGAAAATGTCCTCTGTCTTTTAAACGATCGGCCACCGCCGTCCACGGGACTTTTAAACATAACGGCGTCATCGAAGTCGTACACGATCCTGATGTGTTTCCTCGCAAGGTACCAGAGCTGCCAGCGCCACAGCCGTTTCTTCTGGACAAACACGATATGGTAGTCTTTCAGCTCAGAAAACAATTTCATCCACGCACAGAAAGAATCCGGGAAGAGAGCAACCTTTGCTTCGATCCGAGATTCTTTCAGATGAGGAATATACTGTAATACCCGGTATCTGCTGGCAGGATGGCTCCATTCCTGTATAAGAAAATAAATCTTTTTCATTTCACATATCACATTTTTTGCAGAAGTTGATTTGTTTTCTCCCATCCGATTGAGATAGGATTTCCCTGTATTTTATGAAATTCTTATCTCGCCAAATCTCCAGGATTGATTTATTGTTAACATTGCCAAAAATATGACGTTCGTAATAATCATTGCAACACAATAATACGTTTCCTTTCCAATTGATGACTAACTGTGCAGACGGTCTCAGGCAAGGTTGGCTAACCTTATCGGTACTTTTTTCAAATATGGAACCTGCCCTGTTTTTTAAATCAAGTTCTCTATAATTTCTAAACTGAACATAGCGCGGGTATTTCTTATGCAAGTCTATCGTCAGACCATTTTCAACATCATCGTAGTTAGTTACAAGGATTTCATCCATACCGTTCTCTATGAGTTATATCAATAATTCTTCTGATAGTACATCTCCGTTGGAACTTGTAAAAATCCGTGAGTAAGGGCATTTCTTTCTTGCATAAGAAACAAGTTCCACGATTCTTTTATCCAACAAAGTTTCACCATAAAAATAGGGTGAAATTCTCCCGGTATATTTCATAGCAGACAGCTCATTAATTATTTTTTCCCAGAGGGCGTCCTCCATGATGCCGACATCTCTGGGCGGGAAACGATTGCTATTGAAACAAAAATCACATTTTCGGTTGCAATACCCGTATACTTTAATATTCGTAGAGGTAAATATATCAGGCAGTACGTGTTTTTGATATATCTTCAGTGACTTTCGTACAAATTTTTTAAAAATATAATTTACCGTTTTGGATTCCACACGTGTTCCCGCTGTATACTTAATCGTATAATTGCCTGTAACATTCGTTTATTCTCTTCATTTAGTTTTTTCACGTCTGCATACGCCTGATAAAATCGCAGCCTGTCGGCATAAGTAATACAATTGGGTATGGATGCATTTAATTGAGATAAACCCGTTATCCTTTTTTTGCGCGTTAGTGTATTATTAAAACATACCCGATCCAAATCAAGATAAAAAAAATCCCAGCGATCTTGTGATTCCCTGACCATAATGTTATTCGCCTTCAGGTCACCATGGTAAATCCCGAAGTTATGAAGCTGTTTAAAAGACTTCGCTAAACAGACAACAAATCTCCTCTTCTTCAGGCAGGTAATTTTATCAGGAGGACTACTAAACCTTTCACTTACGTATTTGTTACATGGCAGGCAAGCCGAGAGACCCTCCATAAGGATAAAACTTTTTTTTAGTATACCTGCCCTTTTTTCCTCAACTAATGCAATCGGTTTAGGGGTGCGAAAGTTTAAAGCGATAAGACCATGAGCGGCAATCCACGCCCTTCGTGCAGGAGAATTACGGAAGAAATATGAAAACCCCTTAAGGGCCGATGGATATTTGTGCTCTTTGATACATACACTTTTCATATTTCCATCAGTTACAGGAACACATGTAATACCTATTTTCGGAGATGTCTTTATGATATTACTGGAGTATTCTCTGAAAGAGAGGGTATGTTTATTGATTAACGCAACCAGTGTGTCAATGTCCCATTCATTTCGCATGTTTACTGTGTAATTGGCGTATGTTGACGCCTTAAACACATTATTGGTTTTTAGACACTTTCTTGTCCTGCTGTGCCAGAGGCGGTATTTAATCCTATAAATTTTTTCAGAAACAGCCGTACAAAAAATTTCTCTGTCTTTAGGAGAGAACGTTTGATTTGCATATTCGTGTATCATCCCGGTTATTTCCCCGTCGGTACAGATATCGGTAACAGAATATAATAACCGCGATAGCTCTTGAATCCTCAGAGATAACGAAAGGCTCTTTTTAAATACGGTCCGTCCGAGGTCCAGCAAATAAAACAGTGCGGGGTTATCTTTGCCTACAAGTACATTTTCAGCATGGAGTTCCCCGTGAAAAATACCGTGATCATGGACTGTCTTAATATAATAGACAAGACGTTTGAGTAATATATTTTTCTGTAATAATTCTGTGGGAGATTGTTGGATGGAAGTCAAACGTTCCTTTACCGTCGTGGTATTGGGTACGGCCTTTGAAACTATATAACACTCTGTAAGCATTCCACAGCTTCTTTTCTCTCCAACGGCAATGGGCTCTGCTGTAAGCACGTTACTCCTGAGCAGTCTGTGACTACAGTCCCATTCCCTGCGGGCCTTTGACCTGAAAAATAATGATTTAATGCCCTCCAATCGATCTCTGACTTTGTACTGCTTTATATAAAAGGACTCCTGATTATCTGTGTATCTTAGCACCTTTTTATACTGTCCATTACGGATAATCTCACAGTTATTATGCCCGTTTGGGGAGTCAAACATCTCTTTTAGAGCGACTGGCAATGTCCCCTTTGCCAACCATCGGATGTTATTTCTGGTATAACGATTCATCTGCGTTGAATTGTTATCCAAAACCTTTTGGTAAATATGGAGCGTTTTCTGAATATTTACATCAAAGGAATACGCCTCTGCTTTTTGTCTTGCGGCGAAACCCATGTATTCCCTTTCTTCTTTTGCGGAGAGTTTGCTAATATACTTTGCTATTTCTCCGGCATCGATGGGGTGGTTGATGATAAAGCCATCCTTGCCGTGTGAAATAATTTCTGATACGCCGCTGGTTCTGCTGGCAATAACCGGAAGCCCCGATGCCATCGCTTCAAGGCAGGCAGTGCCAAAGGCATCGTACTCGCTGGGAAAGACAAAAATATCGCCTCCTGCATATATTTCATGGATATGTTTGGTTACACCGGCAAAAATCAGCTTATCAAGAACACCTTTTTCTTTTGCGAATCTTTGATATTCCCGGATGTTTCCCTTTCCTACAACGAGTAATTTTATTTTTTGGGATTCGTCCAACAGTGGCAGGGCGTCGATAACGTGCTTCAGTCCTTTTCTCTTAAATCCTGAGCCGACAAACAGCAGAAGAATGTCGTCTGGTGCAATAGCGTATTTATCCCTTACTGCATTCCTGTATTTTATCCGATTTTGAGGGGTAAAAACATCGGTGTCCACACCATTATAGATAACTTCTACGTCATCCGGGGATAATTTGTAATGGTGCAGAATTTCTCTTTTGCACTGTTCCGAGATACAGGTAATTTGTTTATAAAATTTCTTTTTGAATATGCTTCTCTCTAAAAGCAGGATACTCGAGTGTCTGGGATTCAGGCACATGACAACCCTGCCTATAGCAGATTGCATCCAGGGATAGGTATGCATCATATAGTCCCAGTGACATCCGCCACCAACCCGATAAACGTCTTGGGACAATGTCCGGGTAAATCCGTGGACGAGATCGAATTTCATCTTTGTTTTTTTTATAGTCTTAGGGGCATTTATTGCAAATGTCCAGTATTTTAATGGAGACCAGAAGGTAACAGCCGGGACATAATGAAAGGTCAACTGCTTATCCTGGTCCTGAGCAAATCGATGCGAAAATATGTGTACCTCATGGCCACGATCAAGGAGTTGTCTGGATAAGTTAAACACATAACTCTCCACACCTCCCTTTTCTTTTATAAACTGATATACCACCAGTGCTATCTTCACGATAAATGAACGCTCTAAATTTCAATGTCACTTTATGTTTTCTTAATTCCTTGATTTTACCAGCATTTTAAAGTCATTCAAGACAATTTAATTCTTGTGTTTTTTTTACCAAATTTGATATTTTTTTACAATCATGAGGCATAAAACTGAAGCATAGTGGGAATTTTTAGACGGCGGGTAAATTATGATCAGGGATATTAATGCAGGGTTTTACTTCATTGTATCAGTGCTTTGTGTCGGGGGAGGATACCTATAGTGTGAGGATAGGGTAACGCCTCCTAAAAGTTATCCCCTTTTTGAAACAGATTTCGAAAGCCAGGACACGCCGAAAAAATAGTCCCAAACCCATATACTTATGGATTTGGGATAACAGGTAAAGAATGGAACGTCAATCTCATCAGGTATGTGCTTGTTAAAAGCATTCGACGTAAGAATCAAGACTGTTTTAATCTTTTGGATTTACGTGCTTATGACGAGCGGCTTATTGATGAATTAAAAAAATTCGATGCAAAATTGCCCATTTGTGAAAATTATGGAGTTATGGCCGCAGTTGCACCGGGTTCATCGGCCGGACGGGAAATTGTCCCTCTGAAGGATATCAGAGAACAAATAGGTACTTCTTTACTGATTTTAGTGTTTATACTTTTATGCTGGTAATTGTTAGCATGTCCTCCATGATTTTCTTGCCAACCGATTAAACTAAGATTCCTTTTTGCCTGATCCCATCAGGAGGATATAACAATGCTTTGTGGCATCAGATTTATGTTTTTTGTGAATTTCGTATCCTCATACGAGTCCCTGTTCTATCATGGCATCGGCCACTTTTACAAATCCTGCTATATTCGCACCGTTTACATAATTGATATACCCGCTTTCTTCCTTTCCATATTTGACGCAATTACTATGAATATTTATCATAATATCGTGCAAGCGCTTGTCGACTTCTTCCCTCGACCATGATAACCGCATGCTGTTTTGGGACATCTCCAGTCCGGATGTCGACACGCCGCCCGCATTAGCCGCTTTTCCAGGTGCGTAAAGGTTTTTTGCTTTCTGAAATATTTTTACGCCTTCCGGAGTTGTCGGCATATTGGCCCCTTCTCCAACGGCAAGGCATCCGTTCTTTACCAGCATCGTTGCATCTTCTCCGTTTATCTCATTCTGTGTAGCACAGGGGAAAGCGATGTCGCATTTCACCAACCACGGCTTCTTGTTTTCGTAATACGTACATTTGAAATCGTTAACACATTCTTTTATGCGCCCTCGTTTTATGTTTTTTAATTCAAACACACTTTCCAGTTTTTTAGCGTCTATTCCGCTCTCGTCGTAAATAAAACCTTCAGAGTCCGACATTGTCACAACCTTTGCGCCCAATTCGATGAGTTTCTGTGCAGCATATTGGGCAACGTTGCCGGAACCGGAAACCGCGCATACCTTTCCTTTAAGCGATTCACTCCTCGTCTTAAGCATCTCCTGAACGAAATACACGCACCCGTAGCCGGTCGCTTCCTTACGGATGAGACTTCCTCCCCATGTAAGCCCCTTCCCGGTAAGAACTCCCGTAAATTCATTGCGTAATCTTTTATACTGGCCGAACATATATCCAATCTCGCGGCCGCCGACCCCTATATCGCCCGCAGGCACATCAGTATTCGGCCCGACATGTCTTTGTAGCTCCGTCATAAAGCTTTGGCAAAATTTCATTACTTCGTTGTCGGATTTTCCTTTTGGATCGAAATCTGAACCACCTTTCCCGCCGCCCATCGGTAACGTCGTTAAACTATTCTTAAATACCTGTTCAAAAGCCAAAAATTTCAATATACCTAAATTAACACTGGGATGAAAACGGATGCCGCCCTTATAGGGACCTATGGCTCCGTTCATTTGTATCCTGTAGCCTCTATTTATATGGATCTCGCCCTTATCATCCTGCCACGGAACACGGAACATGACAACTCTTTCCGGCTCAACCATTCTCTCGAGGATCTTTGCTCTTTCATATTTCGGATTTGCATATATATAAGGCATGACCGACTCGACCACTTCTTCCACTGCTTGATGAAACTCGACTTCACCTGGATTTTTGCGCACGACTTTTTCCATAAATGCCTTGATTTTCAGTTCCATTTCCATTTCCAGAATTCCTTTCTTTAAGTAGTATGTGTTTCTTTATTTACAAATTCAAATTTGACTATATACACATTATTAAATTTACTGTCAATACAAATTTAAGTGTAAATTAAATATGGAATGCAAGCATATAATGTGCCAATATATTGATAGGATTTTTTCAGGTATATAAAATTTATCCAGATAATGTTATATCCTTATGAAATTACGTTTGTTGCAATAAAAAGAATGATAATTTGTTTGTAAACCGATACAGGGAAATATATAATTTGATTTAAAATTCAGGCGGTTTAAAATAATTATATTGGCTGAAAATAATCTGTAAAGCGGAAATTTATCCTCAAAAATTCATTCAAATACTTTCCCCCTTTATTTTCTTTGAATATATAGGGGAAAAATAGGGAAATACATTAAACAGCAGTTTGCCGCACCATAAAGGGGGACACAAAAGACTGTGAAGACACGGGTAAAAACGATGCCGACCGATAGGGAGTTTGTTAAAGAGAAGGTCGAAAAGATCAAGAGGGAAGTGGGAAAGGTAATTGTTGGTCAGGAAGAAATGATCGAGGGGATCATTGTTGCTCTGCTCTCAGATGGCCATATTCTTCTGGAAGGTTATCCGGGACTCGGCAAGACCATTACCGTAAAAACAATTGCCCGCGTACTGGATGCAAAATTTCAACGGGTGCAATTTACGCCAGACCTTATCCCCGGCGACGTTACAGGATTTGAAATGTGGGACCCGGAAACAAGAAAAAGCAGGGTACAAAAAGGCCCTGTCTTTACCAATCTATTCCTTGCGGATGAAATTAACCGCGCACCCGCAAAGGTCCAAAGCGCCCTGCTCGAGGCGATGCAGGAAAAGCAGGTGACGATTGGCCGGGAGACTCACCCCTTAGAGAAATTATTCCTCGTGCTGGCAACCCAGAATCCCATTGAGATATCGGGGACGTATTTATTGCCAGAGGCTGAAATAGACCGCTTCATGTTTAAACTGAAGGTCGGTTACCCGGCATATGGAGATGAAAGAGAAATTACCGAAAGACAGATTCGGGACAAGGCGGCTGAGGCCGAGGTTGATGTTGTTTTGGACACGAAAGAAGTGCTCTCGTTAAGACGCACGATTGCCGAATGGCTGCCGCTGCAGGAAACTTCCGTTATTGTAAAATATATTACACGCTTGGTCAGGGCAACCAGGCCCGAAGCGGGTAATGGTGAGTTAAGGAATCTTGTGATGTATGGTGCGTCTCCCCGTGCGTCCATTGCCCTGACAAAGGCATCGCGTGTTTATGCTTTTATCAGCGGCGATGATATGGTATTACCCGAACACGTTCACAGGATGGCTTATCCAGCCCTCCGGCACAGGATTATCCTCACTCATGAGGCTGAATCACGAGGCATCGATTCTGATTATATCATTGGAAAAATACTGCATCGTGTTCCGATACTGGAATAACCCATATGAAGCGGAGAATACGGCTTTCTTTACAACGATTGATTGGAAACCTCTTTGAAGGTTCATTTTCCAGCTATATGAACGCACCGCATGGTTTGGAACTCGACGAACTTCGGCAATACCAGCCCGGAGACGATGCCAGATCCATCGACTGGAAGGCTACGTTGAGGACAGGAAAACTCCATGTACGCATTAAGTTAGTGGATAAGCGGGCGACCATTATATTTCTGATTGACAAAAGCCGGTCGGAACAGTTTGGCTCTTCCGGAAATACAAAAGAAGGCGTTCAGTCCTCTGTCCTCTCGATCCTTGTTCATGCCGCATCAGAAACGGGCAATGAGATAGGCTTCATTACATTCACCGACAGGGTGGAAAACTACATTCAGCCCAAGGCCGGAGAAAAGGAGGCGCTGAAAAATTTTAATACGCTTTTGCTCGAAATACCTTCGGGTAATTGCACAGATTTAAACAGCGCATTTACATTTTTGAATGAAAAGCCACTCCAGCCGTCTCTGGTATTTATCCTGTCAGATTTTTTAGCGCCTTATAATTATGAGCACTCGCTGAAAACGCTATCCCGTCTGCACGAAGTGATTCCTGTTATTATTTTAGACAGAATGGAAGCAACTCTGCCTGCCAGGAGGGGATTTCTGACCGTCCGGGATATAGAAACAGGTGCGAGAAAATCGTTGGATATTTTGGACCCTCTGGAGGCGCCGTTACCTTATCTGAGTTTATTGAGAAAATTGAATATAGATTATATTGCCCTATTTACTGATGAGGACGAGGAAATATGGGTAAAAAAAATCTCTGAATTTTTCGACAAGCGAATCAGGAGAAGAAGGAGACGATGAAATACATTTTTATCTGTTTATTTATGAGCGCGTTTTTTTTGGGAAATAGTTTTCTTCGTGTGCACGCGCAGGGACAACCGCAAACACAAGAACCTGCAGAAACGGGACAAGAGGTCATACAGATGGATAGACCTCTTGAAATCTGGACATTCATTGACGATTATCGGGTAATCACAGGCAAGGTGCTCCATCTGACCGTTCAGGTGATGTGGAAGCTGGGGGTAACGGTTAATCTGGAAGGTGTGGACAAGGTTGATCTTTCGCCATTTAAGATAGAAGGGGTAACCGTCGGGGAACGCCAGATATTTGATAACGAACATGATTATATCGTCATTACCTATGCGCTCTCTCTGCCTTCGGACATTAAGGAAGGAATTTATTCCATCCCTTCTTTTTCCCTCTCTTACCGGGATGAAGTTGATAAGACAGAAGGCAAGACAACCTCCTCCTCTATTGCGGTTAAAAAGGTGCCCATCCTTGTGGAAGGGAAGGTGGATAGGGATGTTATTACCATCGGAGACCGTATCAACTATGCCCTTACTATCCGTCACGAAAAGAATGTAAAGTTGTTGTGGGAAAATATAGAAAAACTGGATTTTTCGCCGTTTGAAATATTAAAAAAGGATATAGAAAAAAACACGGAAGGGCAGATTGGAAAGATAGTAATAAACTACACCCTTTCAATCTATGAATTGGCATGGAAAAAAAAGGTCCCTGAAATTCCTGAACTTACAATTTTGTACTACAAAGAGTCACCTTCACAATCTCAGATGACGGAATCCGATGGTTCGCCTATCGAGACGAAAGAGGTAAAGACCGTTTCAATTCCCATTATTCTAAACAGCCTTCTCAAAACGGTGGATGTGCCATTGGAAGGAATCAAAGGACCGGTGTATTATTCAAGGGAAAAGGTCTTTTCCCATGGGTTTTTACCAATGGGCGCCGGAGTTGCATTGCTTCTCTTTTTAGGCGTGACAACATTGCGTTCCGTCACAGGAAAGATATCGACGGCTTCACCGAAACCAATAAGTGAATCTCCTAAAATTGCTTTGGAACGATTGAGAAATGTCATATCGTCTTCTCATTTTACAAACGACGACTTGGTAAATCGGGAGAACATACACCGTATTGATAAGACCTTAAGGACATATCTGGGTACACTCATGGGTATTTCAAACGAAACGGCACAGTCTGTTACTACGTCAAGTTTCATGAACTGTGACACACGAAAACAACTTCCGGAAGAAATCGCAACCATCATCCGGGGGGTTTTAAAGCAGCTCGATAGTCTCATCTTTGGAAGACATATTGGGAAAGAGTCCTTTGACAAAATGCAGCAGGGGATAGAAGAGATCATAGCGCTGACTGGTTCCAAATTTCTTAAATCGTAATCAACCTCGCAAACCATAGGAACGTTCTGTATGCGCCTCTTTTTATAAGCTTTTTGTAATACGTTGATAAAGCGCAGAAAATCCCAAATTGTAAATGACAAATTCCGAATAAATCCCAGCATTCAATGGTAAAATAATCTGCCTATTGTGGGTATTTGCCCAAAAATATTTTTAAAGACTAGGATTGGTTATTGAGTCTAAAAAATTCGAATTTATTTGGAATATGAGATTTGGATTTTAAATTTTGTTTATTGATTTGATCTATGCACGTTAGGTGTCGATAAATGGCGTTTGCAAATCCCTTACTCCTTCTGTTACTTATCCCCTTTGCTTTGTTATTTTTCTTCTGGAGTGAAAGGAAGTTTCTTGGGTATTCAAGTCTCCACTACGTAAAAGAAACGGCAGGGTTTAAGCGTCTCGTAGTCCATCTCCCGAAACCCGTATTTTTTGGCGCTCTATTTTTTGCAATCGTTGCCATCGCACACCCTCAGACGCGGTATTACCAGGAGGAGACCGCCCTGCAGGGGCGGGAGATTGTCCTTGCCATCGATACCTCCTTCAGCATGACGGGAACGGCGATCGAGACTATCAAAAAAATCGTCGGTGATTTTATTAAAAAACGGACGAATGACCTCGTTGGTATTACCATCTTTGGCACGGATGCCGCCCTCATTGTCATACCTACCATGGAAACTCAATTACTGGAAAAATCCCTGGAGCGGGTTCAGGCGTCCCAGGTAGGTTATCAGACAGCCATTGGAGAAGGTCTTTTTACCTCCATCGCAGCGCTGTTTGAAAAAGAGATGGAAAAAAAATTTACGATAAAAGACCTGAGAAACAGCATTAATAAAGAATATCTCGCCGATTACGCTATTTCCTTTGTAAAGGAAATGGAAAAAAGGGGAGTAATCAAAAACAAGCTCATCATCCTTTTTACGGACGGGATATACAATGTTGGCATTTCACCCGTCCGTCCGTTACGTTTGTTGAAAAGAATGGGGATAAAGGCGTATGTTGTGGCAGTCAAGGCATCGGACGTTACCGGTGTGGACCCTGAAGTTGCAGCCCAGCGTATCGAGGAGTTAAAAGAGGCGGTTGAGTCAACAGGCGGAAAGTATTATCATGCGGAGGATTTTGAAGAGGTTGCCAGATTTTATGACGAAATTGATACAACAGAAAAAGATAAGATTACCGTAGAAACCGTTTTAAAGAAGAAAGACCTCTATCTCTATCCCACCCTTGCCAGCCTCTTCCTCCTCTTGACTTTTGTTTTTATAGAAAATGTCTGGATGAAAATACCGTAATGCGCCTCAGCAATACTGTGGAAAATCTCAAATACAAAATTTCAAATAAATCCAGGACTCCAATTGCCGGAAACTCTGTCCCGTTTAGTGTAGATGATTGCGACAAAAAGGTATCAAGGTTAGTGTCTTACAAAGATAATTTTGACATTTTCGGCAAAATATTTTTATGGAAAACTAGAATGCCTCACCATACAAGACTTATAAGCCGATTCGTTCGGGTCAGGATTATTTGATGCAAAACTGAACCTGAAGGGTTCATATGTTTGTAGCCTCCAATATTGCCGTGGTCATACGACCCCGATGGGGTCGCATCCTACGATCATTGTTTGTTTCTATAATCATGTCATCCCTTTGGGATTAAACGATAAGGAAAAGAACCTGAATGGTTCAAATGTTTATAGTGTCTTTTCCTTTGCGATTGTTATTTGTGGGAAAACGAATGGTGATGCTATGATAAATGCACATATTTTTATGGGGATGCATGTGAAGCGCCTTCTTGTAATTTCCTCCTCTTCAGCAGCATAGCCATAGCCTTTGCGCTTCGTTCGGGTGAAGGATAGACGGGAAACTCACGCTCTTCAAATAACTGCTTGACCTTCGTAGTAAACACTCCACCCACCGTGCATATTACGGCAGGCTTCCCGGATTGTTTCATTACATCGGTAATCAGAGCAACTACCTTTTCCGTCATACCCTGTGGCGCCATGAGTGGTATGATAATGGCGGCATCGTATTCATCGCTTTCGACCATGCAGGTATGTAAGGCAGTATAATAGTCTTTATCGCATGCGCTTCCTGTTAAATCAACGGGATTGTTTACTACATAGAATGTGGAGAATTTGCCTTTCAGTGTACCCTTTAGCTGTGGTGATGGGGGGGGGACTTCTAAGCCATTTTCCGAGCAGTAGTCGGCTACAATAACGCCGAATCCACCGCCATTGGTGACAATGAGGATACGATTTCCTTTGGGCGGATTTTGCATGGAGAGGGCCTTCACTCCATCAATGAATTCCTCCAGCCCGTTTGCCTCAATGATGCCTGATTTCAGGAATGCGGCCTTGTATATTTCGTAGTTCCCTGCAATAGCACCCGTATGAGACTTGGCTGCGGCGATGCCTGCGGCGCCCTTTCCCACCTTGAGCGCTACAATGGGCTTTTGCTTTGAGCAGGACTTTGCCGCCTCGACAAACCTCCTGCCATGGTCAACCGACTCCATGTAGATGGCGATTACCTTTGTATGGATGTCGTCCCTTAAAAACGGTAAAAGGACGGACTCTCCCACATCAATCCGATTCCCGTAATTCACCATCTTTGCTATGCCCAGCCCCTCCTGAGCAGCAAGGTCCAGCAGAGAGACGGCGAAGGCGCCGCTTTGAGAAAGGATGGATAACGAACCCTTTTTCGGCGTACTTACTCTTTCCCATGATAAAAATGAGGTGGTGAAATTGGTATAATTATCCAGGACGCCCAGGCAATTCGGGCCAATAATGCTGATAGTATGTTTGGTTGCAATTTGTCTGATTTCCTCTTCCATTTTCATGCCTTCAGCGCCCATCTCCCGGAAACCTGCGCTGATAATAATGGCATGGTGAATTCGTTTCTGTGCCAGTTGTTGTAATACCTCAAAAACCGATGATGCAGGGATGGCGATCACGGCCAATGCCACTTCATCCGGGATATCCAGGACCGAGGGAAAGCAATTCAAGCCGAAGACAGTCCTATATTTTGAGTTTACCGGATATATCCTGCCTTGAAAACCCATACCGAGGAGGTTTTTCAGGATAATCCCCGGCAAGCTGCCCTGTTTTTCAGTGGCTCCCACGATGGCAACCGATGAGGGATTAAAAAAAGTTTCCATCCACGTTTATCCTTCCGCTTAGTAATATCAAGGTATTAATCGTTTCATAAAAGCATCAGCACGCTGCCACATACCTCGTTAGATACTAATAAAAAATATTTTGAAACATTTAGCAAAAAATGTAGCACCGATGGTTCGTCTGAACCTTTGACAAATAACCGTGCATGGTGAGCCTGTCGAACCATAAACCGCCCGCGTTACACATTTCCGTTTTATTCGAATTGGGTAAAAAAACGCATTCCCACTCTGCCTGGAATTGAAAGATTAAATTAAAAAAGCAGGAAAGGAGGAATACGCCGTGTTAGAAGTGAGGACAAATGTATCAGAAATTGAGGAGTTAATCAAGAATTTAGCAGAGGCATCTGGGAAGATATTTATGATGATGAGGTACAACGTAGAGTTACTGTTTTTAACTGCGGTGAGTACCAGTACCTTTAGAGAGGTCTGTCACTTCGACAATCGCAGGGTATGTTTTGGGTGGAGTTCACGTTGATATGCGAACCGGAAAAGCCAAAATTATCTTTGTAAAATACTATCGCCTTTTTCATTCATTTCAGGTATGAAGGTTGGACTGTATCGGCAGGGCATGCGTCCCCGCTTGCCATTATAATGTCAACCGGGGACAGGCTGTCCGAGAATTCACTTTTTTGTGGTTCCTCAAGTCATAAGTCCCTGCAAATCAATGGCTGGATTTTTGACATTTTGCATTCTCGGACAGCTTGCGGACGGTCGGCCTACCATGAGGGTATCACCTCTATCCAGAGGGCTGATTTAAATCACCTCCAATAAAACAGGCAGAAGTCGTATGTCCGATATCATTTGGTATCAGGAAATGTTCCCTGCCTGTCTTGATTCTACAGCCCAACCTTCGCATCTTTTGATACACTAGCCAACCCTGTCAGGGTTCGAAACCCTGACAGGGTTATTCTTATTCATCACTTTTACTGAAAAATGCAAGAATAATTTTATACGATACTGTCTATTTTCCCTTCTTGCCCTTTGCACGGTGCTGCGCTTTTACCTTCGCCTTTGCATGCCCGTGCATCGTGCCTACGCCGTTGTAGTCCACATCCTCCAGCTTATAAAAGTACTTGCCTTTGGCCGGCGGCGTGTCCGTATAGCTGTAATCAGCCCCGGTAGTGGCATTGCCGTTTGCAGAGATGAGAAGGTCGTTGACCTTCTTGTAATTCCCATCCTTTTTCCTGGCACGATAGATATTAAACCCGGCATTATCGATCTCCGTGGCCGTCTTCCATATCAGGGCAACCTTGCCGTTCTCGCCCGCCTTTGCATTAAAGGATAGCAGGGTAATGGCTGTTGGTGTGCCCGTTGGTGATGGTTCTGGTGATGGACTTGGCGTTGGCGCGGGGAGCGGTTCCGCCATCTTTGTCACAAAGACATCGTAAAGATCACCATTATAGCTTTCATCAATGGCGTTTACTGTCGGGAAATCAGAAGAACCTGTGAACCCAGTCACATAGGCATTACCAGCGACATCTACTGCTATGCCATAACCAAAATCATCGTTACTTCCTCCCAGGAACGTGGAGTATAAAAGGCTCGTCCCCGATGCATCAATCTTTGTTACAAAGGCATCTTCTCCTCCCGTATTGGTTCCATAAATAGCGCTTACCGTCGGGAAATCAGAAGACTCCGTGTACCCTGCCACATAGGCATTGCCAACGACATCTATCGCTATGCTCATACCGTGATCTGAGTCACTTCCGCCCAGATACGTGGAATATAAAAGGCTTGTTCCCATTGAGTCTATCTTTGTCACAAAGGCATCAATAGCACCATCTCGTTTTCCCTTTATGGGGTTTTTCGTTGGAAAGTTTGAAGACCTCGTCCAGCCCGTCACATAGACGTTGCCGGCATCATCTAACGACATACTCTCGGCACGATCCTCACTATTTCCTCCCAGGTAGGTGGAGTATAAAAGATTTGCCCCCGATGTGCCTATCTTCGTTACAAAGGCATCGTAATAACCTCCAAAACTGCTATACATGGCGTTCGCCGTCGGGAAATCAGAAGAACCTGTGAACCCAACCACATAGGCATTACCGGTGGCATCCACCGCTAAGCCCTTAGCCACATCCCAATCATCACCTCCCAGGTACGTGGAGTATAAAAGGCTTGTTCCTGATGAGTTTATCTTTGCCACAAAAGCATCGCCTTGATAATGATAGCTAGCATCAAAAGCGTTTTTCGTCGGGAAATCGGAAGATTCCGTGTATCCCGCCACATAGGCATTGCCGATGCTATCTAACGTTATGCCTTGACCCTCATCAAGACCACTTCCTCCCAGAAACGTGGAATATGAAAGGACTGTTCCTGATGCATCTATTTTTGTCACAAAGGCATCTGCATAACCATTCAAGCTTTCATCGATGGCGTTTATCGTCGTCGGGAAATCAGCAGAATATGTGAGCCCCGTCACGTATATGTTACCATCGCTATCTACCGCTATGTCAATACTCTCTTCATCACTACTTCCTCCCAAGAACGTGGAGTATGAAAGGTTCGTCCCTGATGCATCTATCTTTGACACAAAGGCATCTGAGTCACCGCCAAGACTCGTATCGTAGGCGCTCTGTAACGGAAAATCTGAAGAATATGTCCATCCCGTTATGTATGCATTGCCATTTTGATCGACCGCTATGCTATCGTTATAAGTACGGTCTAGACCACTTCCGCCCAGGTACGTCGAGTATACGATGGTTGGATCTATGACGAGGGGGTAGCGCTTGTCGTAAGAGGCCACTTGAAAACCGTAGATGCACCGTTGACCGTGTCCGTTGTTTTTGCCCGTGTATCTTGTTCCTTTCACGGGCGACGGTCTCCGGTCACGAATCACGAATCTCCCCTCCCTCTCCACCTTCTTCCCGTCTATGACCTGATACACATACGGCTTCTTCTGGATGATTTTTGAAGACTCAAGGGAAAATCCGAGGGGGCCTTCATCAGATGTGTTTTCCCCATCCACCCCCTTCATCCCCGCCAGCGGAGGACAGTATGAGTTATCACCTCTTTTTAGAGGGGAGTTTATCGTAATCTCCAATTCTCCATTATCATTTACCTGCACGTCCTTCACACCTTCGTATGCTAATTGCACACGGGATGGGCTTGCGCCGGGCTTGACGATGATGTCATACTCCATTTGGCGGTTATTCCCGTAAAACTTCATGTCGATGTCTTTATAAACATCCTTATAAACAATCGATTGATACGTGGGGATGTTGGTCTTCCACTTTGATGAGTCATTGCCACGGAAGTAGTTGACCTTGCACTCCTGTGCGCCTTCCGCAACGATCTCCGGATGTTTATTGGCTCCCAGAGGAATTAGTCTTACAACCTCAGGTTGTGGATTTTCCGTCGAAGCTGCGGGCGTACTGTCAACTGCCAACTGCCAACTGCCAACTGATTACTTGCCATCTCCCGGCTCTTGACCTTTGATTGCCGTCCATCGGTTAGTGAAAGATAGATGCCCCTGTCGGTAAAAAAGGTACTCCGTCCGCTGCCCTTTTCGTAAAACCGCACCCTCTCGTTCATCTGTCCATCATTCCGGACAAAATACAAGGGTATCTTGCCGTAGTTTTCCTGTATCTTTAATTTGGCGGCTTCATCAACAGGTTTTTGATCTGCGACAACAGGCTCGGTCACAGATTGGCATGTGTCCATTGCTAATGCCTCATTACCAGGAAACGATGCAGCGCACAATGAAAATAGAGCGACAAGACACCAGAAAATACCAAATCCCTTCAGCGCTTGAAAGCGCCGTACTACATTTCTTTGCACACGCGTATTTCTCATAACCTTCCTCCCTTTCAAAAAAACGGATAAAATAAAAATCCCATAACAAGACCAAAAATAGCGGGGGACTTCGTCGTGAGCTCAGTCGAACGACAAGTCACCCGCGTTACGCAGAGGGACACTTTTCTATGCAAAAACAAAAAAAGCCTTACTGCAAAGATATTTTTTTGTAAAAATCTTCGGCAGTAAGGCTGTCTTTATTCCTGCAAAACGGGCTTTTTTAAACTACATCCCTGTAGGTTTAAAGATCCACTACTTTGCGTCCCCTGATCACTCAGGGTTTACCTTTATCGGATTAGTTTCCAGCACAACAAAATTGTGGGTATGTTAGCATAATCAATGATTTTGTCAACTGAAAAATATAAATTGACGTTACTACTATGAGATGGCACATCCAACATCGAAAGGGAAAAATTATCGGTATTTAAAGCCGTTTTCCAAGAAAATCTTTTTGAAAATCGATAGTTTTAACCGATAATTACGCTAATTATTGTTGGAGTGTCTTTTGACGCTGCACTGATTCATATTTTCTGAGAAAAAGGGGGGTTCATGATGAAATGTCTTAAGGGTGCTTTTGTATTCTTGTTTGTGATTGCTTTTAATCCCATACACCAATGTCTTGCCCAGAAAACATATGATTTTTCCGGTACTATTCAAATAAAAATAGGAAAAAAGGAGATTAGTGAAGGACTGGTTGGAACTGCAAACGTAACGATAGATGAAAACGAATCCAGTAAAAGAAAAAACGCTCAATCTCATCGTGACGATTCCGGCCACATCGGCGGCTCTTTTAAGGCGGTATTCAATTTTGAGTTTGAATCGGGGCTTACAGAATGTGGAGATCTTTTAGACGAGGAAGGTGTAAAAGTAAAGACTTTTCCTCAAAATAATAGCACGAAGGAGGAATCCAGCGATCAAATAAGATTGGAGTTTGATCAGGACGCCATGACAAACGTCATTGGAAGGGTTTTGAAAAAATATGGGAAGATTGTGCGGGACGAGCTGAGTTTAGATGAGTGTTTCTCCATTCCTGGCGGTGAAGATGTCCGGAGCATAAAATTCTGGTTAAGCCGAATTTCAGGTACGGCTTATATAAAGGATAATTGCATAAAGATTGGTTTCAGCGGAAGTTCTTACATTCAAGTATCTGATTCAATTGCTGAGAACCAGAAAAGGTACGCGCAAAGGATTTCCGGCAAATTAAATATTCCGCTGCAATAAAGATACAAAACCCAAACGTCAGGACAAACCTTTAGCAGTAAACCGTTGATTCCAATAAAATTTAGCCGTGACAAACTTCAAGACAATCTCTGTAAAACAAAAACGGGGCAGTGTTCCATAACACTACCCCGTTTTTATTTGCTTTAAATATGACGTATTTAGTTATGCAATCTTCTTGATTTTAATGATCCTTTTTTCTTTCCTTTGTCTTTTCTGGTATGATGTCGTCTATCTGCCAATTGCGTTCAAAAGCGGTGCAGGATTTGTAAGCCACATCTCGCATGAGGATATTACAAAAAACGATTTTTCCGTCCAGTACAATCGCATAATTACATCCAAAACAAATACTCTTCTTGTTTTTTGCGTTTTTCATCTACCTGTACTCCTAAAGGGTTAGTAGAAATAAATTCATTTGAATTTTACCTGATAAATATAAATTATGTCAATTTAAAAACAGTATATTTTTGCACTTAAAATTGGATTGTAATATTCATAAAAAATCTTGTAAAAATAGTTAAAATTACTTGCAAAATCTATTTGTAGATGTAATATATTACAAATAAATAAGATAACTATTGGTATATTTTGATAGCTGCGAGAGAAAAAATTATTTTTATAGAACTACACATCAATTTCGCCAAGGTGATTTGATACTCATTAGACATAAAATATTTTTGCCTTCTATAATTACTTATCAGGGAGGAAAAGATAATGGGAACGGGAAAATTGTTTAAACTTACGTATACAGGTATCATGATTTTTTTTGCGTTGTTAATAACGGGCACTGGCATCAGGACAGCTCTTGGAGCGGAAAAGATGCATAAATATGCAAAACAGAAGCAGAGGGTCAAGAATGGTGCACTCGGCCAATCCCGGTCTGGTATCAGTCAGACTATGAGCAGGTTGGAGCAAAAGACAGACGACCTTGAGGCTTTGAGTCAAAACCTCGAAGGGCGAGTTAACATGCTCTCATCTGAGAAGGATAAATTGAACAGGGCATTTGCGCAGATGAGGATAAAACAATTAACACTTGAAAAGGAACAAGCCAAACTGAAAAAAAGGGAGACATCTTTAGAAGTTGCTTACAAAAATCTATCTAGGAAGGTTTATGTGGCTAAGACTTCTAAAAAATCAAAAACGGTAACTCAAAAGAAATTGGCTGCAAAAACAGTGCAGAAGAAAACCAGTGCCAGGCATAAGAGCATCGCACAAAAGACAACCGACAAGAGCACGACGGTCGCAGAAAAGTCAGAAAGTCCACCTGTTTTACCAGCCTATTCGCCAATAGTGTCCGAAAATAAAGTATCCGAAGGGAAAAAGGAAGAAACAGTTAACGACGCGGACATTAAAAAAATTAATGAAAAAGGGATTGAATACGGTAAGAAAGGAATGTATGACGCAGCAATAAAGGAGTTTCGGAAAGTTGCTTCTATCGAACCCAACGTGGCCAATGTCCACTACAACCTGGGCCTTGCTTATAAAAAGAAAGGAATGGTGTCAGACGCAGATAAAGAATTCGCTGAGTACGAACGGTTGAAAGGGCAAAACAATTAAGAAATCCTCACAACCGCCGGACACAATTAAAACACCGTGTTTCTGTAAATCTTTCCATGCCAGAAAAATGCTCAAGTATCGTTAAAACCATCTAACGTTGTAAAACTATTTCTATCTGCCTTATATTATCCTCAAGCTCTGTCTCATCCGGTACCTTTTCTAGTTCTGCATGTATGACATACGTTCCTTCTTTTAATCCTTCTGTATTCCAGGTATATAGTGTCTGAACGAAAACCAGCCGAAGGCTGATAATACAAGGAGAAGAAGGCGAAAAGAATCGGATAAAAGTGTTGAATATTTGAAGCAGGAGAGGTAAACTTGTGGTGGAAAATGAGGGTTTGGC
>WBZR01000531.1_pt1 | contig 60295 bp, 53 predicted proteins | sample 5204231 | NCBI WGS metagenome assembly WBZR01 (sample SAMN12412403, study PRJNA552823) | activated sludge metagenome | isolation source: activated sludge from anammox sidestream of wastewater treatment plant... | place: USA: Virginia | collected 2017-08 | reverse complement strand
AAGGCGCCAGAGCGAGAGGCGGATACGCTGCTCACGCGACGATCCCGGACCAGACCCACACCGGGTTCATGGCCCGTGTGCATTTTCGGGCCGGAAAAGGGATCTCGCAATGACGACGTGTTCAGAGACTCCCCATGAGCCTGTCGGACTTTTGGGATCGAGCCGAAAATCTGGCTGTGCGAGGGCAGTTTTTTCGACGCTTTGCCGTCCTGTAGTGGGGCTGCAGGGCAAAAAGCGGCGGAAAAATGAACCGCGCAGACGAATGTGCAGGCCGATCATCCAAAGTCCGACAGGCTCCTAGGTCAGGCGGGTTCCCGCCACTGCCGTCACGCGCCGCACCCCGAACCACGCCACGTACAGCGCCGGCACCACGAACACGGTGAGCACGGTCGCCACGACCAGGCCGCCCATGATCGCCACCGCCATCGGTCCGAAGAAGGCGCTGCGCGAGAGCGGGATCATCGCGAGCACGGCGGCGAGCGCAGTCAGGACGATGGGCCGGAAACGGCGCACGGTGGCATCGACCACGGCCTGCCAGCGGGCATGGCCGGCGGCGATGTCCTGTTCGATCTGGTCGACCAGGATCACGGTGTTGCGCATGATCATGCCGGCCAGCGCGATCGTGCCGAGCATCGCGACAAAGCCGAAGGGCACGCGGAACACGAGCAGGAACAAGACCACGCCGATCAGCCCGAGCGGTGCGGTCAGGAACACGAGGAAGGAGCGCGAGAAGCTGCGCAACTGCACCATCAGGAGGGTGAACACCGCGATCACGAAGAGCGGGATGCCGGCCTTCACCGAGCGCTCGGCACGACCCGAATCCTCGACCGTGCCGCCGGTTTCCAGCAGATAGCCGGGTGGCAGGCCGGCGCGGATGTCTTCCAGCGTCGGGGCGATCTGCGCCACCACCGTCGCGGCCTGTTCCTTGTCATGGACATCGGCTCGTACCGTCACCGTCGGCAAGCGGTTGCGGTGCCAGACGATACCCTCCTCGAAGCCATGTTCGAGGCTGGCGATCTGTGCCACCGAAACGCTGCGGCCATTCGCCGTGGGCACCGCGAGCGAGCCGAGCAGGGACAGTTGCGCACGCTCCTCGGCCGGCCCGCGCAGCAGGATCTGGATCAGCTCGTTGTCCTCGCGGTAGGTGCTGACCTGGAGGCCCGACAGCGAGCTCTGCAGGAAGCGGGCAAGGTGCGCGGAACTGACGCCAAGCGCGCGTGCGCGGTCCTGGTCGAGCACCAGGCGCACGACCTTGCTCGGCTCTTCCCAGTCGAGGTTGACGTTGGCGACGTGCGGGTTGGCGCGCACCTTCGCCGCCACCTCGCGGGCGTGGCGGCGCACCACGTCGATGTGCTCGCCGGAGACGCGGAACTGCACCGGATAGCCGACCGGTGGACCATTTTCCAGCCGGGTGACGCGTCCGCGCAGAGTGGTGAACTCGTTCGCCAGCACGTCGATCAGGTCGCTGCGGATGCGCTCGCGCGCGTCGAGGTCGTGGGTCAGGACGACGAACTGGGCGAAACTCGCCTGCGGCAACTGTTGGTCGAGCGGCAGGTAGAAGCGCGGCGAGCCGGTGCCGACGTAGGCCACGTAGTTCTCGATTCCATCCATGGCGCGCAGTTTCGCTTCGAGGTGCTCGACCTCGGCCTGGGTGGCACGCAGTGAAGCGCCCTCGGCCAGCTTCAGGTCCACCATCAGCTCGGGCCGGGTGGAATCGGGGAAGAACTGTTGCGGCACGAAGCGGAAGGCCAGCACCGCGGCGACGAACAGCGCGAGGGTCGCGGCGATGACCAGACCGCGATGCTGCATCGCTGCTTCGACGAGTCTGCGCAGGCGCCGGTAGAACGGGGTCTGGTACGGATCGTGCGGGTGCGTCGCGTCGGCCCGTGATGCCGGTTCGGGCAGGAAGCGGTCGCCGAGGTAGGGCACGAACAGCACTGCCGCAATCCAGCTCAGCAGAAGCGCGATCGTCACCACCTGGAAGATCGAACGGGTGTATTCGCCGGTGGCCGAGGCCGCCATCCCGATCGGCAGGAAGCCGGCGGCGGTGATGAGCGTTCCGGTCAGCATCGGAAAGGCGGTGCTGGTCCAGGCGAAGCTCGCCGCGCGCAGGCGGTCGAGACCCTGTTCCATCTTCACCGCCATCATCTCCACCGCAATGATCGCATCGTCCACCATCAGGCCGAGCGCGAGCACCAGCGCCCCGAGCGAAGTCTTGTGCAGACCGATGCCGAAGAAGTGCATCGCGGCAAAGGTCATTGCCAGCACCAGCGGGATCGAGAGCGCGACGACGAAGCCGGTGCGCAGGCCGAGCGAAAAGAAGCACACCACCAGCACGATAGCCACCGCCTCGCCCAGCACGCGCACGAACTCGCCGACCGAATCGCGTACCGCGGCGGGCTGGTCGGAGACCTTGCGCAATTGCATGCCCAGCGGCAGTTCCTGCTGCAGACGCGCCAGCTCGGCATCGAGCGCCTTGCCCAGACGCAGGATGTCACCGCCCTCGCGCATCGACACCGCCAGCCCGATCGCATCCTCGCCCATGAAACGCATCTTCGGTGCCGGCGGATCGGAAAAGCCGCGCCAGACCCGCGCCACGTCATCGAGTCGGAAACTGCGATCGCCGACCCGGATCGGGAAGGCGGCAATCTCCTCGACGCTGGCAAAGCGTCCGGAGACGCGCAACTGCACGCGCTCGCCGGCGGTCTCGAAAAAGCCCGCCGGGATCACCGCGTTCTGCTCGTCGAGCGCCTTCTGGATCGCATCCAGTGACACGCCCAGGGTGGCGAGCTTGGTGTTGGACAGCTCGATCCAGATCTTTTCCTCCTGCAACCCGATCAGCTCGACCTTGGCGACGTCGGGCACGCGTTGCAGTTCGATCTCCAGGCGATCGGCGTAGTCCTTGAGCAAGGCATAGTCGAAGCCATCGGCGGTGAGCGCGTAGATGTTGCCGAAGGTGTCGCCGAACTCGTCGTTGAAGAACGGCCCGACCACGCCCTCGGGCAAGCTCGCGCGGATGTCACCGACCTTTTTGCGCACCTGGTACCAGAGCTCGGGCAGCTCGCGCGACTTCATCGCGTCCTTCGCCATGAAGATCACCTGCGACTCGCCGGGACGCGAGTAGGCGCGGATGAATTCGTAGCGTCCGGTCTCCATCAGCTTGCGCTCGATCCGGTCGGTGACCTGGCGCGAAACCTCCTCGGCGGTGGCGCCGGGCCAGAGTGTGCGCACCACCATGGCGCGGAAGGTGAAGGGCGGATCCTCGCTCTGGCCGAGCTGGCCGTAACTCGTCACCCCCACCAGCGCGAGCAGCAGGATCAGGTACAGCACCAGGGCGCGATGCTGCAGTGCCCAGGCCGACAGGTTGAAGCGGCCGGCCTCGATCACGGTGCGACTCCGAGGTCGACCGGACGATTGTCGCGATCGATCGGGCGCAACCGCTCGCCCTCGTCGATCAGGTGCACGCCGCCACCGACGATCCAGGTCGCCGGCGACAGGCCACTGGTGATGACCGCGTCACGCTCGCCCCAGGCCGCGACCTCGACCGCACGCCGATGCGCGCGCGCGGTCTTCGGGTCGAGCACCCAGACGAAGGCCTCGCCGGCCTCGCCGCCGATCGCGGTCAGCGGCACACCGAGACCGGACGCATCCGCGTCGGCGACATAAACGCGTGCGCTCTGCCCGAGCTCGACGCTGTTCGGACTGCGGAAGGCGACCCGCGCGGCAAAGGTGCGGGCCTGTGGATCGGCCGCCGGTGCCAGCTCGCGCACCGTGCCGGGCCAGCGTTCGCCGGCACGCGACCACAATTCCACCAGCACCTCCTGGCCGATCTTGAAGCGCGCGATCTGGGCCTCGGGCACGCTGATCGCGACCTCGCGCTCGCCATCGGCGGCCAGCACGAAGACCGCCTGACCGGCCGCGACCACCTGACCGGCCTCGGCCAGGCGCTGTGCGATCACGCCATCCTGCGGTGCCACGAGGCGCGCGTAGTCGAGCTGGTTCTCGGTCACCGCGAGTTGGGCGCGGGCGGTGTCGACGCGCGCCTGCGCGGCGGCGAAGGCGGCCTGCTTGGCGTCGAACAGCGACTGGCTGACGAGGCCGCGATCGAGCATCCCGGCATAGCGCTCGTGCTCGGCGCGGGCCAATGCCAGGTCGGCCTCCATCGCACCAAGCTGGGCGCGCACGGCCTCGGCCTGCAGGCCGAGATCCTGCGGATCCAGTTCGGCCAGCACCTCGCCTTTGCGCACCTGCGCCCCGGCATCGACGCGTCGGCGCAGGATCTTGCCGGCGACACGGAACGACAGGGCCGGCTCCTGACGCGCACGCACCTCCCCCGGAAACACCTGCACTCCGGCCGCGAGCGCATGCGGTTGCAGCACGAGCGCAGGGCGCGGCAGCGCAACCGTGGCATCCTCGCGCTGGCATCCGGCCAGCAGCAACGCGGCCAGCACCGCCATTCCCAAACCCGCAGCGTATCGTCGAGCGTGCATGATGCCGTGGCCAATAAATGAACTGCCCGGTATGGTATTATTTCTGAACCCGACAGTCCACTATTGAGTCGATCCATGTCCGCAACGACCCGCGCCACGCCCGGCCCCGGCCGCCCGAAGAGCCTGAAGAAGCGTCAGGCGATCCTCGATGCGGCCAGACGCCTGTTCCTGCAGGCCGGCTTCGACGGCACCAGCGTCGAGCAGATCGCAACCGAGGCCGGCGTCTCCAAGCTCACCGTCTACAGCCACTTCAAGGACAAGGAATCGCTGTTTTTCACTGCGGTCGAGGAGCAGTGCCGTCAGCACCTTCCCGACACGCTGTTCGTGGCACCGCGCACGCGCTCGCTGGAACAGGCGCTGCGCACGATCGGGCGGCGCGTCCACGACCTGCTCGCGAGCGAGGATTCCATCGCCCTGCAACGCATGCTGATTGCCGACGCGCGCAACGCCGAACGCCTCGGGCCGCAGTTCTGGGCCGCCAGTGGCGCGCGCATCAATGCCAGCCTCGATGCCTTCCTGATGACCGCGGTGGCACGCGGCGAGCTTGCGATCGAGGACACGCGCGAGGCCGCCGGGCAGTTCCTCAGCCTGCTCAAGTGCGAGATCAACCTGCGCATGCTCTGCGGCGCGAGTGCCTGCCTGCACGGTGACGACGTCGACGCACACATCGCCGCAGTGGTGCGGATGTTCCTGCGCGCCTATCGCGCCTGAGGCTCTCAGCGCGGTGGCGGCGCGGTGAGTTCCCTGGCGTCGAGATAGCCGTCGTTGTTCACATCGAGCGCGTCGAAGGTGCGTGCCAGCGCGCGCAGGTGGGCTTCGAGCGTGACGCGCTGGCGTGCCCGCACGCCGGCCGGCAGTTCCTCGCGCGAGAGCACGCCGTCGCGATTGCGGTCGAGCGCGCGAAAGCCGGCGCTCATGTAGTCCTGGTACTCGCGCAGCGAGACCCGGCCATCGCCATCGACATCGAAATCGCGCAGGTAGTCCATCCGTGTCTGCGCCGCGACGAGCGCGCACGGACACGCGCACAGCAGGACTGCCAGCGCCTGCATGAGCGCGCGGCAGCACGCGCTGTGGGTGAATGTTGCGGATGCACTCATGGATTCTCCCTGCCCGCCATCATCGCCAAGCGGCGCAAGGAAGTCATCCGCGGTGCGACAATCGGCGACTCCCGTCACGGCACTGTCCCATGCCCGAATTGCCCGAAGTGGAAACCACCCGGCGCGGCATCGTTCCGCACCTCGTCGGACGCCGCATCGTCGGCGTCGTGCTGCGTCGGACCCGTCTGCGCTGGCCGATTCCCGCCGAGATCGGCAGCGAACTGCCGGGCCAGCGCATCGAGGCGGTGCGGCGGCGCGCCAAGTACCTGCTGCTGGATGTGGGCAGCGGCAGCGCGATCGTGCATCTGGGCATGTCCGGCAGCCTGCGTGTGCTCGATCGCGACACCCCGGCCGGCCGGCACGACCACGTCGACCTGCAACTCGACGATGGCCGAATGCTGCGCCTCAATGATCCACGCCGCTTCGGCGCGCTGCTCTGGCAGCCGCGTGGCGAGGTGCACGAACTGCTCTCCCGGCTCGGTCCCGAGCCGCTTTCCGATGCTTTCGATGCGGCCTGCCTGATGCGCGTGGCGCGGGGCCGCAGCGCGCCGATCAAGCACGTCCTGATGGACCAGCACGTCGTCGTCGGGATCGGCAACATCTACGCCGCCGAGGCGCTGTTCCGCGCCGGCATCCATCCACACCGCGCCGCCGGACGCATTTCGCGCGAACGCTGGGAGCGCCTGGTCGTGGCGGTGCGCGCGGTGTTGCAGGAGGCGATCGAACAAGGCGGCACCACCCTGCGCGATTTCGTTGCCCCGGATGGCGCACCGGGCTACTTCGTGCAGCAGCTCGACGTCTACGGCCGTGCCGGCGAAGCCTGCACGCGCTGCGGCACGCGCCTGCGCGCCGCCGACTGGGGCCAACGCGCGACCGTCTATTGCCCACGCTGCCAACGCTGAGGCGCCGCGTCGGACTCAAGCGTTTCACGGCGGCGGCGCACGCGCGATCGCGACCGCGCGGACTTCGTCGGCACCCGCACGCAACAACGTGCGGGTCGCTTCGGCCAGGGTCGCAGTCGTGGTCACCACATCATCGACCAGCAGCACGATGCCGCCAGGCAGCGGCTTGGCGGCAAACGCGCCGCGCAGGTTGCGCCGGCGCGCCACCGCATCCAGTTCGGTCTGGGCCTGGGTCGCACGGGTGCGGACAAGCGTATCGATGGCGAGCGGCAGGCCGCGCGCTCGTGCCAGCGGACGCGCCAGCTCCAGCGCCTGGTTGTAGCCACGCTGACCCAGGCGCGTGACGTGCAGCGGCATCGGCACCACCCGGGTAACGCCGTGCCACCCTTCCCAGACATCGAGTTCGGGCAAGGTGCGTTCGATCAGCACGTGCCCGGCAGCGAGATCGCGATGGAACTTGAAGCGCGGCAACAGGTGCGCGATCGCACCCTCGTAGCGCCACGGCGCGAGCAGGCGCGAGAACGGCGGCATCCGTTGCAGACATGCGCCGCAGGCCGGCGCCGCCAGCACCAACGGCAGCGCGCAGATCGGGCAGGCCGGCGCATTGCGCGCCAATGCCTCGTCGCAGGCCCGGCACAGGTCCAGCTCGCCGGCCGCCTCGCCGCAGATCAGGCAGCGTGTCGGCAGCAACCAGCCCGCGAGGCTCTTCCACGCGGCCGGCAGTTTCGGGCGAACACGGTTGACAGGCATGGGCATGCTTTCCAGACTGCCGGACACTTTGCCACTGGAACCTCGCTCCAGCGAGCCACCCGATGCCTGCCGCACGCCCCACGGAACACAAGAACCGTCGCCAACTCCGTCCGCACCTCGCTGCGCGCATCGAGGCCGAACGCACCGTGGTCGAGCGGCGCAACATCGAGATCGAGGCGCGCGAGGACATCGCGATCGAGGTCCGCGGCCAGGTGCTGCGCGATTTCTGCGGCAGCAACTACCTCGGCCTTGCCCAACATCCCAACGTCATCAGTCGCCTGCAGGAATGCGCCGCCTGGCGTGGCGTCGGCGCCGGCATCGGCCATCTCAGCAATGGCCAGTACCGCGAGCAGCGCGAGCTGGAGGACGCGATCGCCGAGTGGCAGGACTGTTCGCGCGCGCTCCTGTTCGGCTCCGGCTACCTCGCCAACCTGGCGGTGCTGCAGGCGCTGCTGGGCGAGGGCGAGGTCTGCGTGCAGGACCGGCTCAACCATGTCAGCCTCGCCGATGCGGCGCGACTGGCCGGCGCCACACTGCACGTCTATCCACACGCCAGCGCCGATGGCGCGCTGCGGCAACTGCGCGCACAGCCCGACCGTGCGACCCTGCTGGCGACCAACGGCATCTTCGCGCTCGATGGCGACATCGCGCCGCTGAAGCTGCTGGCCGTGCTCGCGCGCACCGAGAACGCCACCCTCTACGTCGATGACGCGCACGGCGCCGGCGTCATCGGCCCCGACGGGCGCGGCAGCGTCGCCCATGCCGGCCTCGGCGAGCACGAGGTGCCGCTGCAACTGATTTCCCTCGGCAACGCCCTCGGCTGTGTCGGCGCGGTGCTCGTCGGCCAGTCGGCCCTGGTCGAACGGGTGGCGGAAACCGCCCGCGCCTACCTGCATTCCAGCCTGCCGCCACCGGCGCTCGCCGCCGCCGCGAGCGCCGCGCTCACGCTCGCGCGCACCGAATCCTGGCGCCGCTTCAAGCTCGCCGCACTGGTCACCCGCTTCCGCCGTGGCGCGCAGCAGCTCGGGGTCGAACTGATGGATTCGAGCACCGCGATCCAGCCGGTGCTGATCGGCTCGGCCGCGGCGACCCTGACCGCGGCACGACAACTGGAACGCGCGGGTTTCCTGGTCAGCGCATTGCGCCCGCCCACGGTGCCGGATGGTCGCGCCCGCCTGCGCATCACCCTCAGCGCACTGCATCGGGAAGAGGACGTTGACGCGCTGCTGGAAACGCTCGCCGAGATCATGCGCCGGATCGGCGGCGACTGATCCGCGCCGCTCCCGCACCATGCCCGCTCCAGCGCTCGACCATCGCCAGGTTCGCCGCGGCTTCGCGCGCTTCGCTGCCCAGTATGCACAGCATGCCGTGTTGCAGGCCGAGGTCGAGCGTCGCCTGCTCGAACACCTCGACGCGCTGGAACGCCCGCCGCAACGCATCCTCGACATCGGCAGTGGTCCGGGCAGCGCCAGCCTCGCACTGGCAAAGCGCTGGCCGAAGGCGCAGGTGGTGGCGCTCGATGCCGCGTTGCCGATGGCACGCCTTGCGCGGCGCGCGGCCGGACGCTGGCGACCGCGTTTCAACACCGTTTGTGGCGATACCCGTGCCCTGCCCTTTGCGCCGCAGAGTTTCGACCTGGTTTTCTCCAACCTGTGCATGCCCTGGGTCGAAGACTTCACCCGCCTCAGCCTGCAGTGGCGCACGATGCTGCGGCCCGATGGCCTGCTGCTGGCCTCCGGCCTGGGCCCCGACAGCCTCGTCGAACTCGGTGCGGCGTTCGCCAGCGCCGATCCGGACGCCGCCCACCTGCACGGTTTTGCCGAAATCCAGTTGCTCGGCGACACCCTCATGGCCGCCGGCTTCCGCAATCCGGTGCTGCTCGACGAGCACTTCACCCTGACCTACCGCGATGCCCGACAACTGCTGCACGAGCTGCGCATCGCCGGTGGCGGCAACGCCCTGCAGCAGCGCCGGCGCAGCCTGACCGGCAAGCACCGCATGACCCGTGCGATGGCCGCCTGCGAAGCGCTGCGCGACGACGCCGGTCTGATCCCGGCACGCATCGAGGTGATCTACATCCAGGCCCACGCCTGGCAGCCCCGTGAAGGCGAGACCACACCCGCCCGGTGGTTTCAGACCATCGGGTAGGACACCGCATCGATGTCGTGGCACGACGCCCGCCACGGAAGCCGCGCGCACCGACCGTGACTGCCTATCATGTCCGGCAGCCTCACACCGAACCTCCGACCGACCACATGGACACTCCCGCATCGCTCCCCGACGTGTATCCAGAACCCTCGCCACGTCGCCGCACGCTCGGTCACGTCCAGGTGCACGGACCGGGCGATCTGCACCCGCGCATGCATCACTGGCACGCACCGCGCGCCAATCGCTGGGAGGAATTGCGCGTCACCCGTGGTCCGGTCACGCTCTGTCTGCTGCGCCCCGACGATCGTCGGCACGAGGTGCTGCAAACCGGCGAGAGTCGCTGGATCGCGCCAGGCACACGCTGGAAGATCGGTGCGATCGACGCGCAGGCGAGCTTCGAACTGGAGATCATTGCCGACGAATCGAGCGAGGCCGCCGACCCGCAGGTATTGCGTGCGCGGGTGCTCGATGAAGCGTCGGTAGCGCGTCTCGATGACGCGGCAGACCTTTCCCGTCTGCTCGAAACTCTCGCGCCCGGCTGTCGTTGCCTCATCCACGCGCCGCTTGAACTTGTCGCGCCACTGCTTGCAACGATCGCCTCATGCGATGCCCGCCTGTGCTGGCACCCGCTTGATGCCGATGCGACGCACTTCACCGCGCTCCTGGCGCGCTCTGCCGCAGCCATCGACCTGCTCGACTACCTCGGCCGCGACCACGCCGTGATCGAGGCCGCACTGGCCGGTGCGTTGCGTGGCGATGCCCTGCGCCATCGCTGGCTGTGCAATGCGCTTGCACGTCACCTGCAGATCGAGGAGGGCTTGCTGTTCCCGACCTGGCTCGAATTGGGTGGCAACACCCGTCGGGTCGAGGAGTTGCGGCGCGAGCATCGTGACCTGCGCCAGCACATCGACCGCCTCGCCGAGCCGGTCTCGCGCCGACGCTTCCTGCTCTATCTCGACGGGCATGACGAGAAGGAAGAACAGCTGATCTACCCCGATCTCGCCCGGCGCCTGGGCACGGACGCTGCCGCATTCACCCGCCGGGTCGTGGCGCACGGCCCCGCCGAACTCGAAGGCAACGACTGAACCTCATCCCGCGTGCGACGACATCGCACGCCAGCCACGCCGACAGGCGCCGAAGAAAGTGACACTCCAGGCCAGCAACGCCACGCCGAGGAAGATGCGCGGCAACGCCGCGAGGAAGGGAAAATCCATCGCGTGAGTCATCTCGTTGGTGCAGGCCGCATACATCCCGAGCGGAAAGACCGCGCCCCAGTACAGTGGGTCATAGCGCAACGGAAACCGCATGAAGACGTGGCGCCAGATGCCCAGCACCAGCAGCATCGGTATCCACCAGGTACCCGTCGCCCAGTAGAACACGGTGAAGCCCTTGAGGAAGGGCAAGAGCGACTGCAGGAACGGGGCATGGTCGGCATTGACGATCAGGAGCGAGCCGGCGAGGGTCGAGATCGCCATCGCGCCCATGTTGATCCAGTACGGCGGCGACAGGTCGTTCGGACTGAAGCGCATGAAGGTGTAGCGATAGAAGATCAGCGACATCATCCAGATGTAGAGCATCCCGCCCCACAGCCACATCGAGAGCGCGAAGAAGTTCACTTCCAGCTTCCAGGGCTGCTCGATGCGCGCGGCCAGCAGCGTGCTCAGCACCGCCACCGACTGGGTCGCGACCACGGCCAGCAACCAGCCACCGTTCATGCCCTTGTCCAGCGTCGGTTTCTTCTGCTTGATCGTCAGCACGGTGAAGATCACGTAGGTGTGCAGCACCCAGAGCAGCAGGGTCAGGCCCCAGAACGCCACGCCGAGCCAGAGGATTTTGGTCAACAGGAGGATCTGGCTGCCGAGCACGCCACTGCCGGCGACGATGGTGAAGTAGCCTGGTCCGCGCAGGTGATCGACGAGATCGGCCAGCATCGCGTGCGGGTGACGCTTGAGGCGCAAGAGGTAGAGCACCCAAAGCAGCAGGTACAGGCCGATGTTGACCGCGAACAAGGCGCGCGCCACCAGCGGCAGGCCGAGCTTGTGACTTGCGATCGAGATGATCCCGGTCGCCATCACCATGCCGAAGTAGGCCGGTGACAGGTGCGCCAACGAAGCTTCGGGGGCATGGGTCGACATCGGCATGTTCCGAGCGTGCGGGACCGCCATGGTTGCATATCCGCCCTGCCAGGACACGCCCATCCTGGCGGTGGATTTCCGACCTCTGCGGTACGAAATCGGCCTCGGCATCGCCTCTGGACGGCAGCGGCTTCCATGACGTCCATTCGCGCACGACACTCGGCCACGTTCTTGCCCTCGGACAAAGTGCTGTTGGCCGGTGGAACCCTTTGCGGCTGAAGCCGCTCCCACAAAAAGCCCATGAATCCCTCCGCTTGTGGGAGCGGGTTCACCCGCGAACAGTCTTCGCCATCGTCGCGCCGAATCTTTTGCGATGGCTGGCTGCTCGCGTCGGCGCACGCGACTCAGGTGATCGCGCGGATCGGACGCTCCATCACCCGGTCGCGTTGCGGATCGCCACCCAGATCGAAGATGTGTTCGCCAACCTCGACGAAACCGGACTTGCGGTAGAAGGCGATGGCGCGCGGGTTGTGCTCCCACACGCCGAGCCAGACGACGTCCACGCCAATGTCACGCAAGGCGTCGAGACTGGCTTGCATCAGCGCCTGGGCAACGCCACGGCCGTGCCAGTCGGCGAGCACGTACAGGCGCACGATCTCGCCCGGGCACGCCGCATCCACGCAGGCGGGAGCCGGTCCACGACGCAACTGGGCATAGCCGATCAGGGCGCCGGCCTCTTCGCAGAGCAGGGTGATGCGCAGGGGGTCGGCAATTTCGGCGCGCTGGATCGCTTCGCCGTAATTCGCGCGGCAATGCGCGTCCATGTGGGCGGGCAGGTTGTCGGCGGCGAAGGTCGCGCGGAAGCTGCTCTCGGCCAGCGCCGCAAGCGCGGCAGCATCGTTCGCACGCGCCCTGCGGATGTGACTCATGCGCGCCTCCAGCATGACCGGAAGCCGGCAGGATACCGCACACGGGACAAGCTGAAGTCAGTGCGCACCCCACGCCGTCGCGTTCGCCAGCAGCACGCGCAGGGCGATCTCGTCCAGCGCCAACAGGCGCGCTTCCGCATCGGCCAGGTTTTCGGCACCCGACGGGCACTGCAACACCTCGCCGCCCGACAGCGGGCTGAAGACCACCAGCACGTTGCCATAGGAGGCATCCAGCAAGGCTGCCTGCCAGCGCCGGCCGCTTGCATCCTCGAAGCTGCGCATCAGGGCAGTCCTCGAACAACTCGGCACATGGCAGCCTCAGACACGGCTTCCGCCAAGTCGCGGCCGCAGGATCTGGAAGGCACGCCCAAGATGGCGAGCGAACGGCTGCGGGCGTGTGTTCTCGTCCACCAGCCCGCTGACCAGCGCCCGCTGCAGCGCCGGCACCCGTCGCACCACGCCGAGGGCCAGGCTGCGCAGCGGTTGTGCCAAGGCGCGCTCGTCGGTGAACAGTCCGGCAACCATCTGGGTTCCGGCAAAGATCACCGCGCCGCCGGCGCGATGCAGGCGCTGGTAGCGTTCCAGTGCCTGCGGATGACCCGCATCGCGCCAGCTTTGCAGGCCATCGCCAACGGCGCGCGCGAGGTATTCGACGCTCGTCATGCCGAGGTTGAAGCCATGCGCCGTCACCGGATGCATGCCGACCGCGGCGTCGCCGGCGAGGGCGAAGCGGGTGCCGACGAAGCGCCGCGCCCAGGTCGCCACCAGCGGATAGGCATGGCGGGTACTGGCCAGCTCCATCGCACCGAGGCGGTTCTCGTAGCGCGCCGTGATGTCGCGGGAAAAGGCTTCCGGATCCAGTTGCATCAACGCCTGCGCCTCGACATCGGGCAGGGTGATGATGGTCGAGGACAGATGCTCGCCGAGCGGCAGCAGAGCGCGGGTCTGGCCATGGCCGAACCATTCCCATGCGGTGCCGTCGTTGGCCTGGGCATGGCGCATGCGACACAGCACCATGGTCTTGCCGAAGTCGTGCATGTGCACCGGGATGCCCATGCTGCGCCGGGTCTGGGAGAAGCGACTGTCGGCGGCGACGAGCAGCGCCGCTTCGAGCACCTCGCCATCCTGCAGGAACACCTGGGCGCGCGCGGCATCGGTCGCGACCCGACTCACCGTCACCTCGGTGCGCACGCGGATGCGCGGCTCGTCCTGGACGGCGCGCCAGGCTGCGGCCCGAATCAGGTTGTTGGAGACGAAGACTCCAAGTTTCTCACGCCCGAACGGCGCGCCATCAAGCTCGAAACCCGGCTTGTGATCATCCATCACCCGGGCCCGCCGCAGGGTCGCGACCTCCTCGCCGGGGATGTGCTGCCACACGCCCAGTTCGCGCAGCAGCCGCATCGTGGTGTGCGTGAGCGCGATCTCGCGCCCGTCGAAGGGTGGCGCCACCAGCGCCTCGGCCGGCTGACGTTCGAGGATCTCGACATCCAGATCGCGCGCGGCCAGCGCCAGCGCGAGGCACAAGCCGGCAGGGCCGGCACCGATGATCAGGACCTTGTCTTGCATTGCGGATACTCCCGGAAGCTGCCCGGCGATGCGCGCGGGTAAGGCGACCAGCTTAGGCCCGCAGCGCGCCACCGCATTGACCCAGATCAACCACGCCAGGAGTCTGCGCGGCAGAAATGTTCGATGCGAAAAGTCGCCGGGCGAGGACAGATGTTCGGGGATTGCCGCCGCATAGCAGCGCTATGGGGCAGCGAATCGCCGGAAATATGGACCGTATCCGGTGGCTTTGCGGCCCGGACGGCTTCCGCCGCGCAGGCTCCTGGCCACGGGGTCGTGCGCTCGATGTCGGCAGAAACGACGAGGCCGCCGGATTACCGGCGGCCTCGCGGGTCTTCGGCACATCCCTTCCTTCCGGATGGATGTGCCGTGTCGTGTGCCTCAGGCGCTGGTCGCCACGCTGATGTCGGGCAGACGCTCCGGCAATGCGATGCCGGCGGCGGTGCGTGCCTCGGCCGCAGCCAGGAAACGCCAGACGAAGCCGATCGTCACGCCGAACAGGCCGAGGTAACCCACCCAGGCAAAGACGTAGGGCAGGGTCGGATCACCGTTGACCCGCACCGTATCCATGCCATAGGTGAGCAGGCCGACCGTGATCACGAAGCCGAAGATCCAGGTGAAGGCGATCCAGATGCCGGTTTCGAAACCGCTCAACGGGCGCGCCCAGCCCTTCATCTCGCGCGGGCCGGTCTTGGCGGCGGCCACGAAGGGCGTGCCCTCGCGCTTGCCGATCGTGGCCAGGTCATAAACCAGTACCAGGACGCCGGCAAGGAACACCAGACCAAACACCGGCAGCAGCACCTTGTAGAACTGCATCGACGGATTCACGTCGCCGCCGTACCAGTCGAGGCCGAGGGTGCGGTAGGCATAGATCTGCTCGGTGCCACCCAGGGCAAAGGCCGTGGCCACACCCATGATGCCGATGAACACCAGCCAGAAGGCCAGCTTGCCCAGACGCTGATCGAAGTTGAGCGCATTGCGCATCACCGGGATGGCGTAGTACGCCGCGCCCAGGCCGAGCATGCCGAAGGTGCCGAACAGGGCCAGGTGCCCGTGCGCCGGGGTGATCCAGGTGCCATGCGACCAGACGTTGGTCAGGGCGAAGGTCATGGTGAAGCCGAGGATGCCGGCACCGACCTGTTCGAGCATGACCGAGCCCAGGATGAAGTAGAACGCCGGGGCGTTTTCCAGCGGCTTCTCGTTGACGTGCGAGTCGAGGTAGATGTGCCAGAAGCAGAACAGCATCGGCAACGGCTCCAGCGCACTGAACAGGGAGCCCCAGAACTGCCAGAACTCGGGCGTGCCGATCCAGAAGTAGTGGTGGGCATTGCCGATCAGGCCCGACAGCCAGACCAGGATGATGCCCCAGAACACCGCATAGCCGACCGACTTCACGCTGACCTTGAACAACCACACCGTGAGGATGCCGACCAGGCTGATGTGGATCACTTCCCACACACCCTCCACCCAGTAATGCACCACGAACCAGCGGAAGTATTCCTGCATGTCCAGACGCGGCACATAGAACATGCCGAACACCCAGATCACGGTCAGCGCGGTCACGCCGATGCCCAGGCCCCAGTGGATTTCGTTCCACTGCTTGACCGGCGGGAAGGTGCGCAGCACCACATAGGCAAGGATCGAGAAACCGATCAGGATCACCACGTCGGCGGCACGACCAGCCTCGATGTATTCCAGACCTTCCTGCAGCCAGGCCTGGCCCATCCACCAGCCGGCGATGCCACGCATCGCGAGAACCTGGGTGCAGACATTCCAGATCACCACGGCGACCAGGGCAATGAACAGGAACTTGATCAGGAAGGGCGCTGCCAGCTCGCGCTTGGAAAGCAAGGGCCCGACGAACAGGATCGAGGCGATGAAGCCGGTCAGGATCCAGAGCAGGCCGAGGTTGAGATGCTCGACGCGCACCACGTTGAAATTGAGCGTGCCGGCCAGGAACATCGGATCGATGTGCTGCATCGACAGCAACAGGCCGAAGCCGACCTGGGCCACGAGCAGGACCAGCATGAGCATGAAGAAGCGCATGCTGAGGCGTTGGGTTTCATACTGGATCTTCATCACTTCGCCTCCAGGCTGCGGATGTAGGCAACGATGGCGTTGACATCATCGTCCGAGAGCATCTGCCCATAGGTGTCCGGCATCGTCGGGCCATAGCCCGCGACGATCTGGGCATGCGGCTGCTTGATCGAGTCGGCCAGGTAGGCCGCATCGGCAGTCACGCTGCTGCCATCTTCGAGCGCAACCTGCGCACCGAACAGTCCTCCCCAGCCGGGGCCGGCCGGACCGTTGTTGGCATCGGTCGCGTGGCAGGCAGTGCAGGCGTATTCCTGCGCCAGAGCCTTGCCGCGTGCGGCCGGATCGGGCGCGGCCTCGGGCGCGGCGGCCACTGCCGCCGGTGCCGGTGCGGCGCTGGCCGCGGCAATGACCTGGCCACCGCGATGCAGGGCGAGGCGCTGTTCGAGATCGCCGGTCATGACCTTGGGCGGCCAGCCCTCGGTGTTCATCGCCGAGGTGTATTTGAGGAAGGCGAGCAATTCGCCGGTTTCGTCGGCCGTGATCGGCAGATTCGGCATCAGGGTGTGACCGCGACGCCGCTCGACCCGCTCCTTCGCGCCCGGATACTTGGCGAAGTAGGCATCGATCGAATCGACCCCGGCTTCGGCCGCGACTTCCTTCTTCATCAACTGGGTGCGCACCGCGGCCTCGGTCGGCCAGCCCGCGGCCGACGGAATGAATGCCGCCAGCCAGGCCGGACCGGCCTCGTTGTATTCCTTGGTGAGGTCGGGCGCGAAGTAGGCACCGTTGCCGACGATGGTGTGGCAGCCCATGCAGTTGTAGGCCTGGAACACGCGCTTGCCGGCATCGGCACCGTAGGCGCCGAAGGTGATCTGGTCAGGCGTCACCTGGTTGCGCGAGCCGATGAAGGAAAATGCCGAAAGCACGATGAAGATCAGCATCAGCAGCCCGAACACCAGGAGTGCCCGGGTGCGCTTGATCGGTTCCCTGCAGTTTTCGCCGTTCTTGCAGCTCATGGCGCACCTGCCTTGTCATCGCCCCGTTCGATCGCGGCGTGCTGGAACAGCGTGCGCGTGCAATCGATGAAGACGTGGAAGACGTAGATCGCGATCACGAAGCCGATCGCGAAGTGGACCTTCCACATCGTTTCCGATTCGGCGAAGTACTCGAAATCGCGCCAGAACGGCCAGGACAGTGCAAAGCCCACCACCGTCCCGACGATCGAGATCAACCAATCCATAGTTCGTTGTGACATGAGAACCCCCAACGCGTGCCAGAAAACCTCCGGAATGCGCGCACCACCATCGCCAGACATGGCGACGACGGGGTGTTCCGGTCATGGGGCGAAACGGTATGGGATGTCCGCCGGAGGCGGGTTGACATAGGTCAAGCAGGTGCCATGGCCAAGGCCATTCGACGTGCTCGATGTCCGCCCGGCACGCGCCGAGCGATGGATCGAAGCGAGATGGATGCGAGCCATCCGCATCCGGGTCGGAGAGCGATTCTTTCGCCAACCGATTACGCGAGCCGCGTGGCATTCTCCAGGCCGACGGGGAAACCGCCGTGAACAGGGCTCCCGAACTCGATGCACGATTGCGGTAAAGCCGGGCGTGCCTTCAGCTCGCCCCGGCCGCCAGCACCTTCGTCCAGCGCGCTGCGAGCGCGGCGCGCTCTGCCGGCGGCACACCGGCAAGGCCGAGCGCTTCGAGCAGCAGGCCACGCAGATCCTCACCCGCCGCACCGCTGCCGGACAGGCGCTCGGACAGGCGTTCGATCTGCAGACGGCGACGCAACTCGCGATCGGCCTCGGGTGACTCCAGTCCACGGGCGAGTTCGGCCAGCACGATCAACTCGTGCGCCCGCTGCGTGGCCGTGGCGTCGGACATGAGCGGGGCCGTGCGCCGGGCATGGATCTGTGCGCGTGCGTCGGCCGGCAAGCCAAGCGCCGCCAGTTGCGTTTCGAACGCCGTGACGTCGAGTGCGGCTCCGCCGGCCCCGGCACTCTCGATCCGATCACACAGGACACTGGCTTCGAACAGATGCTTCAGGCCATCACGCCGGGCCGCTTCGGCAACCCGGGAGCGTGCGGCCTGGACCGCGGCCACGGCGCGATCGAAGGCGCGCTCGTCGAGGCCGGCGCGCGCCGGCTTGCGGACGGGCCGCGGCGTGCGCCGTTCGCGCGTCGACGGGGCCGGTTCCTCGTCGGCTTCGGGCAGTTCCGCGGCGAGCGCGCGCCAGCGCGTCTGCACGGCCGCAAGCCGGGTTTCGGCATGAGCCAGGGTCGCGGCGTCGGCCTGTGCGAGGGCCTCCAGCTCGGCCAGGATCGCCCCCGCCTCGCTCGCGGTCGCACGCTCGGCCTCGTGCCGCTCGCGCTGGCGCGAATCGGCCTTGGCAAACCACGGATCGACCAGTTCGCGCAGCTCCGCCCAGAGTGCATCCTCGAGCTTGCGCGCGGCGCGCGGCAACGACTTCCAGGTGGCCTGCGCCTGTCGCGCGATCGGCAGGGCCGCGGCCAGTTCGACGTGCATCAGATCGCGGCGCAGGTTCGCCAGCAGCTTGCGCTTGGCGGCCTCGCCCTCGGCCTCGTTCGCGGCCAGTGCGGCGTTGATCCGCGCCAGCAGATCGCGCAACTGGCGTGCGAGTTCGCGCCGGACGCCGTGTTCGAGATCCTCGCCGAGGCGCAGGTGGTCGATGACCTCGCGCCGCAGCACATGCAACTCGCGCACGCCGGACGCCTCGCCCAAACGCGTGTTCGCATCGGTGATGAAGCCCGCGACTTCATCGCGCCGGGCGCCACGCAGTTCGCTGCGTTTTTCGAAGTACGGCCGCGCCGGTGCCAGCACGCGCCGACCGGCCGCGTGGAAGCGCGCCGCGAGCGGGTGCTCGCCGCGCTGCGGCTGTGCCTCGGTTTCATCCAGACGCTGCCACTCGGCCTGCAATTCCTTCAGCCGTACCGCCAGCGCATCGGGATGCAGGCCGCTGCCGGCCAGTTGCTCGACCTGTTCGATCAGGCGCAGGCGCGCCTTGTTGCCCGACCAGCGCTGCCATTGTGCCAGTCGATCCAGTTCCTGCTCCGCCTGCAACAAACGGCGTCCGAGCGCGCGCGGAAAGGCGTCGCGCAGGCGCTTGCGGTCGGCCTCGATGTGCTGCTGGAGTTCCTGTGCCTCCTGTACCTGGCCGGCGGCGAGCGCGGCTTCGAGCGCCGCAACGCGTTCGGGCAACGCCTCGACCAGGGCCTGGCGCTGGCGGGCCTGTTCGCGCAACTGTTGTTCCAGCTCGTGCGCGCGCTGACGGAAGCGCTGCGCCTGCGCCTGTTCCTCGGGCAGCAGTGGCTCGACCTGACGCAGACGCGTCAGCCAACGCTTCTCCAGCTCCGCCAGCGTCGTCGCATCCAGGCGCGCGGCGCGTGCCTCCAGCTCCGCCAGCAATGCCGTCAACGCCGGATCGGGTTCGCGCGGCGGTTCCGATGGCGCGTGTTCTGCCACTGCCGGCGCCGACTCAGCCGGCACGCTCGGTGCCGGCTCGGGCGGGCCGGCAAGCGCCATGGCAAGGGCGTCGAAATAGCCCTGCACGCGCCGCGCCATGGCCTCGTCGAGGCGCGAGCGCAGCCCGTCCCATTCCTGCGCAAGCCGGTCACGACGTTCGGCCGCGGCCGGGTCGACGCTGCGACGCAGGTGATCGAGTTCCTCGCAGATCGCCAGGGCACGCTCGCGCGTGGCCTGTGGGTCGCCCGCGGCGAGGCGTGCCGCCTGGACGCGCTCACGTGCCGTGCGCGCCAGCAGCTTGTCGCTCTTGCGTACCCGCTCGGCGATGCGTTCGAGCGTTGCAACGTCCTCGACCCGTTCCAGCAGCCAGGCGCGCAGGCCCGGATCGGGATCCTTGACGCAGCGTTCGGCGATCAGGCCGGGGCGCTGGATGCGTTCGAGTGCGAGCCGACGCAATGCCGCCTCGGGCGCCTGCTCGGCAATCGCGACGAGAATTTCAACGTCTTCTTCCACCCGCACCACCCGCTCGCGCTCGGGCACCGCGACGGCGGCATCGAGCAGGCGTTGCAGGAAACGCTGGCGCGCCGCGCCGCGAACCGCCGCATCGGCATCATTGCGCATCCGGTCGCCGAGCAGGGCGAGGTCGTCGATGCGGCGCACGGCAGCGAGTCGCACGCCCGCATCCTCGTCGTTGCGTGCAAGATCCGGCAGCTTCGCAAGCAGTTCGGCATCGTCCGCGGCGGCGACGGCGGCGGCACGGCGGGAAGCATCGCGATGCTCCCATTCGGGTTTGCGCAGGAGGGAAAACAGGCTCACGGGGATGGATTCCGAATTGATGGATGACGGGCCGCGACCGTACCGGCCGATGCGAAGGCGTCTTGTAGCACGAACCGGGCATCGGCTTGCACATCCGAGGCGTTACCCTAAGGAGCATTCGAACACCTCGTCATTGCGGGGAGCGCGGCGACATGGCAGTCCAGAAACCTCGAAAATCATGCGCCTGGCTTGCCTCGCTGCGCTCGCAATGACGGAGTTCCGCCGTGTTCGAATCTTCCCCAATGCTTTTCCGTCGTCGGAGACCGACCATGAACGAGGCACTTCCCGTGATCCGCGGCACGCGCAGCCACCTGTACGTGCGCCTTGCCACCGTGCTGTTCGTGCTGGCTGCGGGCGCCACGCTTGCGCTGATGTGGTGGTGGGACTTCGAGCCGCGCCCGTTCGACGTCGGCGCGAGTGCACGCGAGGCCGCGCAGGTACACGGCCAGCCGGTGCTCACCGGCACCACGACCGCACGGACCCTGGAGCGCGTCACCGCCACCCTGCTCGACAAGCGCGGCGGCTACCTGTCCAACGACCGGCTTTCGCCAGGCGTGCTGATGGACAACGTGCCGAACTGGGAATTCGGCGTGCTGGTGCAGGTGCGCGACCTGTCCAAGGCGCTGCGCAACGACTTCTCGCGCTCCCAGACCCAGAGTGTGGAGGATCCCGACCTGGCCGAAGCCGAGCCGCTGTTCTCATCCGCCAACGATCGCTGGCTGCTGCCATCGAGCGAAAGCCAGTACCGCAAGGGCATCGCGCACGTCGAGGGCTATCTTGCCCGGCTCACCGATGCCAGTGGCGGCAACACCCGCTTCTACGCCCGCGCCGACAACCTCGCCGACTGGCTCGCGGTGGTGGAAAAGCGTCTCGGCTCGCTCTCGCAACGGCTTTCCGCCAGCGCCGGACAGGCGGTGCTGGACACCGACTCCGCGGCCGACGCCGAGGTCGGCGAGGATGGCATCGTGATGCGGCGCACGCCCTGGCTGGAGATCGACGACGTGTTCTACGAGGCGCGTGGCTCGACCTGGGCGATCCTGCACTTCCTCAAGGCGGTGGAGGTCGATTTCGATCGCGTGCTGCGCGACAAGAACGCCCTCGTCAGCCTGCGCCAGATCATCCGCGAACTGGAGGAAACCCAGGCGCCGCTCGGCAGTCCGATGGTGCTCAACGGCTCGCCCTTCGGCTTCTTTGCCAACCACTCGCTGGTGATGGCGAACTACATCTCGCGCGCCAACGCCGCGATCATCGACCTGCGCAAGCTGCTCGAACGCGGTTGACCGGCATCACCGCGCCGGCGGCTTGGCGTCGGCCGGCGCGGCTTCGTAGCGCGCCAGCGATTCGCGGATTTCCGTGCGTGCGGCCTCGGCACCTTCCCAGCCCTCGACCTTCACCCACTTGCCATCTTCGAGATCCTTGTAGTGCTCGAAGAAGTGGCCGATGCGCTCCAGCCAGTGCGGCGAGACCTGGCCGATGTCGTCGACGTGGGCATAGCCGGCGAAGACCTTGGCCACCGGTACCGCGATGATCTTGGCATCGAGGCCGGCCTCGTCGGTCATCTTCAGCACGCCGACCGGGCGGCAGCGGATCACCGAGCCGGGCACCAGCGGCAGCGGCAGCACCACCATCACATCGACCGGATCGCCATCGCCACAGAGCGTGCGCGGGATGTAACCGTAATTGCAGGGATAGCGCATCGGCGTGGACAGCACCCGATCGACGAACATCGCGCCCGAGGCCTTGTCGACCTCGTACTTCACCGGCTCGGAATCCTTCGGGATTTCGATCACCACGTTGATCTCGTGCGGCAGTTCGCGACCCGCGTCGACCATGTCAAGGCCCATGACGTGCTCCTGGAGGAAAGCGCGAGCATACGAGTTTTCTTGCTGCGATGCAGCATCACCAGGGAACATCCGAACACCTCGCCCGTGCGAGGAGCGAAGCGACCTGGCAATCCAGAAGCCCCATCAACATCAAACACCCGGGTTGCTTCGCTGCGCTCGCAACGACGGCGTTCCAGCGTATTCAGGCCTTGTCCCGTGGGCGATACCGTCGCAGCGCCTCGTCCTGCGCTAGGTGCGACAGCGCGCGCAGACGCATCACCCGGCCCCACGCGGTCGCCACGACCCCGAGCTGGGTGAGCACGAGTGCGAGTGCGACCAGCGGCCAGCCGATCGGTGCGACGCGCACCCGCACCAGCGCGATCACGCCGGCCACGACCAAGCCGATCAGAAGGGTGCCGAGGTACAAGCCGAAACCGGGCAGCGGCCGGCGCAGCAACAGCTTCAGTCCGCGCCACCAGGCGCGCAACGCGCCGCCATCGGCCGGGCGCACGACGAGAAAGGCGCGCCCGGCTTCGAGCGTGGCATGGGCGATGGCGAAGGCGACCACGCCCACGAACGTCGCCAGCCAGAAGCCATGCCGGGCGGAGGATTCCAGCAGCATGCGCTCGGCACGTTGTTGCGCCCAATGCGAGAGCGCGGCCCAGACCGCGAACGCCACCGCATAGACCACGACCGCCCAGAGCAGCAGGCGCAACTGGCGCGGATACTCGGCCAGTCCGCCGGCGACCAGTTCGCCCACGCGCGGCGCGCGTTGTGCGCGTGCCGCGACGATCGCGACCCCGGTCAACCAGGGTGCGAGCAGCAGGGTCAGCAGCAACGAAGCCGCCAGGGCCACGAAGTAACTGCCGCCGCGCTCGCCGAGTGCCGCCATCAGGTCGCCGTTCTGGGCCACGCTGAAGCCCTGCGCCAGGGCAGCGCCATCGGGCAGGTGATCGAGAACCCCGGCGAGCCCGGCCTGCAACGGCGCGATGCCGAGGTAGGCGGGCAGCGCGAGGGTCACGATCCACAGCAACCAGACCCGCCACTGCACGGCAAAACGCAACGACTCACCGAACGCGCGACCCGCGGCAAAGGAAGTGAATGCATTCATCCCGGTGTCCTCACAGTTGCACGAGCAGGGCAAGCAGGCCGCTCCACAGCGCCCGCGCATCGGTGCCCCAGCGTCGCGATGCGGTTTCGTCCGGTTCCAGCGTGCGGGCGTTGTCGAGGCGGTTGGAATCGAGCTCGCGCACACCGTCCGGATCGAGCAGCACGCGGCTGGCACGCACCGGCGTGTGCAGCACGAGGCGATGCCAGAGCCGGTCGTCGTCCCACTCGAACTCCTGCTTGCTGCCATCGGCGAATTCGACCCGGAAGCGCTCCGGCGTGGTGTCGTCGCGCCGCAGCAGGATCGTGGTCAGGAACGGATAGGGACCGGTGGCATCCTCGTCGGCATCCGGATTGGCCTCCCGCCATTTCTTGCGCGCCTCCTTCACCGCCGTGTCACGGGCTTCTTCCGTGGTTTCGACCAGGGCGCCGGCGGCATCGACGACGTAGCCCAGCACCGGCTTCTCGACCTCGCTCTCGAAGCGTTCGATGCGCGCGCCGGTCTTGCCGGAGTTGTAGACATGACGCTCGAACAGATCATCGACCAGGTCCGGCTGGCCGGTGCCTTCGGCCAGCGCATCGCGCAGGTCGGCACTCGATGGGTGACGGAACTTCCAACGCTCGTAGTAGAGCTGGAAGCCGCGTTCCAGCGCTGCCGAACCGATGCGTGCTTCCAGCTCGCGCATCAGGGTTGCGGAGCGGCTGTAGATCGTGCCGTAGCTGCGACTGGAAAAACGATCCCAGGCACTGCGCGCCAGCGCATCGACGGGATCATTGAGTCCGGCGCCCAGGCGTTCCATCTCGAAGGGCTGGATGCGCGGGTCGATGCCGAGCGCCTTGAGCCAGGGCGGCGCGATGCGGATGCCATCGGGATGACGCGCGGTCAGCATGCGCTGGTCCCAGAACTCGTTCATGCCCTCGTCCAGCCAGGGCTCTTCGAACTCGTTGCTGCCGAGGATGCCGTAGAAATACCCGTGCCCGAACTCGTGGATGGTGACGAAGTCGAGTGCGACACGTCCGATCGTGTCCGGCGCCGGATCGCTGATGCCATCGGCGGTGAAGAAGGTCGGGTACTCCATGCCGCCGGCCTCGCCGGCGTTGTAGGGCGGAATCACCGCAGTGACGCTGCGGTAGGGATAGGGTCCGAGGGTTTTGGAGAAGTATTCGAGCGAATCGATCGTCGCCTGCAGTGCCGGTTGCGCGCTGGCCGCATACTCGGGTGGATACAGCACCTGCACCTGGACTTCCGGGCTGCCGGGAAAGCGCCAGGTCGCCTTCAGCGGCTCGGCGAAATGGGCATCGGCCATCCAGGCGAAATCATGCACGTCCTCCTGCACGTAGCGATGGCGCGTGCGCCCATTGGTCGTGACCGGCGCACCGGCGAGCACGCCGGTGGCACCCACACGCACGCCCTCGGGCACGTCGATCGTCACGTCGTAGCGGCCATAGTCGGCGTAGAACTCGCTGTGCAGATGGAACTCGTGCACATTCCAGCGCACCGTCTCGGCACCGCGCTCGCCGGGCAATTCCAGCACGCCGATCTTGGGGAACCACTGGCCGACGAGGTGGAAGCTGCCGAACCAGCCGGTGCGCGCGACCACGCGCGGCAACTGGTCGAAGAAGTCGATATCCAGCGCCAGTTCCGCGCCCGGCGCGACCGCTTCGGGCAGATCGAAGCGCACCACGGTGTGATCGGTTTCGGGGCCGCCATCGGGCTGGACGAAGGTCCAGGGCACATCGACGCCCGCCTGCTGCACCTTGTCGAGGCGGATGTAGCCCCATTCGCCATCCTTCGTCGGTACCTCGCTGCGGAAACCGAAACCCTTCTCGCGCGCCTCGGTGAAGAAGGTGCTGCCGGTGCCGGAAAAGGCGTTCAGGTACAGGTGCAGGTAGACCGCGTCGACCGGTTGCGCACTGCGGTTGCGCCAGGTCATGTGCTGCGTGCCCTCGATGGTGTGTTTTTCCGGGTCGAGTCGTGCTTCGATGGTGTAACTCACCACCTGGTCGGAGAGCGTGGCCTCGCCGGCCTGGCGCGGACCGCCCCAGGCGTCGGCGGCACTCGCCACGCGCACTGCCCCGGCATCGGCGCGGGCAAGCGGGATCTCCGGTATCACTTCGATCGGGGTTTCGTCCTGTGCCAGGGCCGGACAGGGCAGCAGCAGCACGAGCCAGGCAAGCATGCCCAACGCTCGGCAGGAAAGGCCTTGCATCACGGTGAAGTCCTCCTCGAAAAATGTGCGTGGGCAGCGCATCGGCACTTCGCATCCGTCACAGCGGCGCAGCGTTCCTGCCGAAACCGTCCCCAGGCCCCCGACCAGCTTGTCGCAGCAGCGCACCGTCGGCATGTGAAGCAAGTCATGCTGCGCTGGAACCGCGTCACGTCGCGCACCCGCTGTCCGCCTGCATTATTGATCCGGCCCTTGAATGCCCCCGATTTCTCGCAGGTCGGTTCAAGCAGGAAACGTCGGTTCCGCGCCTGCGGCGCTTGAACCGGCCTGCATTGGACAATTTGAGGGCCGGATCAATAGGATGCCCGGCAGCATCGAGAACCCGTGAATACACCGACCTTCTGCCGCGGACGCCATGGCCAAGTTCTATTTCTATTATTCGGCGATGAACGCCGGCAAGACCACGACGCTGCTGCAAAGCGCGCACAACTACCACGAGCGCGGCATGCGCACCCTGATCCTGACCCCGAAGCTCGACAACCGCTATGGCGAGGGCACGGTGGCCTCGCGCATCGGCCTGTCGGCACGCGGTCGCATCTTCGAGCGCGACGAGAACCTCATCGACCTGGTGCGCGCCGACATCGCCCGGCACGGCCGCCTGCATTGCGTACTGGTGGACGAGGCCCAGTTCCTCACCAAGGTGCAGGTCTGGAATCTCACCGACGTGGTCGATGTGCTCGACATCCCGGTGCTGGCCTACGGCCTGCGCACCGACTTTCGCGGCGAACTGTTCGAGGGCAGCCAGTACCTTCTGGCCTGGGCCGACTCGCTCACCGAGATCAAGACCATCTGCCACACCGGACGCAAGGCCACCATGGTGGTGCGCGTGGACGAACACGGCCGTGCCGTGACCGATGGTCCGCAGGTCGAGATCGGCGGCAACGACCGCTACGTCTCGGTCTCGCGCCCCGAGTTCAAGAAGATCACCACCGGCAAGGGCCGGATCGAACTGCAGCAGCCGCAGTTGCCGCTGGGCGACGAGGATCACGACGCGTGGCAGGAATGAGGGTGGCGGGTCAGGCCATGGGAGCGGCTTTGCCCGCAGGAGCTTCGCGGTTGAATCCGATCCCACACGGCCGGTGCCGATTCGCGGCTGAACCCGCGAATGACCTGCGGTGATTTCCTCATGCAACAGGGCGATTGCCGCAGGATTCCGCATTTGCCATGATCCGGGCTTCCTGTTTCGCATCCGGGCCAGGCGACCGGATCGAGCAGGCCTTTCATCCCGCTCAACGGAAGCCACGGCTCATGCGCATCGTCCTGCTGTTGCTGTACGTCCTGCTGCTTGCCTGCCTGAGTCCCGGTGTCGCGTCCGCATCCGGCACGAGCAATGCCCTCGCGAGCGCTCAGCCTGCAAGCGTGCAGGCGAACACCGGCGTCACCCATTTCGTCTATCTCCACCCCACGGATCGCCCCGTGCGGCAGGATTACGCGAAGTCCGTGGCCCGCTCGGCCACGTTCCTGAAGCAGTGGTACACCGAACAGCTGGACGGTCGATACACCTTCATCCCGGCTGCACCGCTGGTGCAGGTCATTGCACTGGATCATCCGGCGAGTCATTACGGCACGCATGAGGTCGCGAGCAGACGGGAATCGACCTTCTGGGACAACGTCCTCAAGGAAGCCAGGTTGAAGACTGGCGCGTCGTTCAATGATCCGGGCAATGCCTGGCTGTTCTTCGTCGATGCGCCGGCCGGATGCAATCAAATCAGCGGTGCCGGAACCGACGGCATCTCGATCATGTCCGAGAACGACCTGCGCGGACTGGTGGGAGAGTCTTTCCTGGACTGTCGCGGGCTGGAAAAGCCCGACTGGTCCTTTACCCCGATGCGCTGGATCGGTGGCCAGGGACATGAACTGGGGCATGCCTACGGCTTGCCGCATCCGCCTGGCTGCGATGCCGGACGACCCTCCTGTGATTCCAACGCGTTGATGTGGTCGGGTTTCTACGAGCGATTTCCCGAGCGCACCTATCTGCTCGAAAGCGAAAAGGCCATCCTCAGGTCCGGTCCCTATTTCAAGGCCGTGGACCCGGACGCAGTGTTCCTTGCTGCACCGCTCTTCGTACCCGCCTCGAACCCATCGCTCATGAGTCTGCTGGGCATCCTGCTGTCCGGAATCGGAATCATCTGGTTGCAGCGCGAACGATCCCGGACGTGAAGGACGCGATCAGGTCGAGCTGTCGCAGAGGAAACACGGCCATCATGGGTCGCGCCCTTTCGCGGCTGAAGCCGCGAATGCAGTCGGGATTTCGCCGCCCCTGAAACGGAAACAATTGCCTGCATCGACATCGCGGCCGATACTGCCCGGCCCTGTGCCTGTACCCGATGCGCGTGAACGACCTGTCGCACCTCGCCCCCCTGCTTCGCTCCGGCCTGGCCGAACTCGGTCTGGAACGGGCCGGGCTGGACGAGCGCCTGCTCGACTACCTCGGCCTGTTGCAGCAATGGAACAGGGCCTACAACCTCACCGCGATCCGCGATCCGGCGCAGATGCTGAGCGCGCACCTGCTCGATTCACTCTCGATTGCACCGTTCGTGCGCGGACGGGTGGCCGACATCGGCACCGGGGCCGGCCTGCCGGGCATTCCGCTCGCGCTGAACGAGGCGTCGCTGCGGCTGAGCCTGGTGGAGTCGGTCGGCAAGAAGGCGCGATTCCTGCGCGAAGCGGTACGCCAACTCGGGCTTGCGCAGGTCACGGTGCACGCCTGCCGGGCCGAGAAGGTACCCGAATCGGGTCAGCACGACCTGCTCGTCGCGCGTGCATTGGCCACGCTCGAAGGTATCCTGTCCGTCGCTGGACACCTGCTGCGACCCGGCGGCCGCCTGCTGGCGATGAAGGGTCAGGTGCCGGAAGCGGAACTTGCGGCGCTGCCGGCAGGCTATCGTCACCTCGCCACCCAGCCGCTGCGCGTGCCCGGTCTCGCGGCCGAGCGGCATCTGGTCATCATCGAAAAATCCTGAAGAACTTCCCATGTCGCGCATCATCGCAGTGGTCAACCAGAAGGGCGGCGTCGGCAAGACCACGACCGCCGTCAACCTCGCGGCGGCACTGGCCGAGACCGGTCGCCGCGTGCTGCTCGTCGACCTCGATCCGCAGGGCAACGCCACCATGGCCTCGGGCGTGGACAAGCGCGAGGCGCGACCGTCCAACTGCGAGGTGCTGCTTGGCGAGGCCACGGCGCGGGCCGCGATCCGCGCCACGCCCGGCAAGTTCGATCTGTTGCCGAGCAATACCGACCTGATCGCGGCGGAGTTGCAACTGATGGACCTGCCCGAGCGCGAGCGCCGGCTCAAGCACGCTCTCGCCGAGGTCTCACGCGACTACCAGTACATCCTGATCGATTGCCCGCCCTCGCTCAGCCTGCTCACCCTCAATGCACTGGCGGCGGCAGACGGCGTGCTGGTGCCGATGCAGTGCGAATACTTCGCCCTCGAAGGCATCGCCGCGCTCACCGACACGCTGGAAGCGGTGCGCCGGCGGCTCAATCCGACGCTGGAGATCGAGGGCATCGTGCGCACCATGTACGACGTGCGCACCGGCCTGACCAATGCGGTGTCGGCGGAGCTGCAGCGCCACTTCGGCGACAAGCTCTACCGCACCGTGATTCCGCGCAACATTCGCCTGGCCGAGGCGCCGAGCCATGGCCAGAGCATCGTCGAGTACGACCGCGGCTCGCGCGGTGGCGTGGCCTATCTCGGCCTTGCCGGCGAAATGATCGGCCGCGAGCGCCAGCTTCCACATGGAGAAACCCACTGATGGCGAAGAAACCCGCACTCGGGCGTGGCCTGTCGAGCCTGATCGGCGACCTCAAGGCGAGCGACACGGTCGAAGCCGGCGAGCGCCTCGCGACGCTGCCGATCGAGAAGCTGCAACCGGGCAAGTACCAGCCGCGCAGCCACATGGACGCCGAGCGCCTCGCCGAACTGGCCGACTCGATCCGTGCCCAGGGCCTGATCCAGCCGATCATCGTGCGTGCGATCGGTGGTGGCCGGCACGAGATCATCGCCGGCGAGCGCCGCTGGCGCGCGGCGCAGCTTGCCGCGCTGCGCGAAGTTCCGGTGGTGGTGCGCGAGATCGGCGACAACGCCGCGCTGGCGATGGCGTTGATCGAGAACATCCAGCGCGAGGATCTCAATCCGCTGGAGGAGGCGGTCGCGCTGCAGCGCCTGATCGACGAATTCGACCTCACCCACCAGCAGGCCGCCGAGGCCGTCGGCCGCTCGCGCGCCTCGGTCAGCAACCTGCTGCGCCTGCTGGAATTGCCGGAAGCGATCCGCGCCCTGGTGGAACGGCGCGAACTGGAAATGGGCCACGCCCGTGCCCTGCTCACCCTGCCGGTGCAGCAGGCGCTGGCACTGGCGCAGCAGGCCGCCGCGGAAGGCTGGTCAGTGCGCGAGACCGAGCGTCGGGTGCAGACCTTGCAGAAGGGTGGCGGCGCGCCCGCCAAACCGCCGTCGCGCAAGCCCGATGCCGACATCCTCGCGCTCGAACGCGAACTCTCGGAGAGCATCGGCGCCAAGGTCGAGGTGCAGTCACGTCGCGGCGGTCGCGGCAAGCTCGTGATCAACTACCACAGCCACGACGAACTCGACGGCATCCTCGAACGCATCCGCCGTTGAGGGTTCTCAGGCCGCGCGCTTGAGCAGGCCGAGCAGGAACAGCAGGATCACCGCGCCGATGAAGGCATTGACGATCGCGGCGAGGATGCCACCGCCGATCGTGATGCCGAGGAAGCCGAGCACGAAATGGCCGACGAAGGCGCCGACGATGCCGATCACGATGTTGCCGGCAATGCCGAAGCCGCGGCCCTTCATCACCAGCCCCGCGAACCAGCCGGCGACACCGCCGACGAACAGCAGCGCGGCCAGGGCCGAGAACGACAGGCTCATGCCGGATCCTCGTCCGAATCCCTTGCCGTGGCGCCATCGTCGGCACCGCTGTCGGAGGCCGTCGGCGACACCTCGCGCGCCGCCGCTTCCGCCGCGAGCATCGCGCTCGCCGCCGCGACGCCGATGATCGGTTCCTGCCGCGAGTCGGCTTCCGCTGCCGCTTTGCGCTTGGCCTCGGCCTCGCGCATGTGGCGGATTTCCTCCGGCCCGAGCAGGCGCGTTGCATCGTTGCGGCGCTGGTCGATGCGCTGCGCCGCCACCGCGAGTGTGCCGATCAGCATGAAGGCGAGAGCACCGACCAGGGCCAGCATCGCCAGCCCGGTCGATGTCGTGCGAAACAGGATCGCGAAGCACACCAGTGAACCCACGAACCACAACCAGCGCATGTGTCATCTCCAGGGATGCGTCGCCCGATTGCGACGCAAGTTCCGGCCGCCGCCGGGCGGCGGCTTGCGAAGGGTGCAAGTCTTCCGGGGTTTGCCGGCGCGGTCAACCGGTTCCGCAGGCAACGACCGGCATGGTTCGTGCAGATCTGCCGCGGGTGGCGCTCACAGCAGCGGCGACAACGGCCGCGCGCCGGCTTCACCGAGGCGGCGCAGCCACGAGCCGCGCGGACCGGGTCGAACCTCTTCGGCCGAGCCGGCATAGTCCAGCCAGGTCGTTTCCATCGCGTTCGCCAGACCCGGATCGGCGACCAGCACCGAAAGTTCGAAGTTGAGCCGGAAGCTGCGGGTGTCGAAGTTGCCGCTGCCGATCAGGAGATGGTCGTCGTCGAACAGCGTCGCCTTGGCGTGCAGCATGCGCGGCAGGTATTCGAAGATGCGCACCCCGGCGGCGAGCAGTTCGTCGTAGTAGGAACGTGCCGCGGCGCTGACCAGACGCGAGTCGGCCCGGCGCGGCAGCATCACGCGCACGTCGAGGCCACGCAGCGCGGCATTGGTCAGCGCCATGCGCGCGGCTTCGCTCGGCACGAAATACGGCGTCACCAGCCAGATCCGTCGCCGCGCATCGTGCATCGCCGCAACGCTCATGCGATGGAACGCCTCCCACGCGGTATCCGGCCCGGACGGCAGGACCAGGGCGGGCGCACCATCGGAGTCGGGCGCAGGCCACAGCGCCCCTTCGCACGGCGCCTGCCCGGTGACGTAGGCCCAATCCTCCAGGAAGGTGAGTTGCAGCGCGGAAACCGCCGAGCCCTCGAAGCGCAGATGCAGATCGCGCCAGGCATCGGCACGACGCTGGCGATCCTGGGTGTCGGAAATGTTGACTCCGCCGGTGAAGCCGGTGGCGGCATCGACCACGAGGATCTTGCGGTGGCTGCGCAGGTTCAGGGTCGAGCGCCGCAATGGGCGCCAGCGGATCGGATGGAACCACGCCAGCTCGGCCCCGGCGGCACGCAGTTCACGAAAGAACGAGCCGCGCATGCGCGAACTGCCGACGCTGTCGAGCAGCAGGCGCACCTTGACGCCGGCGCGGGCACGTTCCAGCAGGGCCTCGCGGAATGCCATGCCGGTGCTGTCGGGATCGTAGATGTAGCTCGCCAGGTGGATGTGATGGCGCGCTGCCGCGATGCTGGCCAGCATCGCGGCATAGGTTTCCGTGCCATCGCGCAGCAGCATCGGGGCGCGCATGTGCAGGGCGGGAATCCCGGTGATGCGCCGGGCGAGGGTGGCCAGTTGCAGATGCATCGCGTCGCCCTCGTCCCGTGGCAACGGTGCGGCGAGTGCGGCGCGGGCACGCAGGCGGCGCAGGCGTTGGCGCCGGATGCGGCGCGGCCCGACCAGGTGGTAGACGAGAAAGCCGAACAACGGCAGTGCCGCCAGCGCCAGCAACCAGCCGAGCGTGGCCGCCGGCTCGCGCTTTTCCAGCACGATCCAGATCGCCATCACGAGGATGTAGCCCGACCAGGCCAGCGCCAGCGGCAGGCCGAAGCCGGGAATGGACGCGAGCAGTTGCCAGAAGCCGTCGTTCAAACGTATCCCGCGAGCACCAGCACGGCGAGCACCACGATCCAGGTCACGAGGATGCGCCAGACCAGGGTCATCGCCGCGTGCAGTGCGGTCAAAGTCGGCGGTGCATCCGCCGGCGCGCCGGCATCGGTGGCGGAGTCCTCACCATCGAGTGCCGACTCGGCCGCGCGGTCACGCTGGTACTGGCGCACGCCGGACAGTGCCGCCGCATCGAGGAAGCCGATGGAAAAATCGAAGCCCTGGCCGCGCCGCTGCGCATGCCAGCCCCGCCAGGCCGCATGCACCGCATCGAAACTGCCGGCAACCGCCAGCGCCAGGGTCATCAAATGTGCCACCGGCCAGTCGAGAATCGCGAGCAGGTGGCGATAGGCGGTGGCATGCGCCTGCGAAAGATGGTGCGCGGCACGCTCGCCCGCGCCGCGCACGGCGAGGCGATACAGCAATGCCCCGAACGGTCCCAGCAGGAGAAACCAGAGCAGCACGCCGAACCAGCGCCGACGCGCCCCGGCGAACACCGCCAGCACGAGGCCCGCCTCGTCGTCCGACGCCGGCTGCCGCGCATCGCCGGCAAGCTGGGCGATGGCACGTTGCCGTGCGGCCTCGTCCGGTGCCGCCTCGATCGCCTCGACATCGATGTCGAGATCGCGTGGGCCCCAGCAGTAGAGCAGCATCAGCAGTGCGAAAGCGAACGCCGGCAGGCCGAAGAAACGCTCCTGCAACACCGCCTGCAGGCTGCCGACGACGAGCAGCGGCAGACCGAGGCTCAAGAGGATCGAGGCAGTCGCAGCGAAGACGCCGCCAAGGTGGCGCTGGCCGAAGCCCAGCCAGCGCTCGAACCAGCCCAGGCGACGCAACCGCGCAAGCGGGGTTGCCACATGGCCGAGGAACAGTGCCAACAGCACGGCTATCAGGGTCGCGGACATGAGAACTCCGTTCGAATCGCTGGCCCGATTCTAGCCCCGCCATGCAGCGTTCGGGGATCAGTCGTGCAGGTCGGCGATTGCGGCAGAGCCGTGGTGCTGCTCCAGCCAGTCGAGGATCAGTCGGCGCGAGATCGAAATGCCCGGCGGAAGATCGACCTCGCCGGTGCGGATTGCGGTCAACAGTTCCTCGGCACCGAACCAGCGCGCGTCCTCCAGTTCCTCGCCGACCTGGATCGTCGCCTCGGCCGCGACGGCATGAAATCCGACCATCAGGGCGCCGGGAAAGGGCCAGGGCTGCGAGGAGTGGTAATCAACCCGGGCCAGACGCACGCCGGACTCCTCGCCGACCTCGCGCCGCACCGCGTCTTCGAGCGATTCGCCCGGTTCGACGAAGCCGGCGAGGGTCGACCAGCGCCGTGGCCGCCAACTGCGCTGGCGTCCGAGCAGGGCGCGATCGCCGTCCTTCACCAGCACGATGATCGCGGCATCGGTGCGGGGGAAATGCTGCAGGCCGCAGTCGGAATTGCGGCAACGGGCGCAGTGCCCGGCGCGCTCCAGTTGCGTCGGCGCACCACAGGCACCGCAATGGCGCGCGCGCGACTGCCACAGCAGCAGGGCCTTGGCGTAGGCGAACACGCCGCTGTCGAAGCGGCTCCAGTGGGCCGCGGCCGCACGCAGGTCGAGCCAGTACCCGGCCGGCACCTGTTCGCTGGCGAGCAAGGCGGTAGCCGGCAGGGCGAAGTAGGCCCGGCCCTGACCGTCCTGACCGAGAAAGCTGGCCTGCTCACGACGCTCGGCTCCAAGTGCAGCTCCTCGCGACCATTTCGGGCCATCGCCATCACCGGGCGTGCGCCCCTCGAAATCGACGATCTGGACGCGGGCCTCGGGCCACGCCGCGGCCAGTGCGGCAGGGTCGTTGCGGAGCAGTTCCGCACGATCCAGCGCAAGACCGGAAAAATGGTTGCGCAGGCTGCGCTCGCTGCCCATCTCGCGGGTGCCGGCGGCTCAGGCCGTGAACGAGGCACCGCAGCCGCAGGTCGCTGCGGCATTGGGATTGCGGATCACGAAACGCGCACCCTTGAGGCTGTCCGCATAGTCCACCTCGGCGCCGAGCAGGAAGGGCTGGCTCATCGCATCGACAAGGAATACCGCACCGTCGCGTTCCAGCACGAGATCGTCGGGTGCGACCGTGCGGGCCGGCTCGAAGCCGTATTGCAGCCCGGAACAGCCGCCACCGGACACGGTGATGCGCAGTTTGAACGCCGGGTCACCCTGTTCCAGTGCCAGTTCGCGTACCCGCGCCGCGGCGGCGGCGGTGAACACGGGCGGATGGGCCGACATTGCGGGTTCGTTGCCCGCATCCACAGTGGGGATTGCATGGAGATGGTTCATGGCGTTCAGGATAGCGCAGTTGTCGTCGGCACGAGACGGGGCGGACCGCGCACGCGGACCTTCCGTCAGATTCCGACGGCGGGTTTCACTCGCTGCGTTCCGGCCCGGTCAACTGCTTGGGTGCGTTGCTCTCGTGGATCAGGCGCCCGGTCAGCATCGCGCCGGCCTGCATCTCGACCACGGCATAGTGGACATTGCCCTCGACCCGGGCGGTGGTGCCCAGTTCGATGCGCTGGCTGGCATGGACATCACCGGTCAGGTGGCCGTTGAGGATCACCACGGGCGCGCGCACCTCGCCCTCGATGCGGCCGTTTTCCGACAGCGTCAGCACCGCCGTGTCGAGCGGCTCCTCGGCAATCACCGCGCCCTCGACCGTGCCCTCGATGTAGAGCCCGCCGCTGAAATGGATGTCGCCACGGATGCGGGCGTGCTGGCCGATCAGGGTCTCGACGCCCGAGCTCGGACGCGCGGCGCGTTTCTTGTTGTCACCGAACATGGATCTGTCACTCCCGGGTGGTGGGTTCGGGCCAGGGCAGAACCTGCTCGGTCCGGCCCTGGTCGGAATGAAGGTTGACGCGCACGCGATGCGGCACGAAGCCCGCCGGCAGCACGAGGCTGCCTTCGATCTGCTGAAAATACTTGAAGGCAAACTCGCCCGCCGCGGCATCCGGTTCCTGCAGCAGATCGGCCCATTCGAGCGTGCGCAAGCTGCCGTCCTGCGCGCCCTCCACCCGCAGCGTGTACTGGCCCTTGGTGATCGCGGCGCGCTTGAGGTTCTGGGTCAGGATCAACTGGTAGCGCCAACTGCCGTCTTCGAGCCGCTCGAAATTGAGGCTGTGCACCGCCAGCGGCTGGCGCTGCGCATCGCCGCCGGCAAGGCGTTCGTAGAACGCCACGTCGTTGCGCAGGGTCGCCAGTTCCGCGTCGCGTGCGGCGAGGTTGGCCTGCAGGGTCTGGGCAGCATCGCGCTGGACCTGCTCCGAGCGCTCCAGGGTCGCGACCTTCTGGCTGAGCCGTTCGAGCCGTTCGTTGGCCTTGATGTGGGCCGCTTCGAAGCTGTGCAGCTGGGTCCGCAGTGTCGCCGCCTCGGGCACCGCACGGTAAGCGCCCAGCCAATAACTGCCCGCCGCCAGCGCAAACACCAGCACGATCCCCAGGAGCGCCTGCAGGCGCCGATGGGGACGGTGTTCGGTGACGATCAGGCGCGGCGGTGCGACGGCCATGGGCATGAATCAACGGATGGCCGCGCAGTTAGCCATCGTGGACGTGGTGCGTCAACCTCGGCCCGGGACACCATCGCTGCTCCGTCCGGCGGCGACGCGATGGCTTTGTGTGGTCGCGTGCAGACTCGCATGGGTGTTCACTCGGTCGCGATCAGGCGCACGCGCAGAAAGCTGCGCTTGCCAATCTGGAGCATGCCCTCGTAACCGGGAGTCAGCACCCGGGCCGCATCCTCGCAAACCTCGCCATCGATGCGCACGGCGCGCTCGCGCAGCTTGCGCGTGGCCTCGGAATTGCTGCTGGCAAGACCGGCCAGTACCAGCAAGGGGGCGATGCGCAGGCCCTCGCCGGGAACCGCGAGATCATGTTGCGCCAGCGCCGTCAGGTCGCCCTCGCCGCGCACCGCGGCGTTCCAGCCGACGATCGCCTGTTCGGCCGCGGCGCCACCCTGGAAGCGCGTCGCCAGCTCGCGTGCCAGACGCAGCTTGAGGTCGCGCGGGTTGAGCTGGCCGGCTTCGACCTCGCGCTTGAGCTGCTCTGCCTCGGCAATGCCGATCTCGAAGCTGAGCAGCTCGATCCAGCGCCACATCAGCGTGTCGCCGATCTTCATGGTCTTGGTGACGATATCGATCGCCGGCTCGTCGATGCCGATGTAGTTGCCGAGCGACTTCGACATCTTGTTGACGCCATCGATTCCTTCCAGCAGCGGCATCGTCAGCACGATCTGCGGCGGCTGGCCGTGGTGTTCCTGCAGGCCGCGGCCCATCAGCAGGTTGAACTTCTGGTCGGTGCCGCCGAGCTCGACATCGCACTTGAGCGCCACCGAGTCATAGCCTTGCACCAGCGGATAGAGAAACTCGTGGATGGCGATCGGTTGCTGCGCGGCATGGCGCTTGGCGAAGTCGTCGCGTTCGAGCATCCGCGCGACGGTGTACTGGCCGGCGAGACGGATCATGTCGGCCGCGCCCATCTGACCGAACCATTCGGAATTGAAGCGCACCTCGGTGCGTTCGCGATCGAGCACCTTGAAGACCTGGGCCTCGTAGGTGCGGGCGTTGGCCAGCACGTCCTCGCGGCTGAGCGGCTTGCGCGTGACGTTCTTGCCGGTCGGGTCGCCGATCATGCCGGTGAAGTCGCCGATCAGGAAGATCACCTGATGGCCGAGGTCCTGGAACTGGCGCATCTTGTTGAGCAGAACGGTGTGCCCGAGGTGCAGGTCGGGCGCGGTCGGGTCGAAACCTGCCTTGATGCGCAGCGGCCGTCCGAGGCGCAGGCGCGACTCCAGCTCCTCGCGCTTGAGGATCTCGTCGGTACCACGGCCAATCGTGTCGAGGGCGTGTTGCAGGTTCGTCACCGGTCCATTCTCCGGAAAATGGGGTCGTGGTTGCGCGCCTTTCGCGCAACGCCAGCCCTACAGCTTAGAGGATCGACATGAAAGACGGCAGGCGGGCACCGCACCCTTCGTGGAAGCATTCGAACATCTCGTCATTGCGAGGAGCGAAGCGACGCGGCAATCCAGAGGCATTGAAGCCAAGCGACTGGATGGCTTCGCCGCGCTCGCAACGACGGAGCTCCGACGTCAGCCCTGACAAGCTTGCCGCAACACAACCCGAAACCGTTGCTTTGGTAGTCGCCCCTGCAAAATCCCACTCCCTTGCCGAATCGCCCTGCCCCTGCAAACCCGGATTCTTCATCAGTCGACGTTGCCGCGTGCCGTAATCCTTTCAGCAAAGAACCGTCACCCTCTCGGCTTGGCCCGGTGCGTGGCCTTTGCGGTCCACGGGTCGTCCGGCCAGGGGTGCTTGGGGTAGCGGCCCTTCATTTCCTTTTTGACCTCGGGGTAGGTGCGCTCCCAGAAGCCCTTGAGGTCCTGCGTGACTTGCAGTGGCCGGCCAGCGGGTGAGAGCAGGTGCAGGGTAAGGGGAATGCGGCCATCGGCAATGCGGGGGGTGTCGGCGAGGCCGAACAGTTCCTGCAGTTTTACCGCGAGCACGGGTTCGGCGCCGTGGACGTAGTGGATGGTGCGTTCGAGGCCAGAGGGGACGCGGATGCGGGTCGGGGCGAGCTGGTCGATCTTCTGTCGTGCATTCCAGTCGGTACCGGATTTGAGCGCCTCGGACAATTCCTGTTCGCTCAGTGCGGCGAGGCGACGCTTGCCGGCCAGTGCGGGGCGCAGCCAGTGGTCGAGGTTTGCCAAAAGGGTTTCGTCGGAGAGATCGGGCAGGCTCTGCGCTTCGTTCTCCGGCAACCAGTCGCGCAGGCAGCGGACCCGCTCGCGCCATTGCCGGAGGCTGTCCGTCCACGGCAGGGCATCCAGGCCGGCCTGGCGCACGGCATCGACCAGGGCATCGGCAAAGCGCGCCGGGTCGGGTTGGGCGATCGGGCGCACATCGAGCACGATGCGGTCGAAGCGGCGCTCGCGCTGGGCCGCGATGGCCTGGCGCTCGCCATCCCAGAACACTCGATCCTCGGTGATGAAGCGCTGCGGGAAGGCGCGCTCAAGCGCGGCCTCGTCCACGGGGGCGGCGAGTTGAATGCGGGCGTCGCGCTCGGCATCGCGCAGTTCGGCAATCACGATCCAGCGCTCGCCGTAGAGCGCGCTGTCGGGGTAGAGCATGGCGCTGCGGCCATTGGCGAGCTGGTAGCGGTGCGGGTCGTTCGGGTGCTGGTGGGCGATGCGATCGGGGAAGGTGTGGATCAGGCGTGCGCCGAGCTGGTGGGCGGGAGTGCCGTCATCCCGGCCGTTCCGGAGATTTGATGTAGGTCGGATCAAGCCGCGAAGCGGTGGATCCGACGCTTGGGTGCCTGGGTTCCGACCCTCGTTGGAATGACGGGCCCGGATGTCGGATCCGGCCCTGTGGGCCTTGATCCGACCTACTTCGGATGGCGCATCGAACATCTCACCCTTTGCGGCACGGATGTCGGATCCGGCCCTGTGGGCCTTGATCCGACCTGCTTCGGATGGCGCATCGAACGTCTCACCCTTTGCGGCACGGATGTCGGATCCGGCCCTGCGGGCCTTGATCCGACCTACGTCGGTGTTCGGTGTGCCCGCTGCAAGGCGGCGTTGCCATTGTTTGGCGGTCTGATCGATGGCAGTCAGGGCGCTGCGCGAGGCGTCGGGCGGGGTGCGACCGGCGCGAAAGGCGGCCAGTGCCTGCCAGCGCGCGGCCAGATCATCGCGGCTCGGGCCCTTGAGCGGGTCGCGGGCTTCGAGCATGGCGGCAAGATCACAAGCCAGCGCTGCGTCATCGGGTTCATCCGATGCGAGCAGCATTGCGGCCAGGCGCGGATGGGTGCCGAGCTTGAGCAGGCGCTTCCCGAATGGGCTGATGTGGCCTTGATCAAGCGCGCCCAGGTGTTCGAGCAAATCGCGGCCAGCGGCGAGTGCGCCCCGTGGCGGTGGATCGAAGAAGCGCAGTTCATCACTGCCCCAGACGGCCAGCTCCAACGCCAGGCCGGTCAGTTCGGTGAGCGCAATTTCGGGACGACGGGCAGGCTCCAGGCGTTGCGATTGTGGCCACAGCCGATAGCACCAGCCCTCGGCCACGCGCCCGGCGCGGCCGGCACGCTGATCGGCAGATGATTGCGGGATGGCGACGGTTCCAAGGCGCGGGAAACCGGAGTTGGGATCAAAGCGCGGCTCGCGCGCCAGGCCCGAATCGATCACCACGCGCACGCCCGGCAGGGTGACCGAGGATTCGGCCACGTTGGTCGCCAGCACGATGCGGCGGCGGCCATCGGCTGCTGGCTGCAATACCGCACTCTGGGCTTCGACCGACAGCTCACCATGGAGCATCAGCACCTCGGCATCGAGCGCGGTGGTTTCCAGGGCCCGCATCGCATCGCGGATTTCGCGCTGGCCGGGCAGGAACGCGAGGATATCGCCCGGGTGGGTGGCGAACGCGGTTTCGACGCAGCGCCGCAACTGCGACGCGAGCGGCTCGTCGCGACGCGCCGGCGGGTGGCTGATGCTGACCGGAAAGCTGCGACCCTGCGAGGTCAGGCGCGGGGCATCGAGGAAGCGCGCGAGCTTCTCGCCATCGAGTGTGGCGCTCATCACCAGGATGCGCAGGTCAGCGCGCACCTGGGCCTGCACATCGAGCGCGAGCGCCAAGCCCAGATCCCCGGCCAGGTGGCGCTCGTGGAATTCATCGAACACGATGGCACCGATGCCTTCGAGCAACGGATCATCCTGGATCATGCGGGTGAGGATGCCCTCGGTCACGACCTCGATGCGGGTGGCGGCGCTCACCCGGTTCTCGAAGCGAATGCGGTAGCCGACCGTCTGCCCGACCGCCTCACCCAGGCTGCGCGCCATGAAACCGGCTGCAGCGCGGGCCGCGACGCGGCGCGGCTCCAGCATGATGAGGCGCTGGCCGGCCAGCCAGGGCGCGTCGAGCAAGGCGAGCGGTACGCGCGTGGTCTTGCCGGCCCCGGGCGGGGCTTCCAGTACCAAGCGCAGGTGTGTCGCCAGCGATTCGCGGATCGCCGGCAGCAGCGGATCGATGGGGAGGGTCGGATCACTCATTGCTGCAAAGCGTAACGGCAAGCCCAAAACCGATGCCATCCGCGCTATCGTCACGCCACACTTTCACGAATAGATTCGTCATGAAATACCTGCACACCATGGTGCGCGTGCGCGACCTCGATGCGTCACTGCGCTTTTACTGCGAAGGTCTGGGTCTGCACGAGGTGCGACGCAAGGATGTGCCCGAGCATCGTTTCACCCTGGTCTTTCTCTCGGCTCCGGACAGCCCGGAGGCCGAAATCGAGCTGACCTTCAACTACGACTCCGAGGATTACGGCTCGGCCCGCAATTTCGGGCACCTGGCGTTCGAGGTGGACGACATCTACGCCAGCTGCGCCCACCTGCGGGCGATGGGCGTCACCATCAACCGCCCGCCGCGCGATGGCCACATGGCCTTCGTGCGCTCACCCGACCTGATTTCGGTGGAGCTGTTGCAAAAGGGCGAATCCCTGCCACCCGCCGAGCCTTGGGCCTCGATGCCCAATACCGGCACATGGTGAACACGCCACGCGCGTATGTGGATGGCCGCCCGGCGGATTCGGCGGCACTGATCCGTTTTGCCCGCAGCGGCTATCACCACTTCACCACGATGCAGGTGCGCAACGCGGCGGTGCGCGGTTTGAATTTGCACTTGCAACGCCTGGCCAGTGCCAGCCAGGCCTTGTTCGGGGTTGCACTCGATCTTCCGCTGCTGCGCGCGCAGATGCTTGCAGCTTTGGGCGAACACGGCGATGCCGGCCTGCGCATCAGTATTGGTGCGCGCAATTACTGTGCACGTTCGATGCCGGCACCGGCGCAACTGGAAACCCTGATCCTGGTTGATCCACCGGCCATGCCACGCACTGAGCCGGCCCGCTTGATGAGCTTCCGGCACAGTCATCCGTTCCCAGGTTTCAAGCATGCCGGCAATTTTGATCTGTTGCACTTGCGTCGGCAGGCACTTGAACAGGGATTCGATGATGCCCTGTTGCTGGATGCCGATGGCGCCATCACGGAAGGGCCCACCTTCAATATCGGGTTTTTCCAGGGCGATGATGCTCTGGTCTGGCCCGAGGGTGAGCTGCTGGCCGGTACCACCCGGCAACTGTTGCACGCGGCCTGGCTGACCGAGCAGGGCAAGAGCGAATTGAAAACGGTGCAGCTTGATGCGCTTGCCCAATTCGACGGGGCATTTTGTTGCCACTCCGGCGGAATCTGGCCATTGACCGGCATCGACCAGCACAATTGGCCCGTGCATGAGACCGGAATGCAAAAGCTGCAAACGCTGTGGAGCCAGATACCTGCCGAGCCTATCGATCCATCGGCCTGATTCACGCGGCAAGACCAATCCACGCTGACTCGATTGCACGGCAATGGCTGGCATCGCTTGGCGCGCGCGGCGATAATTGCCACCCTTCCCGCAGCAACCGGATGCCCACGCGGCGTGTTTCAGGACTCGCCGCGATCCGCCATGTCCACCTCTTTGGAACCCGCCGTCGTGTTCGAGCGCGTGACCCTCAAGCGCGGCGCACGCACGATCCTGTCGGAGATCGATTTCACCCTGCCGCGCGGCAGCGTGACCGCGGTGTTGGGCCCGTCGGGCGCGGGCAAATCCACCCTGCTGTACGGTGCAGTCGGCGAACTGGATGCCTCGTCCGGGCGCATCCGGGTGCTGGGCGAAGAACTGCCGCGGCCGAGCGTGGCAAACCTCTTCACGCTGCGACGCAAGATGGGCGTGATGCTCCAGGGCAATGGTCTGCTGAGCGACCTGAGCGTGTTCGAGAACGTCGCGTTGCCGTTGCGTACCCACACCGACCTGCCCGAGGAATTGATCGGCGAGCTGGTGCGGATGAAGCTTGCGGCGGTCGGCCTGGGCGAGGCCGGAGCACTGGAAACCAGTGAACTGTCGGGTGGCATGGCGCGGCGCGTGGCACTGGCGCGCGCGGTGGTGATGGATCCGCCGCTGATGCTCTACGACGAGCCGCTCACCGGGCTGGACCCGATCGCCTGCGGGGTGATCGTCAACCTGATCCGTGGTCTCAACGACGCGCTTGGCATGACCAGTCTCGTGATCACCCATGATGTGCGCGAGGTGCTGCCGATCGCCGACCGCGTGGTGATCATTGCCAATCGCGGCATCGTGTTCGCGGGCACGCCGGCAGAGCTGGATGCGAGCCGCGACCCACTGGTGCGCCAGTTCATGGACGGCACCCCCGATGGCCCGATCGGCTTCGACTACCGCGCCACGAAGGCAGCCGCCCATGCTTGACCGGCTCGCCGCGCTTGGTCGCTTCGGCCTGTTCCTGCTGCGCATCCTCGGCGCGGTGCGGCTGGATCGTTCGCAGTTCCGCGACACCGTGCGCCAGATCCACATGATCGGCGCGCGCTCGGTGCCGATCATCGCGGTCGGCGGCGCCTTCGTCGGCCTGGTGATGACCTTGCAGGGCTATCGCACCCTCACCACCTTCGGTGCCGGCAATGCCCTGGGCACGGTGCTGTCGCTGTCGGTCTTCCGCGAGCTGGGGCCGGTGTTGACCGCGATCCTGTTCTGCGGCCGCGCCGGTTCGGCGATGGCGGCGGAACTGGGCCTGATGCGCGCCACCGACCAGATCATGTCGCTGTCGATGATGGCGATCGACCCGGTGCGCAAGGTCGTGGTTCCGCGCTTTCTCGCCACGGTGCTGAGCGTGCCGCTGCTGACCGCGGTGTTCATCGCCTTCGCGATCCTCGGCGGCTGGTTCCAGGCCAGCTTCGTGCTGGGCGTGGACGATGGCTACTTCTGGGCCTCGCTCCAGACCAGCGTGGATCTGGTCGAGGATTACGGCCAGGCCTTCGTCAAGGCCTCGGCCTTCGGCTGCTTCTGCGCCCTGATCGCAACCTTCGTCGGCTACCACGCCAAACCCACGCCCGAAGGCACCTCGGTCGCGACCACGCAGGCCGTGGTCTACGGCTCGCTGATGGTGCTGTTCCTCGACTTCCTGCTCAGTGCCACGCTGTACTGAGCCGATGATGACTTTCATGGAGAACGATCATGGCCGGTCCACGAACTGAATGGAGCGTCGGCGGGTTCATCCTGATGGGCTTTGCCTGCGCCCTCGTGCTGGCCTTCGCCTCGACCAATTCCGGCGAGCGCCTCGGTGGCGCGAGTTACCGGGTGAGCGCGAATTTCACCAATGCCGGCGACCTCAAGGTGCGCGCACCGGTGAAGATCGCCGGGGTCAAGATGGGTGAGGTCGAGTCGATCGTGCTCGACCAGAACTTCGACGCCCGCGTGGTGTTGCGACTGGCGCGCGATGCCGGCGAATTGCCCTCGGATACCGGCGCGGCGATCTACACCAGCGGCCTTCTGGGCGAACGCTATGTCGGACTGTCGCCGGGCGGCGATCCGGAGCCGCTCAAGGACGGGGATGAAATCCTCCTGACCCAGCCCGCCGTGGTGCTGGAGCAGATGATCGGCAAGTTCCTGTTCAACGCCGATTCGGACACGAAGAAGTAAACCATGCGCCGGACGCACGCCGCGTCCGGCATCGAAACGGAGAATGCCCCATGTTCCTGCGCAGCATCCTGATCCTGTTCCTGTTGGCGCTTGCCGGCACCGCAAGCGCGACGAGCGAGCCGGGCGCACTGGTCACCGAGCGCACCCATGCCGTGCTCGATGCGATCGCGACCCAGCACGAGGCCTTCAAGGCCGACCCGGCCAGGCTGCGCGCCTTCGTCAAGGAGCAGCTCGACGATGTGATGGATCGTCCCTACGCCGCGCAACTGGTACTCGCCCGACACGCGCGTGACGCCTCGCAGCAACAGATCCTCGACTTCGCCGACGCGCTCACCGACAGTCTGCTGCGGCGTTATGCCGATGCACTGCTGGGCATCGATCCGGGCACCGACGTCGAGATTGCTTCGAGCACGCCGCTGCGCAACGGCGAGATGATGCGCGTCGCCAGCCGCATCACGCGCAAGGCCGGTGAGCCGGTACAGGTCGACTACATGTTCCGCAAGAAGGGTGACCAGTGGCTGGTGTTCGACGTGATCGTCGAAGGCATCTCCTACGTGCAGACCTACCGCAACCAGTTCGACGAGCAGTTGCGCCAGAAGAGTCTGGACGAGGTGATCGCCGGCCTGCGCAGCGGCACGATCCAGTTGCAGGACGAAAAATGAGCGAGGCCGCGCAAGGCGTCTGGGTGCTGCCCGAGCGACTGACCCTCGACACCGTTGCCGCACTGTTCCGGCAAGGCGCCGCACGGCCGGGTGCGATCCGCGCCTTCGATCTGTCACAGGTGGGTGAGATCGACAGTGCCGGGGTTGCCCTTTTGCACTGGCTGCGCGAGCGCCAGCACGCGCTCGGCCTGCCGCCGGCGCCGGTCCTGGGTGATGCCGCGGCCCGTTACGCCGCGCTGTGCGCTGCGCACCGAGTCGCCGATGCGGCACAATTGTCGTGATGAATCCGTTTCGCGCCATCGTCCTGTCCGTGTTGTTGCCGGCGCTCGCGGCCTGTGCCGGTCACGTCACGCGCACCTCCGAGGCGCCGGAGCATGCCTCGGCCATCCCCGTGGACGAGGCATCGGCGAGCGCTGACGCGACCGCAGCCGGTGCTGCACAAGATCCCTGGGAAGGCTTCAACCGCCGCATGTACGCGGTCAACGACGTGTTCGACCGTTTCCTCCTGCGCCCCGTTGCCAAGGGCTACGAAGCGATCACGCCGCGGCTCGTGCGCAAGGGCGTGTCCAACTTTTTCGTCAACCTGCAGCAACCCGTCAGTTCGATCAACCTGCTGCTGGAAGGCCATCCCGTCCAGGCCGGTTCCGCTCTCGGGCGTTTCCTGCTGAATCTCGGTCTGGGCGTCGGCGGCATCCTCGATCCCGCAACCGAAGCTGGCATCCCGCTGCGCAGCAAGGATTTCGGCCAGACCCTCGGACACTGGGGCTGGACCGACTCGCGCTACCTCGTGCTGCCGCTGTTCGGCCCCAGCACCCTGCGCGATGGCATCGGCAAGGGTGCGGGCATGAGCGTCAGCCCGGTCACCTGGCTGGCGCTGCGCGAGGGTGCCGAGGTCAGCATCCTGTACGGCCTCGACGCCCGTGCCTCGGTCCTGCCCTATGAATCCATGCTCGAAGGTGCGCCGGACCGGTATCTGCTGATCCGTGACGCCTACCTGCAGCGCCGGCGTTGCCAGATCGTCGATTGCAGCGGCGAGCTGCCCGACTACCTGCTGCCCGACTACGAATTTGAAATCCCCGATTTCGACACGTTGCGCCACTGATCAGGAACCCGCGCATGAAGAAGACGAAGCCATCCGAGATCGACCAGGCTGCCGCCGAAGCGGCCATTCGCACACTCCTGCTCTGGGCCGGCGACGATCCGCAACGCGAAGGTCTGCGCGATACGCCCAAGCGCGTCGCCCGCGCCTACCGCGACTGGTTTTCCGGCTACACCATCGACCCGGCCGACTACCTGCACCGCACCTTCGAGGAAGTCGCCGGCTACGACGGCATGATCGCGCTGTGTGACATCCGCTTCGAGAGCCACTGCGAACACCACATGGCGCCGATCATCGGCCGCGCCCACGTCGGCTACCTGCCGACCGATCGGGTCGTGGGCATCAGCAAGCTCGCCCGTGTCGTCGAGGGCTTTGCCCGACGCTTGCAGGTGCAGGAAAAGCTCACTTCGCAGATCGCGCACTGCATCAACGACGTGCTCAAGCCGCGTGGCGTCGGCGTCGTGATCGAAGCCTCGCACGAATGCATGACCACGCGCGGCGTGCACAAGCGTGGGGTCAGCATGGTCACCAGCCAGATGCTCGGCGACTTCCGCGAGGATGCCCGTACTCGCGGCGAGTTCATGCACCTGATCCGCGCCAGCCACGAGCACGATTGAGCGCGTGAACGCAGGGTGTGGCAGCCCGTAGCCCTGCCAGACCGAAACGTCGGTTGACCAACCTTCGGTTGTTGAAAAGCGCCCGTGCAAGGAGATGTTCCCCAACCTCGACTGGTTCAGCGCGGTGAGCTACCCCATGATGGGCCGACCGTCATGCTCACCCCGCTGTTCGTGCTCTCGCGCATCGCCGGCTGGGGTGCGCACGTGATCGAGCAGCGCATCGACGACAAGATCACCCGTCCCAGCGTCAACTGCACCGGCCCGGAAGATCGCACATTCGTGCCGCTGGCCGAGCGCAAGTAAACGCAAACCGTTTTCCCGCGCCACCTGCGTCCCGGATGACATGGGAAGTGGGTGTGCGCTGAATCAGTGAAGCTGCCGATTCCACCCATCGATACCCGTGAGCCCGGTCAGGGACCGCCGTGGCTGAAGCCGTTGCCAGCCAGCGCTCGCTTTCCCGTTCGACCCAGCGCCGCGCTTCTTCACGTTCCGCGGGCGACATGAGTGCCAGATTGCGCACCAGGGTGGCCTGAACCACGGCGCCACGCCCTGCGATCACGGCTGGACGCGAGTGGCGTCATGTACCCTGGGCTCGTGCAAGTGCAACAGCGGAAAAGGCTGCCCCTGGGCGTCGGTCGATGAGCGCCCGGTGATCGCAAACCCATTGGCCAAATAGAATTCCACTGCGCGTGGATTCTGCTCATTGACATCCACACGGAGCGGGCCTTTCATCGCTCTGGCATGTTCAAGCAAGGCCCTGCCGCCACCTTGGCCGAAACAGGTCGGCGAAATGAACAGCGCTTCGAGCATGTTGCCATCCAGCCCCATGAAGCCGACAGGTTCGGTTTCGGCATTGCACAGCACCCACACTTCAAGGCCAGGCAACGCCTGATCGCGCACGATCGGTCGCAGCGTCTGAATATCGTGTTCGGACAGGAACACATGCGACGCGCGTACGGACTGCTCCCAGATGTCGAGGAGGATGGGATGGTCTTCTGCTCGTGCCTTTTGGATCTTCATGCATGCGGAGTTCCTGGATGCGTCGATTGGGGAGGGCCTGATGCAGTCAGCGTGGAAAGGCCCGCTTCGCGGTACCCATCGACAAGAGTTCTGAATCGTAGCTCAGCTTGCTGGACTGGGAACCTCCCGCGAAAGGCAGCAGAGCACGCTCCGCTCCACGGGAGCCCCGTGCTGCGTCAATGCTCGCAACTTAAGACCTCTCCCGTCGGGAGAGGGTTGGGGCGAGGGTGCGGGCGAAACGTTGCAATCCAATCTTGCGGGAACGTTTCGGTGCTGCGCCTGACTCGCACCCTCTTCCGGCGCTTCGCGCCACCTGCTCCGGCCCACACGCTTGCATGCGCGTGGGCGTTCGCAGGCTCGCAGCTTCGCTGCTCGAAAGCCCTGCGCACTCCGGTGGGAGAAGGCCCCCTCTACGGCTCAGGCTGATGCTCGTGTTCTTGGCCACCCAGCGCGGAGATTAGACGCCTCATTCACCGCACAATACGCGGTTAATAACTTGATCATGCGGTGAATTGGATATCTAATCTCCGCATGGATAGCGGTGAAAGACTCTACATCTGGCAAGCCAACGATTGGCCGAACTGGCGCTACGACCTGTCGGTGCTGACCGGGCCACTGACCAAGGTCAGCCGTGCCCAAGGCGTGTTGCTGGGTCGTTTGGCCGATGTGGGACTGGCACTGCGCGATCAAGCCAGCCTTGCCGCGTTGACCGAGGATGTGATCAAGACCAGCGAAATCGAAGGCGAAGTGTTGAGCGTGGAATCGGTGCGCTCGTCCATCGCGCGCCGCCTGGGTGTGGACATTGGCGCAGTGGCTCCTGTGGATCGCCACGTCGAAGGCGTGGTCGAGATGGTGCTCGATGCCACCTTGCACAGCGCCGACGCACTCACCGCCGAGCGCTTGTTCGGCTGGCACGCGGCACTGTTCCCCACTGGTTACTCCGGCATGAGCAAGATTGCCATTGGCCAATGGCGCGACGATGCCGATGGTCCGATGCAGGTTGTCTCCGGCCCCTACGGTCGGCGCAAGTTGCACTATCAAGCGCCGCCTGCCGATGTGTTGCCCGCCGAGACGGCGAAATTCCTGTCGTGGGCAAATACGGAAACCGGCGAACCCGCGCTCATCAAAGCCGGGCTGGCGCACCTGTGGTTCGTCACCCTGCACCCCTTCGACGACGGCAATGGCCGCATCGCACGCGCCGTGGGCGACCTGTTCCTCGCCCGCGCCGATGGCAGCCCGCAACGTTTCTACAGCCTCTCGGCGCAAATCCAGCGTGAGCGCAAGGACTACTACGACATGCTGGAACGCACCCAAAAAGGCACGCTCGATGTAACGGGCTGGCTGTCGTGGTTCCTCGATACGCTCGGGCGCGCCATCGGCAGTGCGCAGACCACACTGGATACCGTGCTGATCAAAGCGCGCTTCTGGCAACGCTGGGCAGGCACACCGCTGAACGCGCGGCAAGTGAAATTGCTGAACCGCTTGCTCGATGGTCTGGACGGCAAGCTCACCAGCAGCAAGTGGGCCCGCATCGCCAAGTGCTCATCCGACACCGCGCTGCGCGACATCACTGCGTTGCTGGAGCTGGGCGTGTTGAAAAAATCGCCCGGCGGCGGGCGCAGCACCGGCTACGAGTGGGTGGATTGAAGTTCATCGACGTCGACACCCACGTCGCAACGGCATGGCGCAGGAGATGCACCTCCCGGCGAAAGATTTCCTCGATGATGAAGCGGATGAGATCGCCATTTGCGATCCGACAGCAAGGGATGCCGAGACGCAGACGCTCCTTGTTCTGGGCAAGCCAGTCGCCAGGCAACTCCGTGATGTCGACCATGCTCCCGGGCGGAATAGAAAGCCTGATCGTCTGGGGCAATCGGAGGCACTGGCGCCTGCGCATTGGCCAAATGACCGGGCAAATCTCTTGGTCGGCCGTCGCCGCGGCACTATCATGCGCGGCCCCGTGTGCAAGGCCCGAGGTAGGTTGCATGGATGTACCCGCAAGCGTGGCCGAGGATGTGGCCCGGCAGTTGATCGAGGACATCGGCACGGGTGATGTCACGGGCGACCTGATCGACCCTGCGGCACAGGCGCGAGCCCGGATCGTGTGTCGCGAGACCGCGGTGCTCGCGGGTCGGCCCTGGGCCGAGGAATGTTTCCGCCGGCTCGATGCGCAGGCAAGAATTGCGTGGCACTTCGCCGATGGTGACATCGTGCCGGCGGATGCGGTGCTGTGCGAGCTCGAAGGCCGGACGCGGGCGTTGGTGGCGGCGGAGCGCAACGCGCTGAACTTTCTCCAGACTCTGTCGGGCACGGCGACGACCACGCGGCGGTACGTCGATGCCGTGGCCGGCACCGGGGCGCGCATCCTCGATACGCGCAAGACGATTCCCGGGCTGCGCGTGGCGCAGAAGTACGCGGTGCGCTGCGGCGGCGGCGGCAATCACCGCTTCGGTCTGTTCGACATGATCCTGATCAAGGAGAACCACATCGCCGCGGCGGGCGGTGTCGCGGCCGCGATTGCCGCCGCGCGCCGGGTGCATCCCGGCGTGTTCCTCGATTGCGAGGTCGAGAGTCTCGCGGAACTGGACGAGGCGATCGCCGCCGGCGCCGATCGCGTGCTGCTCGATGATTTCAGCCTCGACCAGATGCGTGCGGCGGTGGCACGCACGGCGGGTCGCGTGCCGCTGGAAGTGTCCGGTGGAGTCGAGCTGGCCGGCGTGCGTGCGATTGCGGAAACCGGCGTCGATTTCATCTCGATCGGAGCCTTGACCAAGCACTTGCGCGCGATCGATCTGTCGATGCGCATCCTGTGAACGGGAATGCTGCGGCTGCCACCCTTGCCCTCTCCGCCAAATCGAGCCCTGCGCCAATGCCATCCGAGACCTCCTCGATCCTGATTCTTGGCAGCGGCGCGGCCGGACTGTCCTGCGCCTTGCGCCTGGCCGAGGCCGGCCATCGCGTAACCGTGGCCTGCAAGGGTGAGCTTGCGAGCGGCGCGACACTATGGGCACAGGGCGGCATCTCCGCCGTGCTCGGCAGCGATGACAGTCTCGAAGCGCATGTGCAGGACACCCTCATCGCCGGCGCCGGACTGTGCGACGCGGCCGCGGTGCGCTACACCGTTGCACACGGGGCCGAGGTGATCGACTGGCTGGTGCAGCGTGGCGTCGCGTTCACGCGCGACGAGAACGATCCGAGCGGCCAGAGCCTGCACCTGACACGCGAGGGTGGGCACAGTCACCGGCGCATCGCACACGCGGCCGATGCGACCGGTCGCGCGCTGGAAACCACGTTGGCTTCGCTCGCCACGCAGCATCCGAACATCCACCTGCTCGAACACACCCTGGCGATCGACCTGATCCACGCGCCCGGTGAACGCCGCGTCGTCGGTGCCTACTTGTTGCAGGTTCGCAGCGGCAAGGTTCTCGCCTTTGGCGCACGCGCCGTGGTCCTCGCCACCGGCGGGGCGAACCAGGCCTATCTCTATTCCTCAAATCCGCATGGCGCCTCCGGTGACGGCATCGCGATGGCCTGGCGTGCCGGATGCCGGATCGCGAACATGGAATTCATGCAGTTCCATCCGACCGGCCTGCACCATCCGGCCTCACGCGCCTTCCTGATCTCGGAGGCGCTGCGTGGCGAGGGTGCGTATCTGACCCTGCCCGATGGCGAACGCTTCATGCCGCGCTTCGATCCGCGTGCCGAGCTGGCGCCGCGCGACATCGTGGCGCGTGCCATCGATCACGAGATGAAGCGACTGGGCATCCGCCATGTGCTGCTCGACATCCGTCACCGCGGCGCCGATTTCATTCGGGGTCACTTTCCCTCGATCCACGCGCATTGCCTCGGGCTCGGTCTCGACATCACCCGCGAGCCGATTCCGGTGGTGCCGATCGCGCATTTCACCTGCGGTGGCGTCGTCACCGATCTCGATGCGCGCACCGACCTGGACGGCCTGTATGCGATTGGCGAGGTGGCGTGTACCGGCCTGCATGGCGCGAATCGGATGGCGAGCAATTCGCTGCTCGAATGCCTCGTGTTCGCACGCGCGGCGGCGCTCGACCTGGATCGGCGATTGGCGCAACTGCCCGAGCCGCCGACCTTGCCGGCGTGGGACGCCTCGCGCGTTTCCGATTCCGACGAGGACGTGGTCATCAGTCACAACTGGCTGGAACTGCGCACCTTCATGTGGGACTACGTCGGCATCGTGCGCACCACCAAGCGCCTGCAGCGTGCGCGCCATCGGATCGAACTGCTGCAACGCGAGATCGCCGAGTTCTACGGCAACCACACGGTCAGCGCGGACTTGCTCGAACTGCGCAACCTCGTCACGGTCGCCGACCTGATCGTGCAGTCGGCGCTGTCGCGGCACGAGAGTCGCGGTCTGCACCATGTGCTCGATCACCCGCAGACCGACACGCAGGCGCGCCCGACGATCCTCGTCAACCCCGCAGCGCACGCAGTGCGCGGCTGACCGCGTCGATTGCGACATCGACGTCCTCGGCGCGATTGAAACGGCCGAGGGAAAAGCGCAGCGAGGCGCGCGCCAGATCCGGCGCAAGACCCATCGCGCGCAAGACGTGTGATGGCTCGCGCGAGGCCGAGGTGCAGGCCGAGCCGGCGGACACGGAAAGGTCGGCGGCGAGCGCCTGCAGCAGGAGTTCGCCATCGATGCCTTCAAAGGCGAGATTGAGATGACCGGGCAAACGCGCGCCACGGCCGTTGACGCGCACCCCGCCGAGCGCCAGCACTGCGCGTTCGAGCCGGTCACGCAGGGCGGCGATGCGCGCACCTTCGTCGTGCATCTCGTGTGCCGCGATGGCGCAGGCCTCACCGAAGCCGACGACCTGATGGCTGGCAAGCGTGCCGGCGCGCAGGCCACCTTCCTGCCCACCCCCGTGCATCTGGGCCTGCGGTTCGACTCCCGCGCGTCGGCGCACGAACAACGCGCCGCAGCCCTTGGGACCGTGCATCTTGTGCGCCGAAAGCGAAACCAGATCGGCCGGAATCCGGTCGAGGGCGAGTGGCACGTGGCCGGCGCCCTGCGCCGCATCGACATGGAACACGATGCCGCGCTCGCGGCACAGCCGTGCGATCGCAGCAATGTCGTTGATCACTCCGGTCTCGTTGTTGGCATGCATGACCGAGACCAGACAGGTATCCGCACGCAGCGCTCCGGCGATGGCTGCACAGCTGATCTGGCCATCCGGCTGCGCTGCGACGCGAGTGACCGGATGACCGTTGCGCTCCAGCCAGGTGCAGGTGTCAAGCACCGCCGCGTGCTCGATCGCGCTGGTGACGAGGTGCGCGCCCGGATGGCGTGCGGCAATGCCCTTGAGGGCGAGATTGTTGGCTTCGGTCGCGCCGCTGGTGAAGACGATTTCGCGCGGCTCGACCCCGAGCAAGGCGGCGACCTGCGCGCGCGCGACCTCGATCGCCGCGTGTGCGGCCTGGCCGTGGCGGTGCGTGCGCGAGGCCGGATTGCCGAAACAGCCATCGGGACCCAGCATCGTCAGCATGCGCTCGATCACGCGCGGATCGAGTGGCGTCGTCGCGGCGTTGTCGAGGTAGACGGGGCGCATGCTGGCCGCTCAGGCCTGGAATTCGACCATGCGTGTCAGTGGTACCAGCGCGCGCCGCGCGAGGTCGGCGTCGACGTGGATTTCCTGGCCGAGTCCATCTTCGGCGCGCAATACCTCGCGCAGGTTCGCGAGGCCATTCATCGCCATCCACGGGCAGTGCGCGCAACTGCGACAGGTCGCACCGTTGCCGGCCGTGGGTGCTTCGAGAAAGAGCTTGCCGGGTGCCGCCTGCTGCATCTTGTGGAAGATGCCCTTGTCGGTGGCGACGATGAAGCTCGGGTTGGGCAGCGTGCGCGCCGCGGCGATCAGTTGCGAGGTCGAACCGACCGCGTCGGCGATCTCGATCACCGCGCGTGGCGACTCGGGGTGCACGAGGATGGCCGCGTCCGGATGGAGTCTGCGCAGGACGAGGATGGCATCGGCCTTGAATTCCTCGTGCACCACGCAGGCACCGTCCCAAAGCAGCATGTCGGCGCCGGTTTCCTGCTGGATGTAGTGGCCCAGGTGCTTGTCGGGCGCAAACAGGATCTTCTCGCCGCGCCGATCCAGGTGCCGCACCAGGTCGAGTGCCATGCTTGAGGTCACCACCCAGTCGGCGCGCGCCTTCACCGCAGCCGAGGTGTTGGCATAGACGACCACGGTGCGATCCGGATGGGCATCGCAGAACGGACCGAAGTCCTCGATCGGGCAGCCGACGTCGAGCGAACAGGTCGCCGCCAGCGTCGGCATGATCACGCGCTTGTCCGGGCTCAGGATCTTCGCCGTCTCGCCCATGAAGCGCACCCCGGCCACGACCAGCAGCCGGGCCGGATGCTCGCGCCCGAAGCGCGCCATCTGCAGCGAATCGGACACGTAGCCGCCGCTTTCATCCGCCAGCGCTTGGATGTCGGGATGGGTGTAATAGTGCGCCACCAGCACCGCATCGCGTGCCTTCAGCAGGTCGATGATCTCCTCGCGCAACGCCGACTTCTCGCCGTCCTCCAGCGCTCGCGGCGCATTGGCGCTGGCCAGGTGCAGGCGCACCCGAGGGTCGAAAAATGCTTCCATGATGGTCCGTGGACATCGTCCTTGAGAGCGAACCACACATTGTAGGCGTCCGGGTTGTGCTGGCGGAATCCTTCTCCTTCTCGATCCAGCAGGGCGAGGGCATCCAAATCACTCAGACGATGGCTGTCGCGGGGTTCTGGGGATGGTGGGCTTGACCGATGCCGCAGTGGAGGACCGATCATCCAGCTGCCGCGCAATCGCGCGCAGCAAGACGTTCATGGCGTCGCTTTGTTCCGAGCGCTTCTGGAGTACCTCAACCAATGGCTTGAAACCCTGATCGAAGGCATTGCGCAGGCCGCCCAGCCACATCGCGGCGTCGCTGGCGGTGTCGCGACCGAAGGTGCGGGCGTTGACCTGTTCGGAGGCGATGCGCTGCAGGAGATCGACCAGCTCGAGCCAGGGCGCGCCGGTCAGCGAATCGGTCTCGGGCGGGGCGGCGGATTCGCGCTCCAGGCTGCGCACGCTCTGCACCAGGTCATGCAGTTGCGCCACCACGCGGCCGCCGACGTCGCTGTCGGCACCGCCGATGGCGAGGTTGCGGCGGAAGTCGGCCTTGATCTTGCCCCAGCGCGCGGCGGCCTCGTCATCGAGGCGGCCGCGCAGTTCGGCCAGCTTGAGCAGGTTTTCCTCGGCGCCAGTGGTGAGTAGCTGTGATTCGCCCAGGTAGTGGTCGTCGATCAGCCGGGCCAGCTCCTCGGCATTCATTACCGGCATGATCTTTTCCGCCAGCTTGTTCATGTTGCGGTAGCTGCCCTGCAGCTTGAAGGGCGGCTCCTCGCGGTAGCTGTCGGCCTGCGCGGCGGAGGCGATGTACTGCTGGTTGACGCGGTAGATCAGCTCGCGCACCTGCAGCAGGCGTTCGAGGGTGGCGGTGATCTCGTTGATCTCGGCGCCGGAGTAGCTCCAGGACAGGGCGTTGCTGGAAATCTCGCGGCCCCGGGCCTTGTCCACCAGAAGGTACAGGTCGGCCATGGCGCGGGTGGCGAGCGGTGCCAGCACCGGGTTGGAGGTGACGGCGTTCTCGATGTAGCTGAGCTTGAAGCGCTCCTCCATGCCGCCCAGCACGTCGCCCAGGTTGTAGATGTCGGCGCGGTTGGCGAGCATGTCGGGGATGCGGAACAGCTCGCCCGACTCGGTGTAGGGGTTGCCGGCCATCACCACGCAGAACTTCTTGCCGCGCAGGTCGTAGGTTTTGGTGCGGCCCTGCCAGACGCCCTCGATGCGCCGGGTGGCATCGCACAGCGAGATGAACTTCTGCAGGAACTCGGGGTGGGTGTGCTGGATGTCATCGACGTACAGCATCACGTTGTTGCCCATCTCCAGCGCCAGATTGAGCTTGACCAGCTCCTGCCGCGCGGTGGCATCGGGGGCCTGCTCGGGGTCGAGCGAGTGCACGCCGTGGCCGAGCGCGGGGCCGTTGATCTTCATGAAGATCAGGCCGAGGCGGTTGGCGACGTACTCCATCAGGGTCGTCTTGCCGTAGCCGGGCGGCGAGATCATCATCAAGAGACCCATCAGGTCGGAGCGCTTGTCCTCGCCAAGGGTGCCCATCTGCTTGGCGAGGTTGTCGCCGATCAGCGGCAGATAGACGTCGTTGATGAGCTTGTTGCGCACGAAGGAGGTCAGCGGTCGCGCCTCGAATTCGCTGATGCGCAGCGCCTCGCGCGCCCTGGCAATGGCCGCCTGGCGCAGGCCCTGGAACTGGCGGAAGCCGGCCACCCAGTCACGCTGGTGGGCGTCGAGCCGGGCGAAGAAATCAAACAGCGCCAATTTCAGACTGCCGTCGTGGATGCGCGCGTGCTCGGCCAGCAGGCCCGGCACCGACACATCCAGTTCGGCCTGCGCGATGCGGTGCGGCAGGGCCTCGCCCAGGCGCAGCAGGACGGCCGCTTCGGGCACGTAGTCACCCAGCCCGGCCAGGGATCGCAGGGCGTCGCCCTCGGGCCGGCTGGCGGCGTGCGTTACCAGCGCCGCGAGCCAGTGGCAGGTCAGTGCATGCGCGGCGGCGGGGGCGTCGTCGAGCTCGGTCAGCGCGCTGCGGAAGCTGGTGCGGGCGTCGCCGTCGAGCTGGGCATCGAGCGCATCGACCAGCTGCCGGGCGGCGCGGCTGAAGACGAATTGCGGGTGCGGCGCGGACAGCTCCTGCACCAGATAGGCCGCGGCGGCATTGATGGCGTGCTCACTCGGCTCCAGCATCCCAATCCCGCAGGTCGGCTCAAGCGCCCCGATCCCGTAGGTCGGCTCAAGCGCCGAAGGCGTGGAGCCGACATTGCGCGATGGCACATCCGTGTCGGCTCCGCCGCTGCGCGGCTTGAGCCGACCTACGTTGCTTGGCACGAGCGTCTCGATCCCGTAGGTCGGCTCAAGCGCCGAAGGCGTGGAGCCGGCATCGCGTGGCGGCGAGTCCGCGTCGGCTCCGCCGCTGCGCGGCTTGAGCCGACCTACATTTTCAAGGCATTCGGACATGCCGGCGGCGATCTCCTGCCGCAGCGCTTTGAGCGCATCGCCCTGCCCGAAGCGCGCCTGCAGCAGCGCCGCACTCTGCGCCTGCGCCGGCCAGCGCTTCGCCACACCCTGCTCGCGCAGCGCATGCCAGCACTGCAATGCCAGGGCGCGCGCTGCGGGCGTGTGCACCAGCACCCCGGCGGCATCGCGCAGCGGCACGATGGCCTGCAGGATCAGGGTGGCATCATGATCGTGGATGCCCTTCTCGTAGCCGTCGCGATAGCGCTCGGTGGCGATGGCGCGCACCCGCTTGCCCAGCGCCTCCGGCTGCAGCACGAGCTGCGCCAGCGCAGCGCGATCCAGTCCATGCTCGCCGCGCTCGGCGGCGCTCAGCACGATGCCGGCGAGGTATTCGGCGCGGCTGAGCTCGGGCGATTCGGATTCCAGCGCCGCCTGCCAGAAGCGCTTGAGCGGTGCGAGTGCGGGGTCGTTGAGCGGTGCGAAATAATCGGTGCCGACCAGGTGCAGGGCCAGGCCCTCACCGCGCGCCAGCACGGTCAGATCCAGCGGCTGGGTGTTGACCGAGAAGCGGTGGCGGCCGAGCTTGATGGTGCTGCCGGCGTCCTCGAACAGATCGGCGCGGTCGCGCTGCACCCGCACCGACTGGTCGCGGATTGCCTTGAGCCGGGCTTCGACATCGTCGGCCTTGACCGTGTCCTTGAGCCCGCGCAGGCGCTCGGCCAGTTCGCGCAGCTTGAGGATGAGCGGATCGCCGGCGAAGAAGGCGTGCAGTTCCTCCGGCTGGTCGAAGCGTTCGGCCCGCCGCGCCAGCGAATCGAGGATGCGCCCGGCCGCATCGTGCACCGCCTGGGCGCTGCGGTGGCGGGCGTCGAGCAGGGTCTGCTTGTGGGCGGCGAAGGTATCGGCCAGCTCCTCGCGCTTTTGCACGATGTCGTCGAGGAACTCGGTCTGCTCGCCGAAGCGGCTCTCCAGCTCTTCCAGCTGGATCGACAGCCGCGCCAGCTGCTCGTCGCACTGCTCGGGCGTGGTGGCCGCGCTCAGGGCGCTGGCGGTGGCCTGGGCGAACAGCGCGAACTGGGCGCCGAACTGGGCGACGTTCTCGCTCGCGCCCAGCTGCTTCCTGTGCTGGCCGGCGCGCGCGCGGGTCTGGTTGAGGCGGGCGTAGAGCTCGGCGATGGCCTCGACCACACGGGTGCGCAGGTTCGCATCATCGAGCTTGAGGCTGGCCATCAATTCGGACAATAGATCCAGCTCGGCGGCAAGCGCGGTCAGGCCTGCTTCCGGCTCGCGCAGGGCCAGCACGCTGGTGGCCGCACGGGCCTGGGCATCAAGCTTCCTGAGGCGCGCATCCAGCGGCGCGAGCGCGGCGGGATCGGAGAGGTATTGGCCGGTGGCTTCGCCGATGCGCTCATTGGCGGCGATCAGCTCGGCCTCCATCGCGTCGATGGCGTCCACGTCGATGTAGCGGCGCTCGCGGATGGTGAGCAGGTGCCCGCGCTGGGCGCTGATGGCCTGCAGCGCTCCGGTGTAGTCGGACACCTTTTCGAAGCGATCCGGATCAAGCTGCTTGATGAGGGTCTTCTGCTTTGCGCGCGCCGCCTGCATCGCCGCATCGGACTGCGCGCGGATGGTCTGGACCTTCTCGAACTCATCCAGCACCGCCTCGCCGGTGGTGGCGATCTCGTGCAACAGCGGCTGGATCTCGCCCGCCTGCGCATCGACGATCCAGTGGTGCGCCTCGGGCAGGCGGCGGGTGGCCGCAACCAGCAGGGTGTAGCGCTGCACCGAGACCTTTTCGTCGTCGATCTCACCGGCCAGCGAGAGCAGCTCGGAGATGCCGCGCACCAGTTCGGCATTGCCGATGCGCCCGAGGAAGCCGTTGGCGGCGGGCTGGCGGTCGGCGTATTCATCGAAGCAGAACGGCGTCTGCCAGATCTGCATCGGGTGCACACGGGTTGGCTCGTCACCCTCGGCGCTGAAGATCACCATGCGCCCGTCCTCCAGCCGCGCGTAGCCATGGCAGAGAATCGGCGGGCGCAGCGTGCGCTCGATCAGGTTGTACATGAACAGCGCGTAACGCCCGGCCTCTGGCTCGTGGAAGACGTAGAGCACATCCTCGCCGTTGGGCGAGCGGATGCTGCGGCGAAAACCCATGCCCTCCATCGGCACGTCGAAGCGATGGTGCTGACCGCCCTGCAGGAGAAAGCCGCCGGGGAAGATGATGCCGTGGTCCTCGGGCAGTTGCAGGCAGGCCTGGCCGATGGCGTCCAGGCGCTGCACCTGATGGGTGAGGGTGTTGTACACCAGGTGCCGCACCAGCTCCTCGCGGTAGGGCAGGATGCGCAAGAGGATCAGGCCGCCGACCTTGGCGTATTCAATCGTGGCGTCGTCGATCGATTGGGTCTGATCGATCACCGGCTCGCTGTAGATGCCCTTGCCGACCTCGGTGTTGTTCTCGATCTTGACGGTGAGATCGCCCTCGATGGTTTCCACGAACACCGTGTCAAGGATGTTGATGTGCGGGTGACGGCCATGCACCACCATTTCGCGCGTGGTCGTCTGCCACTCGAAATCATAGGGTGATGGTTGTGCCACATCGCGCTCGCCGCGATTGTCGATGTAGCGCACATCGCTGCCGTCGGGCGAGACCGCCCAGCGGAACACGCGGATGTCGCTGACGCGCTCGCCGATCTGGAAGCTCGCCAGCAACTTGCCGTCGCGCACCACCAGCTGCAGCAGGCGGGTGTTCTTGTAGTAGGCGTAGAGCTCGCGAAAATCCTCGGGGAAACCGCCGTTGCCGAGGAAGCTGTCGTCCAGCGCCACCGGGGTGACATCGTAGCCATCCACGGTCTCCACCAGCTTGTAGAGCGAGAACACGTCCTCGATCCGGGTTTCCTTCTTCAGCCCGATGAAGACGTTGTAACCAAACAGCAGAAGCTGGCCGACCTGCACGATGTCGCGCGCCACGCAGTTGTGCTCGCTGCGCACCCGCAGCCGGCCCACGACCTCCAGCGTGCTTGCACCGAACTGCTCCAGCCGCCGCCCATTGAGCGCATCGGCCTGCGCCCGCAGGCGCTGACCCTGCTCGGCCAGGCGCGCGCGCAGCACCTCGTAGGCACCGCCTGCGGCAACGGCCTGATCGAGAGTGGTGGTGGGTTGATCGCTCATGACTTCGAGATCGACTTGTAGGTTGGCGCCGAGGAACGAGGCCCAACACCGTGCGACGCGGTGAACGCCAGCCTCGTTGGGCCGCGCTGCGCTTGGCCCAACCTACAACCACGCACTTGCGGCTCGATCGTGTGCGCCAATCCGTAGGTTGGTGCCGAGGAACGAGGCCCAACATCGTGTAGCGGGGTGAGCGCCAGCCCCGTTGGGCCGCGCTGCGCTTGGTCCAACCTACAACCACGCACTTGCGGCTCGATCGTGTGCGCCAACGCGTAGGTTGGCGCCGAGGAACGAGGCCCAACATCGTGTAGCGGGGTGAGCGCCAGCTCCGTTGGGCCGCGCTGCGCTTGGCCCAACCTACAACCACGCACTTGCGGCTCGACCGTGTGCGCCAATCCGTAGGTTGGTGCCGAGGAACGAGGCCCAACACCGTACGACGCGATGAACGCCAGCCCCGTTGGGCCGCACTGAGCTTGGCCCAACCTACAACCACGCACTTGCGGCTCGATCGTATGCGCCAATCCGTAGGTTGGTGCCGAGGAACGAGGCCCAACACCGTACGACGCGATGAACGCCAGCCTCGTTGGGCCGCGCTGCGCTTGGCCCAACCTACAACCACGCACTTGCGGCTCGATCGTGTGCGCCAACGCGTAGGTTGGCGCCGAGGAACGAGGCCCAACATCGTGTAGCGGGGTGAACGCCAGCCTCGTTGGGCCGCGCTGCGCTTGGCCCAACCTACAACCACGCACTTGCGGCTCGACCGTGTGCGCCAATCCGTAGGTT
>WBZR01000530.1_pt1 | contig 60315 bp, 48 predicted proteins | sample 5204231 | NCBI WGS metagenome assembly WBZR01 (sample SAMN12412403, study PRJNA552823) | activated sludge metagenome | isolation source: activated sludge from anammox sidestream of wastewater treatment plant... | place: USA: Virginia | collected 2017-08 | reverse complement strand
CCCGGCTCACCCGGCTGCGGGCAGTTCCTCGTCGCGCAGACTCACGTACACGAGCACGCCCAGCATCAGCATGAAGCAGCGGAATGCGGCTTCCAGGCCGTTCCACTGCGTCGACATCCACATGCCGAACCATTCGCCACCGATCGACATGAAGCCGACCTGCCATACGAGGAAGCCGAGCGTGAGGCCGGCGATCGCGGGCGACTTGGCGCGCTGGAAGGCGACCGCCGATGCGCGGCGCTGGCGCCACAGGCGCAGCGCGCCGAACCCGCACAGCAGCGCGGTGGCGAGTTCGCCGGCGATGATGAGCGCGTAGGCCAGGTGCTGCAGCATGGGGTGGCTGATCGCGCGCCAGGAGATGGTGGTGTCGGGAAACACCGTGTCCATCGCCAGCACATGCTGCACGAAGGCGAGGTTGCTGCCGTAGTCGGTGAGGTTGCCCAATGCGACCAGGCCGGCGTACAGCGCCACCGCCGCCACGGCCAGCAGCTTGGACAGGCGCACTACCGGCATCGGCGGCTGCCTGCGGCCGTGGCGGCGGAGCGGCGCCGGTTCATTGCGCCGGATACCGGATCGGGAACGCCCACGCCCCGACCGCGTCGGGGTCGGCATCGGCGTCGAGCACCGCGTAGCTCGGCGGCATCAGCGCGAACCGGGGCGAGGGCGCATGCAGGCCGAGGTCGTCGAACAGGCCGTTGCGCTCGTTGAGGCCGCCGGCCAGGCCGGTGGCCTGGTAACGCTCGAACACGTAGGGCACGCCTTCCGACAGCAGCGGGTCGTTGGCATCGGACACGTGGAAGTGCAGGTGGGCCTCGCTGGAGTTGCCGCTGTTGCCGAGCAGGGCGATGACCTGCCCGCGCCGTACGCGTTCGCCCACGCGCACGCGCAGGCTGCCCGGCTGCAGGTGGGCATAGAACGCGTAGTGGCCGCCGCCGATGTCCTGCATGATGTAGTTGCCTGCCGCCATCTCCATGGTCGCGTTGGGCGGGTTGTGCGGTGGCGTGCCTTCGGCCATGCCGTCGCGGATGCGCGAGATCGTGCCGTCGGCCACCGCGAGGATCGGCTCGCCCCAGGCGAGGTAGCTCGCGTTGCGGTCGAGCGGTCCGATCGCGCGATGGGCGTCGGCATCGACCTTGACCCAGTCGATCGCATAGCGCTCGGGCACGTGGTAGCGACCGACGATCGGGTCGCCACCGCCATCGCGGAGCGGGATCAGCGTGCGCCGGTGCACGCCGAAGTCGTTGGGCGAGTCGCCCGCGACCCAGCCGTGGCCGGCGAACGGCAGGCCCACCACGACCGGCGCCGCGCGTGACACCGGCGTATCGCTGACTGCCGTGCTGCGGGTGGTGGCGGCTGCGTTGCAGTCGGTGCTGTCGACTTCGTGCCGCAGGGCCTCGGGCAGCGGCAGGTTGTCGTCGAGCACGAGGAAAAAGTACACCACCGCGCCGCCGCCCGCGGGCACGTCGACCGGGTGCAGTGCGCTGGCGCCGGGCGCGGGATTGGGCAGCGGATTCATCCGCGCGTCGTAGACCAGCGCATTGGGCGCGATCGCATCGCCCTGGTAACGACGCAGCGGTTGCGCGTCGCTGCTTGCGCGCACATCGACGATGCGCGCGCAGCCGCCGCCGAAGTTGCGCACGTCGAGTTCGTACACGAGCGCGCGTCCGGCCGGCGTCGGCAGCACCTCGAGCTCGTGGTGCACCTTGACCGTGAGCGCCGCGGCATGGGCGGCGCCGGCCAGGCCAAGGCCGAGCAGGTGGCAGCACAGGGCGTGCGGGATGCGACGTGGTGCAAGCGACATCGGTGCAACTCCGGAGTGGGCCCGCGGGAAAACGCGCAAGATCGCGCCATGCCGGATCATGCGCGGTGCCGCGGGCCCGGGGCAAGCGCGCGGCCGATTGCGCTGCAGCACCCGGCGCCGACCGTTATAATCGTCCCGTTTTGCCCTGTATTCCCGCCGTTCCACCCACCTTGCCTCCAAGGGGACATCGATGTTTTTGAGTCAATACGGTCTTTGGATCGCGCTCGGCTGCGCCGTGCTTGCGATCGTCTACGGCGCCTGGTCGATCCGCTGGATCCTGGCCAAGCCCGCCGGCAACCCGCGCATGCAGGAGATCGCCGCGGCGATCCAGGAAGGCGCGCGTGCCTACCTCAACCGCCAGTACCGCACGATCGCGCTCGTGGGCGTGGTCCTGCTCGTGGTGATCGGCGTGGCGCTGGACTGGCCCACCGCGATCGGCTTTGCGCTGGGTGCGGTGCTGTCGGGCCTGACCGGCTACATCGGCATGAACATCTCGGTGCGTGCCAACGTGCGTACCGCCGAGGCCGCGCGTGGCGGCATCCCGGCCGCGCTCGCGGTCGCGTTCCGCGGTGGCGCGATCACCGGCATGCTGGTGGTCGGCCTGGCGCTGCTGGGCGTGGCCGGCTACTACGTGGCGCTGCTGCGCACGGGCAGTTCGCCTGACCAGGCCCTGCATGCGCTGGTGGGCCTCGCCTTCGGTTCGTCGCTGATCTCGATCTTCGCGCGCCTGGGCGGCGGCATCTTCACCAAGGGCGCCGACGTCGGCGCCGACCTGGTCGGCAAGGTCGAAGCGGGCATCCCCGAAGACGATCCGCGCAACCCCGCGGTGATCGCCGACAACGTGGGTGACAACGTCGGCGACTGCGCCGGCATGGCCGCCGACCTGTTCGAGACCTATGCGGTGACGCTGGTGGCGACCATGCTGCTCGGTGGCGTGATGGCCGCGCAGGCCGGCCCGCACGGCGTGCTGTATCCGCTGGTGATCGGCGGCGTGTCGATCATCGCGTCGATCATCGGCACGTTCTTCGTCAAGCACTCGGGCGGCAAGATCATGAACGCGCTGTACAAGGGCGTGATCGTGTCGGGCGTGCTCGCGCTGGTGGCGTTCTACCCGGTCACCCAGCAGCTCATGGCCGGCAGCCAGTACGGTGCGATGAACCTGTTCGGTTGCGCCGTGATCGGCCTGCTGCTGACCGGGGCGATGGTGGTGATCACCGAGTACTACACCGCCACCGAGTACGGCCCGGTGCGGCATGTGGCCAAGGCCTCGACCACCGGCCATGCCACCAACATCATCGCCGGCATCGGCATTTCGATGAAGTCGACCGCATGGCCGGTCATCGTGGTATGCGCGGCGATCTGGGGTGCCTACGAGCTCGGCGAGCTGTATGGCATCGCCATCGCGGCCACCTCGATGCTGTCGATGACCGGCATGATCGTCGCGCTGGATGCCTACGGCCCGATCACCGACAACGCGGGCGGCATCGCCGAGATGAGCGAGCTGCCGGGCGAGGTGCGTGCGGTCACCGATCCGCTCGACGCGGTCGGCAACACCACCAAGGCGGTCACCAAGGGCTATGCGATCGGTTCGGCCGGCCTCGCCGCGCTGGTGCTGTTCGCCGACTACACCCACAAGCTCGGCGTGGAGCACCCGGGTGTGGTGTACACCTTCGACATCTCCAACCACTACGTCATCATCGGCCTGCTCATCGGCGGCCTCATCCCGTACCTGTTCGGTGCGATGGCGATGGAAGCGGTCGGGCGCGCGGCCGGTGCGGTGGTCGAGGAAGTGCGCCGCCAGTTCCGCGAGATCAAGGGCATCATGGATGGCAGCGGCAAGCCGCAGTACGACAAGGCGGTGGACCTGCTGACCAAGGCCGCGATCAAGGAGATGATGGTGCCGTCGCTGTTGCCGGTGCTGGTGCCGATCGTGGTCGCGTTCGGCTTCCGCTGGATCGGCGGTCCGCTGGCCGGCGTGCAGGCGCTGGGCGGCATGCTCATCGGCACGATCGTGACCGGCCTGTTCGTGGCGATCTCGATGACCACGGGCGGCGGCGCCTGGGACAACGCCAAGAAGTACATCGAGGACGGCAACTTCGGTGGCAAGGGCTCGGACGCGCACAAGGCGGCCGTGACCGGCGACACCGTGGGCGATCCCTACAAGGACACCGCCGGCCCGGCGGTCAACCCGCTGATCAAGATCATCAACATCGTCGCGCTGCTGCTGGTGCCGCTGCTGTAATCGGCACTGCCAGGCGTACACGTCGACGGCGGCCCGCAAGGCCGCCGTCGTCGTATGCGGGCCAGCGCGGCATCCGCGCGGGCGCGGACATGGCGACCGCCGCGCCGCATGCCGGCCTCAGTCGCAGCCGGACCACCAGCACGGATTGGCGGTGATGAACTGCTGCAGCGCCTGCTGCTTGGGCGTGTTGGTCTGGTCGAGATATTCGACCGCGCCCCAGTTGCCCCACTTGTCGTACGTGCCCGAGGCGGTGAAGTGCATGAACAGTTCGCCGCCGTGGTCGCGCCATGCGTTCAGGTGGCTGGTGTAGGCGGCGCCCATGCGCGCGTCGCGGTTGGCGTTGGTCAACAGCGTGGTGAGCGCCACGTTGTTCTCCGCGCCGCCATAGCCGACCAGGTGCTGGCCGCCTTCGTAGCTGATCAGGCGCAGGTTGCGCTGCACGGCCGTGGCGTGGTGCGCATCGATCCAGCCGCTGGCGAGCGCGAGCGCGCCACCGCTGGGTCCGCCCGGCAGTTGGCCGCCCACGTTGAACTCGTCGAACAGCGTGTCCAGTGTCCATGACGCGACCGTGGCCTGGGTGCCGGGGTCGCCGATGTAGCCGCCGATGTAGGGCGCGATCGCGACCGCATCCAGACCATGCGCGCTGCACGGCGCGCCGGCGCTCCACTGCGGACAGTCGGCCGCCTGCTGCTGGGTCCAGGCATTGGCGGCCTGGGCGCCGAGCACGCAGGTGATGCGCGTGGCGTCGCTGCCCCAGGCGGTCTTCCACAGCTCGCACATGCGCGCGCTGCGCTGGCCGTACCAGCTCAGCTGCAGTTCGAAGTCGGATGCGACGTTGCCCCAGGCGGCGATGCCCATGGCGCGCGCATAGTCGGCCTGCGAGAACTGGCCGTTCCACACCTCGTTGGAGTATTCGATGTAGACGCGCCGGTTGCGTTGCAGCAGCGCGTGCACGCGCTGCGCGAACTGCACCATGTAGTCGTCGCTGGCCCGGTGCGGCATGTTGAACCACGGGTCGGCGTCGAGGCGATTGGCCAGTTCGACCATCAGCTCCAGTGGCACGCCGCCGCCGCTGGTCCAGCGCACGTGGTCGGGCCGAGGCCGGTCGGCGAATTCCTGCTGCTGCGAATCGTTGGTGTTCATCCAGTCCATGAAGCGCAGCGCCTTGTTGCGGCGGACCAGCGCGAGGAAATCGGGATGGAACAGCTGCGAGGGGCCGCTGTGCTCGTCGTAGCCGGGCATCCACACGTGGACCGCGCGCGGCGGGTTGGCCGCGTCGATCGCGTCGAAGCGCATCATCCAGCCGCCCTGGCCCGCGTCGACGTCGACCACGTCGCGGCCGGGTTGCGACAGTGCGAGGTTCTTCTGCGCGGCAAAGTGGTAGCTGATCGTCGCGCTGCCGTCGTAGGTGACCACGTAGCGACCGCCCGGATAGTGCCCGGCCAGGTCGCCGAAGAAGAACAGCGTGGACACCGCGTTGTAGCTGGCCGCGCCACAACCGGGATTGCCCGCCACCGGTGCGAGCGAGCGCAGGTAGCCGTTCTCGTCGAGGTCGAGGCAGCCTTCCTCGCCGGTATCCCACACGCCGCCCGTGGTGTCCTGGGTGATCCACTCGCGCGACTGCTTCATCACGTCGACGAAGTTGTAGCTGCTCGACCAGTCGGTCACGCCGTCGAGGTTGCTGCCCAGCGGCGAGCGATGATTGGCGGGGAAGTCGAAGCCGTCGTGGAACACGGTGTCGAAGCCGAGCACCGGACCGGCCGGCGCGATGAGCGCGCTGCCGAGGAAGGCAAGGCGAAGCCACAGGGGCGGTGTGTGCATGGTCCTGCTCCACAAGATCTGGAAGGGGCCGGGCGACCGCGTCGGCTGGGTGCATTGTCGCGCGATGAAAACAGAGTGTCGCGGGTGGCGCGAGCGCTGTCCGCGCGCCGGCCGCGCCAGCGGATGCACATCGTTCGCATTTGCCATTGACCGGGTCCTGCGGGGCGGCACGCACCCTCGCGAGGATTGCTGCGCATGCGTCGATGTCGCGCGGCTGATTGCGGCAAATTGCCGCATCGTCGTGCTGCGTTGCACGAGGCTCGGGGTGCACCGTCCGCGAGCTGTCACAGCGCACAAACGCGCGGGCGTGACACGTCCTTGGCGACTTGCGCCGGATGTGCGCACCACGGTCCTGGCCGGCGCCTGCTTGACCCAAATCAAGACCGCGCGAGAGCGCGCCGCAAACGCACGCGCAGCAAGGCCGCGCGCGGCTTTTATTGGGTTTTGGAATCTGTTAGCGTCCCGTTCATCTGGACTTTGCAACAGCGCCATGGTGCGGCCACCGTGGCGTGCCCATGCGCGCAGGAGGGGACATGACAACACCGACCGAACACGACGATCCCAATGAAGCCGTGCCGTGGATGCAGCAGCTGCTGGACAGCCCGTTCATCCTGCTGACCTTGGGCGTGCTGATCCCGATGCTGGTCTACAACGTGTGGGGTGTCATCGACATCCTGCTCGTGCCCGTCTCCAAGTAAGCGCCAGGGGAATCCACACATGACCGCGATACTGCCTCCTGCCGAGCGACTCTGGTACAAGCACCCCATCGACCGCGTCGAGGGCACGTGGCTTGCCATTGCCCTGATCTGGTGCCTCATCCTGTTCTTCATGATGGTCGGCTGGCACATCTGGGGCAAACAGAACCTGTCCACCGAGACCTACCGCACCACCGCCGAGCAGTACATGGCCAAGGCCCAGGCGGCCACCGAGAAGTACCAGGTGCGTACCGAAACCGACCAGGAAATCCCCGTGGTGGCACCGCCGCCCGGCGCCGACGTGTACCTGGTGTCACGCATGTGGTCGTTCTGGCCGATCCTCGAACTGGAGAAGGACAAGACCTACCGCCTGCACCTGAGCTCGCTCGACTACAACCATGGCTTCTCGCTGCAGCCGGCCAACATCAACATCCAGCTCGTGCCGGGGTTTGAGCACGTGGTCACGGTGACGCCGAACCAGTCGGGTACCTACGGACTGGTCTGCAACGAATACTGCGGTCTGGGCCATCACATGATGGTCAGCCGCCTGTACGTGAAATAAGGGGAATCCACATGGCTACCGTTGCGACCACCTATCGCACCTGCCCGCGCTCCGGGCTGCAGTTCGAACGCCAGGCCGAGTGGCTGATCAAGGCGCATGCCTTCATGGGCGTGGTCTGGCTGCTCGTGGGCGGCCTGCTCGCGCTCGGCGTGGTGCTCACGCGCTGGCCGGCCGTGCGCTGGCTCGAGGCACCCACGTTCTACCAGGTGCTCACTGCGCATGGTCTGGACATGCTGATCTTCTGGATCATCTTCTTCGAGATCGCGGTCCTGCATTTTTGCTCCTCGACGCTGCTGCGCTGTCGCATCGCCACGCCCAAGCTCGCCTGGCTCGGCTTCGTGCTCATGGTGATCGGCTCGGTCGTCAACAACGTCGCGGTGTACCAGGGCGGCTCCAGCGTGATGATGACGAGCTACGTGCCGATGATGGCGGCGCCGAGCTTCTACCTCGGCATCATCCTGTTCGCGGTCGGCGCACTGATCGGTTGCGGCGTGTTCTTCGGCACGCTCGTGGTGGCGCGGCGCGAGAAGACCTATGAGGGCTCGATCCCGCTCGTCACCTTCGGGGCGATGACCGCGGCCATCATCGCGGTGTTCACGCTGTTGTCGGGCGCGCTCATCATCGTGCCGGCGTGGCTCATGTCGATGGGCCTGATGAACGTCGATCCGCTGATCTACCGCACCGTGTGGTGGGCGCTGGGCCACTCCTCGCAGCAGATCAACGTCGCCACCCACGTCTCGGTGTGGTACCTCGTGGCCGCGGTCGTGCTCGGCGCCAAGCCGATGAGCGAGCGCGTGAGCCGCATGGCGTTCCTGCTCTACATCCTGTTCCTGCAGCTGGCCAGCGCGCACCACCTGCTGGCCGACCCGGGTGTGTCGACCGCGTGGAAGGTGGTCAACACGAGCTACTTCATGTACCTCGCGGTGCTCGCCTCGATGCTGCATGGCCTGACCGTGCCGGGCGCGATGGAAGTCGCGCAGCGCCAGAAGGGCTACACCAAGGGCCTGTTCGAATGGCTGCGCAAGGCGCCATGGGGCAACCCGGTGTTCTCGGGCGTGTTCATCTCGATCATCGGCTTCGGCTTCCTCGGCGGCATCACCGGCGTGATGATGGGCACCGAGCAGCTCAACCTCATCATCCACAACACCATCTACGTGCCCGGGCATTTCCATGCCACCGTGGTGATCGGCACCACGCTCACGTTCATGGCGCTGACGTACTACCTGATCCCGGTGCTGTTCAAGCGCGAACTCATCGCGCCCAAGCTCGCGCAGTGGCAGCCGTACCTGTTCGGTCTGTCGATGTACTTCTTCTGCCTCGTGATGATGGGCGCGGGTACGCTCGGCGTGTCACGCCGCCACTGGGACATGGCGTTCCAGGGTGCGGCGCTCGCCTACGAGTGGCCGGGTGCGGCCTACCTCATGATGGGCCTGGTCGGCATCGGTGGCGTCGCCGCGATCGTCGGCGGCGCGGCCTTCATCTACATCACGGTGGGCTCGCTGCTGTGGGGCAAGAAGCTCGACGGCGGCGCGACCAGCGCGCAGTTCACGCCGGTCAAGCGCGCGGTGCCCGCGGTGGTCGCGGAAGGCTACGGTTCGTCGGGCTTCGCCGCGCCCGGCACGTTCGTGCTGGCGATGGTGTTCCTGGTCTCCTTCGTCCTGTACTACTTCATCAACTGGAAGTACCTGTCGACGTTGTGGGGCATGAGCTGAGCCAGTGGATCGACCTGCCGCGGGCGCAGCGCGCCCGCGGCAGTGCGGAGCGCATTGACCGCTCCCGCAACGAGGCGGCACCGTGCGCACCGGCACGCGGCGCTGCCTGCAACAACAGGTGCCTGATGTGTACGCCGTGGGTCGTGAAGTGCTGATCGCGCCGGGCATGCTTGCCGCGCTCGCGGGCATGCGCGTCGACCTGACGCAGGCGGGATGGCTGCTCGCGATCGTCGCATCCGCCTGCTGCGCTGCGCGCCTGTACCGCAGGGTTCGCGCGGTCCGCCTCCGCGCCGTACCGCCGCCACGCCCGCGCCATGCATGGGCACTTGCCCTGGCCCTGCTGGGCGTGGCCGGTGCCGCGTCCGCGACCGACACCACCGGGCGCACCATCGCCGGCGCACCCGCGCTCGATGCCCAGGCTGCGGTCCGCACCGCACTCAACGCGGTCGGCCACGTGGTGCCCGACCTCGAACTGCGTGATCGCCGCAACCAGCCGGTCAGGCTGTCGGCGTATCGCGGCAAGCCCTTGCTGGTGAGTTTCATCTACACCGGCTGCTTCCAGATCTGCCCGACCCAGACCCGCACCCTGTACCAGGCGGTCAAGGGGCTCGACCGCATGCTCGGCGAGAACCAGTTCAACGTGGTGAGCATCGGCTTCAACCAGCCGTTCGATTCGCCTGGCGCCATGCAGGCGTTCGCGGCGCAGCACGGCATCAGTTACCGCAACTGGGAGTTCCTCAGCCCCGCCGCGCACGATGTCGATGCACTCACGCGCGCGTTCGGTTTCAGTTTCGCGGCGACGCCCGCGGGCTTCGACCACGTGCTCGGGGTCACCGTGGTGGATGCCCAGGGCCGCATCAGCGCCCAGGTGCTCGGCGACACGGTCACCACCGAGCAGCTCGGCTCGCCGTTGCGCCAGTTGCTGCTGTGGGAGCCGGTGACGCCCACCAGCACGGTCGCCGATCTGCTCGAGCGCGTGCGCATCCTGTGCACGGTGTATGACGCCGAGACCGGCCAGTACCGCTACGACTACAAGCTCATCTTCGAGCTCATCAGTGGCGTGCTGTTCTTCCTCAGCGTGTTCGTCTACTTCTTGCGCGAATGGCTGCGCCAGCGCCGTGCGCGACGCAAGCCATGTCCGCCGGCCAGCACACCTTCGCCTTCCGGCAGCAAGGCCTGAGCGCCTGGCGCGCGCTCGAGCGCGGTTTTGACGCGGCGTTTGGCGCCGGCCTCAACCCGCTGCGCCAGCTTGGTGCGATCGGCTTTCTCGCGACCTGGCTGCTGCTCGCGAGCGGGGTGCTGCTGTACATCGTCTACGACACCTCGGTGGAGGGCGCCTACCAGTCGGTGGCGGCGCTCGACCACTGGCCGCTGGCCAGCGGTCGCGTGTTGCGCGGCGTGCATCGCTACGCCACCGACGTGCTGGTGGTGGTCATCGTGCTGCACATCGTGCGCGAGTGGCTGCATGCGCACGAGCGGGGCGTGCGCCGCTTCCACTGGCTGACCGGGGTGCCGCTCGTGGTGTTCGCCGCGATCAGCGCGGTCGGTGGCTTCTGGCTGGCCTGGGACCGGCTGGGCCGGTACTCGGCGCTGGCCAGCGCCGAATGGCTCGATGCACTGCCGCTGCTGGGCGTGCCGTTCGCGCGCAATTTCCTCGTGCTCGATGCGGTGAGCGACCGGCTGTTCTCGCTGTTCATCTTCATCCACATCGGCGTGTCGCTGCTGCTGCTGTTCGGCTTGTGGTTCCACATCCAGCGCCTCACGCGCGCGGCGGTGTGGCCATCACGCGCGCTGGCGCTGGGAGTGTCCGTGCTGCTGCTGGTGTTGGCGCTCGCGCTGCCGGTGCGCAGTCAGGCGCCGACCGCGTCACTGGCCGAACCGCTGGCGCTGGACTGGTTCGTGCTGTGGCTGCATCCGCTGGCCGAGACCTCCACGCGCGGCCTGGCCTGGGCATTGGTGGCCGGCTCGCTCGCACTGCTGCTGCTCGCGCCATTCCTGCCGCAACCCCCACGGCCGGCCGTGGCTGTGGTCGATGCGGACAACTGCAGCGGCTGCGAACGCTGTTTTGCCGACTGTCCCTACGCGGCGATCACGATGGTGCCGCATCCAAGCCTGCGCGGCGGCCATCGGCTCGCCCAGGTCGACCCCGACCTGTGCGTGGCTTGCGGCATCTGCGCCGGTGCCTGTCCGTCGTCGACGCCGTTTCGCGGCATCGAACACCTCGTGAGCGGTATCGACATGCCGCAACTGCCGGTCGATGCATTGCGCAGCCGTCTGCGGCAAGATGTCGCAGCCACAAATGCGACACATCCGCTGGTCGTATTCACATGCGATCATGGCGCAAGCGCCAGCATCGCGGCAGACGAGGATACGAGCGTGCTTGGCCTGATGTGCGCGGGACAGTTGCCACCCAGCTTCATCGAGTACGCGTTGCGCGACGGCGCAGCCGGCGTGCTGGTGGCGACCTGCCGCGAGGGCGGCTGCGAGTTCCGGCTCGGCCAGCGCTGGACGGCCGAGCGCCTGACCGGTCAGCGCGAGCCGCGGTTGCGTGCGCGCATGCCGCGCGAGCGGCTGGCGCTGGTGCAGGCCGGCCCCGGCGACGAGCGCGTGCTCGCCGCAGCCGTGCAGGGCTTGCGCGAACGCGTGCGGACCTTGCCGACCCCATCCCCTGCGAAACCGGACCCACCCCATCATGTCTGACGCACGACCCACCACCCCGCATGGCGTCCTGAGCTGGATCGGCCAGTTGTTGTTGTATGGCCTGTTCGCGCTCGCGATCGGCGTGTTTTCCAACTGGCCACCCTACCATCCGCTGGGCGCCGACCAGGCGCTGCTCAAGCTCAGCGTGTCGCACGTGGGCAAGCCGGTCGGCGAATGCCGCAAGCTCAGCCAGGCCGAACTCGACAAGCTGCCGCCGAACATGCGCTTCCCGGAGCAGTGTCCGCGCGAGCGCGCGCCGCTGACGATGAGCGTCGAACTCGACGGTGTGAGCGTGCTCGATCGCGTCGCGCCGCCGACCGGACTGTCCAAGGACGGCGCGGCCTCGATCTACGAGCGGCTGGTGATACCGGCCGGTTCGCACCACCTGGAAGTGCGCCTCAACGATGACGTGCGCGCGGGTGCGCCGACCTACACGCGCTCGGCCGACGTCACGCTCGCGCCGGGCCAGGTGCTCGTGGTCGACTTCGACCCGACCCAGGGTGGCATCACGCTGCAATGAACGTCGAGCTGGCTATGCGGTCGTCGCCAGGCGTGCGCGAGCCGCACGCGGTCCATGCCGCGCCCGGCTATGTGCTGCCCGCGCTCAATGCCGGCAACCGCGCGCTGGTGCAGGCCTGGCTCGGCCTTGCGCTGGCGGCACTGCTGGGATCGGGCGTATTCGCGATCCTGCTCGTGCTTGCGCGCACCCCGGGCGTCAACGCGCTGCTGCCGAGCGCCGACTTCTTCCGCGTGGCACTGGTGGTGCACGTGGACCTGTCGGTGCTGGTGTGGTTCGTCGCGATCGCGGGCATGTTGTGGAGCCTCAACCTGCGCCCGTTCGGCACCCGCCTCGGCCGCGCACTCGCCGCCGCGCCGCTGGTGCTGTGCGGGCTGGGTTCGCTGGCGATGGGCGTGGCCGCGTTCGTCGATCCGGGCGAGGCGATCATGGCCAACTACATCCCCTTGCTCGACAGCGCCGCGTTCCGCTTCGCGCTGTGGCTGTTCGCGGCCGGCGCGCTGCTGCTGGTACTGCTCGGCCTGCTGCGCGGCATGCCTGTGGGCCGTGCGGTCGATGGCAGCGCGGCGCTACGTTTTGGCCTGCATGCGAGCGTGGTGGCCGCCGCGGTGGCACTGCTCGCGTTCGGCTGGTCGCTGGCCACGGTGCCGCTCGCGCTGCCGGCCAAGGCCTACTACGAAATCCTGTTCTGGGGCGGCGGTCACGCGCTGCAGTTCACCTGGACCCTGCTCATGCTGGTGGCGTGGCTGGCGCTGGCCCAGGCCTGCGGTGGGCGCGTGGGGCTGAGTCCGCGCGTGGTGCTGCTGCTGTTCGTGATCGCGCTGGTGGGCGTGTTCGTCACGCCGCTGGCCTACCTCATGCACGAGGTCGCCTCGGTCGAGCATCGCGCGCTGCACACCTGGGCGATGCGTCTGGGTGGCGGGCTCGCGATCGCGCCGGTGGTGCTGGCCGCGCTCATCGCGGTGGCGCCGCTGCGCGACCTGCGGCCGTGGCAGCGGCCGTTGCGCGCGGCGCTGCTGGCCTCGATGCTGCTGTTCGTCGCCGGCGGCGTGATCGGCATCGACATCCACGGCAGCAACGTGAAGATTCCCGCGCACTATCACGGCTGCATCGTCGGCGTCACGCTCGCGCTCATGGGCGTGGTGTACTGGCTGCTGCCGCGGCTGGGTTTCGCCGCGCCGACCGGGCGGCTTGCGGTGACCCAGCCCTGGCTGTACGGCATCGGCCAGCTGCTGCACATCGTCGGACTGGTGTGGTCGGGTGGCTACGGCGTGCAGCGCAAGGTCGCGGGCAGTGAACAGGTGCTGCGCAGCAGCGGCGAGATCGCCGGCATGGGGCTCATGGGCCTGGGCGGCCTGCTCGCGATCCTCGGCGGGTTGTTGTTTGCAGTGGTGGTGATCGGGGCGATGCGGCGACGCGTGGCGCCAGGTGAAACACAAGCGGAGAACGAGTGATGGTGGCGATCGTGCAGCGCGGCTTGCGCGCGGCGTTCATGGCAGTGGAGGCGGTGTTCAACCGCGCCTTCGGCGACCGCATGAACCCGCTCTACCACCTCGGGCAGATCTGCTTCTACCTGTTCTGGATCATCGGCGCGACCGGTCTGGTCCTGTACGCGTTCTTCAACACCAGCGTAACCGGCGCCTACGAGTCGGTGGAGGCGATCACGCATGGCGCATGGGGCGCCGGCAGCGTGCTGCGCAGCGTGCACCGCTATGCCTCCGACGCGATGGTGCTGCTGATGCTGCTGCACATGCTGCGCAACTTCGCCTTCGACCGCTTGCGCGGGTTCCGCGCCTTCTCGTGGGTGACCGGCGTGATGCTGCTGTGGCTGGTGTACGTGGTCGGCGCCAACGGCTTCATGCTGCCGTGGGACCGCCTGGCGCAGTTCGTGACCCAGTCGAGCTTCGAGTGGCTGGACTGGCTGCCCGGCTTCGGCGGGCGCCTGATCCGCAACTTCATCCTGCCCGAGCACGTGAGCGACCGCCTGTTCTCGCTGCTCGTGTTCGTGCACATCGGCGTGTCGCTGGTGCTGCTGCTGCTCATGTGGGTGCACGTGCAGCGCGTGCCCAAGGCCACCACCCAGCCGCCGCGGCCGCTGGCGGTGGCGATGATGGGCATGCTCGTGGTGCTCGCGATCATCGCGCCGATCGCGAGCCAGGGCGTGGCCGAGCTGAACACCGAGCCGACCACGCTCAAGCTCGACTGGTTCCTGCTCACGATGTTCCCGCTCATCCACAACGGCCCGCTGTCGACCGTGTGGGCGATCGTGATCGGTGGCTCGGTGTTCCTGTATGCGTTGCCGTGGCTCACGCTGCGGCGTGGCAGCAAGGCGCTCAACCAGCTCACGATCCATCCGGGCCCCGCGCGCGCGAGCGCCCGCGCGGGCGAGACGCTGCTCGACGCTGGGCTGCGCGCGGGGCTTGCGCTGCCGTTCGATTGCCGCTCGGGCGGCTGCGGCGTGTGCCTGTGCACGGTGCTGGCCGGCCGCGTCGACCTCGGGCCCTACCAGGAAGCCGCGCTCACCGCGGCGATGCGCGCGCGCGGCCAGGCACTCATGTGCTGCGCGGTGGCGCAGGAGGACGTCGAGTTCGAGGTCGAGGGCGTGATCTCGCTCACCGACGCCAGCGCCGGCGCGCCGCGCCGCTGGCAGGCGAGCGTGCAGCGCATGGAACAGCTGTCACCCGACCTCATGCGCCTGTTCATCGCGCTGCCCGAAGGCGAGCACATCGATTTCATCGCGGGCCAGTACATCAACATCATCCTCGAGGACGGCGCCAAGCGCGCGTTCTCGTTCGCCAACCCGCCGCGTCCGCCCGATGCGCCCAAGCCCAGTGCCGGCGACGTGATCGAACTGCACATCCGCCGCATCCCCGGCGGACGCTTCACCGGCCACGTGTTCAGTGCGATGAAGGTCGGCGACCGCATCGATTTCGAGGGGCCGCTCGGCAGCTTCGTGTTGCGCGACAGCGCCAGGCCGATCCTCATGCTCGCGGGCGCGACCGGCTTCGCGCCGATCAAGAGCATCCTCGAAGATGCCTTCCGCCGCGGTATCGGGCGCCGGGTCGAGCTGTACTGGGGCGTGCGTGGTGAGGCCGACCTGTATCTGCAGGACCTCGTGGCGCGCTGGCAGGCCGAACACGCCAACTTCCGCTATGTGCCGGTGCTGTCGGACATCGCCGCCGACGATCCGTGGCCGGGCCGGCGCGGCTTCGTGCATGAGGCGCTGCTGGCCGACCATCCGGACCTGAGCGGCCACGAGGTCTATGCGTGCGGTTCCACGCGCATGGTCGAGGCCGCGGTCCCGGACTTCCTTGCCCATGGCCTGGGCGAGCAGTTCTGCTTCTCCGACGCGTTCGTGCCCACCGCCTCGTCCTCACCGCCGCCACCGCCACCGTCACCCTGACGCGGCACTGCGCGCGTCCGCCTCACAGCCTGAGGTGGATGCTGCGGCGGTCGAGTTCGCGCACGATGAGCCACCACAGCGCGACGAAGGTGAGCGCCCACGCCAGCGAGGCCAGCCACGGCCCGGCCAGCGGCACCAGCCAGTCCGCGAACAGGCGCTGATACAGCCACGGCTGCCAGCCCAGTCCTTCGAGCACGACCGCCAGCGCCTGCGAGCCCGCGTAGGCGGTGATCGCGTTGACGCCGAAACGCCGTCCCAGTGCCGGCCAGCCGCCACGGTCGACCAGCAGGTGGCACAGTGCGAGCGCGAGCCCGGCCCAGCCCGCGCTCCACAGCGCGAACGAGGGCGTCCACAGGTTCTTGTTGAACGGTTGCCAGTACGCCCACAGCCAGCCCAGCGCGAGCGCGCCCAGCGCACCCGCGACGATGAGCGCGGGGCGATGGCGGCGCAGCGCCACGCCCGCGCACAGGCCGAGCAACGTGGTGGCGAGCGCCGGCAGCGTGCCGAGCACGCCTTCGGGATCGTGGCCGCGCCCGCTCGCGGCGTCGAACGACCACACGCCGCGGCCGAACAGCGCGCTGTCGAGGCGGCTCGCGACGTTGGTCCAGGGTTCGAGCGTGCCGCCCAGCTGCAGCAGCAGGCCGTAGCCCAACAGCAGCGCCGCGATCGCCACCAGCCACCGCCGCGGCCGCACGTGGATCGCCAGCCACGCCGCCAGCGCGAAGCAGATGCCGATGCGTTGCAGCACGCCGGGCCAGCGCATCTCGCGCCCGGGCATGAGCCAGGCGGCCAGTGCGTTGATCGCCAGCCCGAGCAGCACGATGCGCAGCGCGCGCGCGAGTGCCGCGCGCGTGAGCGCGGCACGCGCCTCGCCATGTTCGAGCCGCGGCAGGATCGCGAGCGCGATCGACACCCCGACGATGAACAGGAACCAGGGGAAGATGAGGTCGGTCGGCGTGCAGCCATGCCAGGACGCATGTTCGAGCGGCCGGTACACGTGGCCCCAGTCGCCCGGATCGTTGACCAGCAGCATCGCCGCCACGGTGATGCCGCGCAGCGCGTCGACCGAGGCCAGACGTGCGCGCTGGGGCGTCATCGCACTGTCGCAAGCCCTGGCACGCGCCGTGGCCGCGTCACGGGCCCGGCACCAGGTCCACGCGCCCGATGCCGTACAGGGGCCCGTCGATCGGCGCGGTGTAGATGAAGCACAGGCTGCGCTCGCCGCTGAGCGCAGGCAGCGCGCTGGTGAGCGGGAACCGACGCGGGCTGTGCGCGGGATCGGGCAGCGGCAGGCTCGCCAGCAGCGTGCCGTCGCAGCGGTCGGCGTGGATCTCCAGTTCGCCGAACGGCGTGGCGTGGGCGCGCGACACCACCAGGCGCTGCTCGTGCGCGAGCGCGTATTTGCGCTCGAGCCGCGCCGCCTCGACGCGGATCGCGGTCACGCCGTCCAGGCGCGTCGGCGGCAGCTGCTGGCAGGTGTCGAACACGTTGACCGCGTACACCGGCTGCGTGCTGGTGGCATCGGGCGTGGGCTGCACGCGCAGGCGGAAGTCGCTGCCGGGGCAGTTCGGCAAGGCGCTGCCGGGCAGGCTCAGCAGGCTTTGGCGATCGAGCCGGCGCTCGCGCGGCGCGGCCAGCGCAACACCGTCGGCGGCGAATGCATTGGCGCGCACGTGGGCAGGCAGGCTGAGCACGAGTGGCGCGAGGTAGGGCAGCGAATCCGCACGTGGCTCGCTGCCATCGAGGGTGTAGCGCAGCGTGCCGACGCCGCTCTGGTTGGACAGGCGCACGGTGGCGCGGCCCGTGGCGAGCGCGAGGTTGCGGTCGGTGTCGATCGCGACCGCGAACGCGCCATCGGCCACGTGCACGCCGGCGCGGCGGTAGCGTGCGAGCTGCGCGGGCAGGCGCGTGGCGAAATCCGCCCAGTCGCGCGCAGCCGCGCTCGACCACGCCACTTCGGCCAGCGCCGCCAGGCGCGGGAACACCGCGTGCTCGACATGTGCGTGGCTGGGCAGGTGCTCGGTCCACACATTGGCCTGCACGCCCAGCACGTGGCGTACCTGGGCCGCGCCGAGCACGCCGGGCACGGGTTCGAACGCATAGATGCCACGCAGGGCTTCCACTCCGAGCCGGCCCGAGTATTCGTCATCGAGCGCGCTCTGCACGTGGTCGAAGTACAGCGTCGGCGCGGGCGCCATCACCACGTCGTGGCCGGTCAGCGCGGCCTTGATCGCGCCGTCGCTGCCGCGCCACGACATCACGGTCGCGCCCGCGGGCAGGTTGTCGCCTTCGAGGATCTCGTCCCAGCCGATGAGCTTGCGCCCGTGCGCATCGAGGTAGCGGCCGAGCCGGCCGATGAACCAGCCCTGCAGCGCGTTCTCGCTGGTCAGGCCCAGCTCGCGCATCCTCGCCTGCACCGCGGGTGCGGCCTGCCACTGGTCCTTGATCGCCTCGTCGCCGCCGACGTGGATGTAGCGCGACGGAAACAGCGCCATGAGTTCGTCGAGCACGCCTTCGATGAAGCCGAAGGTGGCCTCGTCGACATTGAACAACCACGGGTTCACGCCCCAGTCGACCGACACCGCCGGTCGCGTGCCGGTCACGCCGAGTTCGGGATAGGCCGCCACCGCGGCCTGCGCGTGGCCGGGCATGTCGATCTCGGGCACGATCGTGATGCCGCGCGCGGCGGCGTGGGCCACCAGCGCACGGATCTGTTCCTGCGTGTACCAGCCGCCGTAACGAGAAGGCTCGCCGTCCCGGCCTGCGCCCGGTGGCGTGCGCCAGGCGCCGATGCGCGTGAGTTCGGGATGGCGCTTGATCTCCACGCGCCAACCCTGGTCGTCGCTGAGGTGCCAGTGCAGCACGTTGAGCTTGGCCAGTGCCATCTGGTCGATGAGCGCGCGGATCTCGTCCGGCGACTGCATGTGGCGCACCGAATCGAGCATGAGGCCGCGCCAGGCGAAGCGCGGCGCGTCCTCGATGTGCAGCGCGGGCAGGTCGGTCACCTGCGCGCTGCGCGTGAGCAGCTGGAACAGCGTGGCCGCACCGTGCACGAGGCCGGCCGGCTCGCGCGCGGCGATGCGCACGCGCTGCGCGTCGATGTCGAGCGTGTAGGCTTCGGCCGCGGCAGGCGCAGCGGGGTCGCTCACGAACTCGATCGCGGGGCCGGCCCGGCCCGGGCCCAGCTGCACGCGCGGGCCATCGACCGCCTCCAGCGCATCGCGCAGGAACTGCGCCGCGGCGCGCGCGGCCGCGTCATCGCCTGCGCTGCGCAGCGGCGTGACACGCGCGAGCACGAAGCGGCCCTCGTGCAGGTCGACCCGGGCCGGACGCGGGATCAGCGGCAGACTCGCCGCCACGCCAGCCAGCGGCAGCAGGACCAGGCACAGTACGGCGAGCAGCGAACACGGACGGTGCGGCATGCGGCGATCCTCGGGCAGGTGCGCGCGGCCACCCGGGCCGATGCGGATGCATGGCCCATGCCGCACGGCGGGCAAGCGCCTATCTTCGCCGCTGCCGCATCGGTTTGCAGCAGTCGCGGTCATGACGATTGGTTTGGTCGGCGCAGGTGCCTGCGCCGGAGCGTCATGGCGCGGCCGCGCGCACGAGGCGCCGCCACGTTGCGGCAGGCCGGCGCGCCCGGCTCATGGGTCCGACTCGAAGCCGTCGCTGAAGATGCGGTCGTTGCCGACCTGCACCGCGCCGCTCGCGCTCGCCAGTGCCAGCGCGAGGTCGGTGCTGCTGATCGCGCCGTTCTCATCGACGTCCAGGTACAGCGACACCAGCAGGTCGTAGCTGCCCGCGGGCGCGCCCGCGGGCACGCTGAAGCTGCGCGTGACCGGATGGCTGCCGCCGGCGAGCTCGAGGGGTGCATCGTGCGCGCTGTCGTCGAGGTAGCCGACCCCGGCGCGGTACAGGCTGGCGCCGATCAGCAGGTGGGCGTGGCTCGCGCCCGCGCTGTTGCTGGCGGTGGCGTCGATCTGCAGGGTGGCGCCGGGCGCGATCACGGCCGGCGTGGCGGCAAGGTCGCTGAGCGCGAGTGGCGAGGTCATGACCGCGGTGCGCAGGTTGCTGCCGGCGCCGTTGTCGTTGTAGTAGTGGTCGACGATCCAGCGCCACGACGGCGCGCTCGCCGTGAGCGCCCAGCGCTGGGTGCCCCATTGCGACATGCCGCGGCCATGGCCGAAGCAGCCGCGGCCCGCGCCGACGCTGTCGGCGAGGCACGGCCAGCCGTTGGCCGGCGATCCGGCGTAGCCATCGCCACAGGACAGGTCGTTGTTGCTGCACGACAGGCCGTCACCGGGATCGTCCCAGCTGTTGTTCTCGGCCGAGTATTCCGAGGATGCGGCTTCGCTGCCGCTGCGCGTGAGCATGAGTCCGGGGGTGCGCGCGATCGCACTGTCGGTGGAGCCGTGGGTGCTGCCGTCGTTGACCTGGCAGCAGGCGCTGGAGCAGATGTCGAAGTTGGGGCGGATCGGATGCGCGACGCGCCACGCGCCATAGCTGCGGTAGGCAACACTGCCCGCGCGCAGCGACTGGCTGTGCCAGCTCGCGATCCATTCGTTGTCGAGGCCGCGCCGCACATAGGTTTCCAGCGGCAGCACGCAGCTGTGGGTGCAGCTGCCGGTACAGCAGGATTGGCTGCAGGCCGCATCGGCGTAGCCGACGCGGATCGATGCCGGCGGCGCGAGCGCGGGCGCGAGCAAGGGGCCGGTCGGCAGCGCCGTCTGCAGCACAGACGATGGCGTGGAAGCCTCGCCGGCGACGCTGCGCGCGCCGCGGTCGAGTGCGCCGACCACGTGGTCCACGCGCGTGGGCGCGCCGGCGCCGAGCGTGAGCAGCATGCGCTGCACGCCATCGGCACAGGCCAGCCCCACGTGTTCCTGCTCGCCCACGCCCGGCAGTTCCAGCCGCAGCGTCGAGCGCCGCGTCGCATCGCGCGGGCAGGGCGCAAGCTGCAATTGAAAGTAGCCATCGTCGAGGCTGTGCATGTCGCGTCCTTCCAGCGTGATGCGGGCCGCCGCCAGCGGTGCGCCATCGGCGATGCGGCGCACATAGCCTTGCAGCCAGCGTTCGTCGCCGCGTGCCGCCACCCGCGCGGCCAGGCGCGCGTAGGCGGCGGGTTCGTGCAACGGATCGAGCAGCAGCGTGGTCGGGCCGCCCGCGGGATCGAGCGTGAACTCGAGCGCCCGGTAGCCCGCGGCCTGGGCCGTCGCGGTCACGCGCAGCGCGGGCGCTGCGATCGCGCGCAGGTGGCCATCGATGCTCGCGCGGCGTGGCTTGCCATCGTCGTAGTCGAGCGTGGCCGCGACCGGTGCGCCGGTGCGGGCATCGCGCGCGGCCAGTTCCAGCGCCGCCGCCGCGGGCGCGAGCGCGAGCAACGCGCCCAGCGCCACCAGGATTCCACCATGGGATGCATGCATGTCAGTCCCCCTCCCGAAGTGCACCATACACCGCCTGCGGCGGCCCGAGCATGCGGGCCACGGTGCCGGCCGGGGACAGGCGCAGCGCGCGCTAAACCCCGCGCTGCGCCACTGCATCCCATGCCTTGCGATTCACCCGTTTGCGCCGCCCCGGTCCCAAGGAGTCCCGTCCATGCGCCTCGCGATGCTTGCCACAGTGCCGTTCCTCGTGCTGCTCTCGGCCGCCGCCACCGCGGCCGATTGCAAGCTGTCTGCCCAGCATGATTTCGAGGTCGATGCGGCCGCGCTCGACACCCTGGCGCTGCATCTGGGCGCGAGCGATGCCTGGGTCGAGGGCGTGCCGGGGCTGGCCAAGGTCGAGGTGCGGGCACGCGCCTGCGCTTCGCGGCAGGACTGGCTCGATGCGCTGGGCGTCGAGCATGCGGTCGAAGGCGGCCACCTCAGCGTCACCCCGCGCACGCCCACGAGCACCGTCAATATCAACCTGTTCGGCGCGAGCTACGCCTGGATCGAACTGCGCATCCGCGCGCCAGCGCGGCTTGCGCTCGCGGTCGAGACCGGTGCCGGCGACGTCGATGTGCGCGGCGTGGCCAGCCTCGACTTCGACTCGGGAGCGGGCGACCTGCGGGTCAACGACATCGCCGGTCCGCTCGTGCTCGCGCTCGGCTCGGCCGACGTCGTGGGAGCCGGCGTCGGTGCGCTCGAACTGCGTCGCACCGGCTCGGGCGATGTGAGCCTGCGCGAGGTCCGGGGCGATGCACAGCTGCGTTCGGTCGGTTCGGGCGACATCCGGCTCGACAGCGTGGCGGGCAGCGTCACCGCCGGTGACGTCGGCTCGGGCGACCTCACCTTCGAGCGTGTCGGCGGCGACGTGAAGGTCGACTCGATCGGCTCCGGCGACCTGAGCGTGCGCGACGTCGGCGGCGGCCTGCGCGTGCGTGCGCAAGGCTCGGGCGACATCGACCACCACGGCGTGCGCGGCCCGGTCGAATTGCCACCCGTGCACGAGGATTGAGTCCGGCGCCCGCAGCGCGCATGCGCCAGGCTGGGACGCCTGCGTGTCACGCCGGCGGGCGCCGCAGCGGGCACCCGCACCGGCCTAGCGTGGCTGCGTTTCGGCGTCCCGCGCAGCGGGGTGCGTGCGGTCCGCATCCGGGCCCGCGCTGCGGACGTGCTGCCGCAGGTGTGTGAGTTCGGCCTTGATGATGGCGGCACAAGCGGCAAGCGCGTGGGGATGGTCGGGCGCGACCGGGCGCACCTCGGTGGCGTAGCCCAATGCGAGGTAGCCACACGTCTCGATGATCCGTGCGATGCGCAGGTCCTCGAACGTCTGCCGGGTGCGTGCGGCGGGCTGCACGTACGGGACATCGCCCAGTTCGTTGACCAATGGGGCGCCTGGGCGAAGTTCACGCATGGCCGGCTCCGCTGAGTTCGTCGATGAGCGCTTCGGTGATCGCGTGTCCGGTCGACATCTCGGCAAACCCCCAGCGCCCGCTTGGATTGATTTCGAGGAACACCCACTCGTTGCGGGGCGTTAGGATCAGATCCACGGCGCCATACACCAGGCCGACAGTCTTGAGCATGTGCGCGAGGCGTTGGGCCACACCGGCATCGAGTTCGGCCCGGTAGTAGGTGAGCTCGGTGTCGGCCCACAGCCGCGAGTCGACTGCGGTGGCCTCGTTGCGCGTGCTTTCGAGGCCGGCGCAGAACACCCGGTCACCGATGATCGTGACGCGGAACTCGGCCGCCTTGTCGATGACCTCTTGCAACAAGGTCGGGCAGAACCGCACCTGGTCGAGCAGGTCCTCGTCGCCCCGGTCGAGCAGGCTCACCGCGAGCGCGCGGTCGGCATGCGAGTCGGGTGATCCCGGCGAGATGTGCTTGATGATCACGCGACCGTGCCGCGCCAGGAACGCCTTGGCCTGTGCCGGCACGTTGGTGACCAGCGAGTCGGGCACGCGGAAACCGAACCGCTGCGCCAGCGGCTTCTGGGTCAGGCGGTTGGCATTGCGGCGCACGGCATCGATGTCGTTGACCCAGTGGCAGTGGCGCAGGCCGTCGAGCACGTAGGACGCGTAGTAGACCCACTCGTGGTAGGCGAGGTTGCCGAACGAGCCCACCGCAGGCGGCCGCGCCATGTCGCGCCCCCAGCCGCGTGCCCATACGCCATGGATGCGCTGGAAATCGATCGGCTCGCCGAGTGTGTCGTGCAGCAGATGCTCGCCATGGCCGTCGATGATCGTGGACACGCAAGGATGGTCTCGGCTCGTGGTGAGGCACAGGGTCTGGTGCGGGATCCGTCGCGCATTCGCACAATGGCGCAGGTGCGGCAGGTTGACGTCGGCCTCGCTGGCGACGAACAGGATCGAGCGCTGCTTCATGGCGTGGCCACCGCGGCCGCGGGCTTGAACAGGTGCGCCTGCTGTTCGCCCGAGTGGGGATCGTAGGGGCAATCGGCAGGCGCGCTGTGGAGGTCGGCAGGGTCGGTGCGCGCGGTGAAATCGCGCAGGCAGGCATAGCGCAGTTCGCAGTCCTTGCAGATGGTGCGCAAGTCCTTGCCGGCCGCGTTGCTCGCAGCGAGGCGGTCGCCGCGCGCGATGTCGTCGAACTCGTCGCTGCGCACGTCGCCGAGCAGGTAGTGCTGCTCGTTGCGGTGCGGGCGCACCCGAAGATCTGCGCCAACGTGGATCAGGCCGCTGGTTTCCGCGCCAAGACGGTTGCGTTGCAGTTGGAACAGGGTGGGATTGAGCTTCGCGGTCAACGAGGGATCATCGCGGGCGGCAAGGTCGCGGCACGCGACGATCTCACCTTTCTGGTCGCACACCAATGAACTGGTGACGGTCGTGTCGGGTGAAAACAGTTCGAAACCCGCGGCGGCGACCCGATGGATCAGCAGGCCCATGCGTCGGGCCGATTCGGGTGGCATCTCGCCGGGTAGATGAAACACGTAGCGCAGCCCGCGTGCCAGTGTTGACCGCTCGAGCCAGTCGCATACGACACCGAACGTCGCCACATCGACATCGATCGTCACGCTGTGGAGCGAAGGTCGGAATGGATGGGTCCAGTCCGCCTGGAACGGTTGCCAGTATGGCGGGATCGTGTCTTCGATGAAGCCGGCCTGCAGCAGGAACGCGAGCCAGCGGCGCTCGTCGGCGCCGGCGCCATCCTCGTGTGCCAGCACGCGGTCGGCGATCGCCAGTGGAATGCGCTGGACCCGCGCGTGGTTCATGTTGCGGAAGTCGTATAGCGCCGCACGCCGTGCGCCGCGCACCAGCAGCACCTGGTTGCCTGTTCGCGGGGTAATGGAAGTTTGCATCAGGGGTAATGGCTGTGCCGATGGTTCGCGTGGCACGAGGGCCGGATGTGAACCTGGCCGGTTGGCAGGAATCGGGGGGAAGGGCCGGATTCGGGCATGCACCGAACCCGGCCCGGGTCAGATCAAACGACCCGTCGACGGCCGGTCAGGCCATCGGCCTGGTTCAGTCGTAATCCCACGCCTTCGGGTTGGTCGTCCGATACGTTGGACTCCCGTTCCCGGGGTTGGGATCGTCGATCCCGGGGACGTGGCCGCCGATGATTTCAGCGAGGTCGGCGAACTCTTCGATCAACTTCATGGTGCTGCTCCTTTGTGAGCTTGGTTTCAGGGGTGGTGTTGCCAGTGCGTGAGTCCGGGCGTCAATGTCCGGATTGCACGCCGCATGCCCCGGCTTGGGCCGGGACCTGCGTTGCCGGCGGTGCGTGGCGCACCAGCCGGCTTGCGGACCGATCCATCGGTCTCGTGTTCGGGGGACAAGTGCCCTCCATGGATCCAACGGCACGATCGCGCTGCTTGGTTCTGCTCATGCGGCATGCGAGGCCGCCTTGAGTTCGATCGCGCGTCCCTGGGGGTCGAGACGCACGATGCGCTGCGCCGAGGCGATGGTTTCGCGACGATGGGCGACGATGATGCGCGTGATCGGCAGCGCACTGACGACCTGGTTGATGCTGTGCTCGCGTTCGGTGTCGAGGTGGCTGGTGGCCTCGTCGAGGACGAGGATGGCCGGACGCCGGTACAGGGCGCGCGCGAGCAGGATGCGCTGCTTCTGGCCGCCCGACAGGGTCGAGCCCATGTCGCCGACGCGGGTGTCGTAGCCCATTGGCATGCGCCGGATTTCCTCGTCGATCGCGGCCGCCCTGGCCACTTCCCGGATGCGCTCCTCGCTTGCCTGCGGGTCGAAAAAGCTGATGTTCTCGGCGATCGACCCCGTGAACAGTCGATCGTCCTGCATCACCGACCCGACCATGTCGCGATAGCGTTCCAGTCCGAGCGTGCGGATGTCGACACCACCGACGCGGATCGCGCCGGCACTGGGACGCAACAGGCCGAGCATGAGCTTGACCAGCGTGGTCTTGCCGCATCCGGAAGGCCCCACCACCGCCACCGATTCACCCGCCGCGACTGAGAACCCGCAGTTGAGCAGCACCCAGCGCTCGCCCTTGGCGTAACGGAAGCTGATGTTGTCGACCTGGATGTCGGCATTGGGCAGCGTGCCGTGGAACTTGCCTTCGAGGTGCTTTTCGGGCGTGGCCAGCACGATGTCGGACAGGCGGTCGGCCTGCAGCCTGAGCATGCGCAGTTCGATGCCCTTGTCGATGAGCGAGCTGCCACGCGCCACCACCTGTTCGGAGTAGGCGATGAAGGCCATCAGCATGCCGATGGTGAGTGTGTTGTCGAGCACCATGCGCGCGCCCAGCCACAAGGTCAGGATGCGGCTGGTGCCGGCCGTCATCTTGCTCAGCGCCGCAAACAGGATCTCGATGCGATGCACGCGGATCGCGCTGTTGGCGACCTCGACGCTGGCATTGGTGTAGCGCGTGCAACGCTGCCGGCCATTGTTGTGCAGCTTGATCGTGGAGATGCCGCGGATCGTCTCCATCATTTCGCTTTGGACGTTGGCCGAGTTGATGAGCATCGAGTGCGTGGATTCCTCCAGCCTCACGTAGGTGAACCAGCGCAGCACCGCGTAGGCCGCCACCGTCAGCACGGTGATCACGGTCAGCGAGACGCTGTAGTGGTAGATGAAGGCGAGCGTGAGGACCAGCATCGCTCCGTCGAGCACCGACTCGACCAGTCGCGTGGAGATCGTGCGCTGAATCGAATCCACCGAGCCGGCGCGCGACAGCAGGTCGCCCATGTGGCGTTTCTCGAAGAAGTCCACCGGCAGGCGCAGCAGGTGCGAGAACGCATTGCTCGACCATTGCACCTTCATCAGCGTGCTGATCCACAACACCACCCATGAGCGCAACGCGCCCACCACCGACTGGAAAACGAACGCGAACACCATGCCCATCATGATCAGGCCGAGCAGGTCGCGGTCGGCCAGGGCGATTACCTGGTCGATCAGCCACTGGGTGAGCAGCGGCACGACGAGCACGAACACTTCCAGCGTGACCGACAGCATCAGCACCTGCAGCAGTGCACGCTTGAGCCCGGTCACGTGGCCGATCAGCGATCTCCACGGCAGCTTGCGCCGTTCGCTGAGCTTGCGGAACTGCGGCTTGCGCACGAGTTCGAGCGCGACGCCGGTGAAGTGCTTGGACACCTCATGCAGCGGCAGCGTGCGCCGGCCATGGGCCGGATCGAGCAATCGCGCACGCTTGCCGTCGCAAGCCTCCAGCACCACGAAGTGGTTGAGGTCCCAGTGCAGGATGCAGGGTGTGCGCAGCTGTGGCAGCTCTTCCAACTCGAGCCGCAGCGGGCGCGCCGCCAGCGACAGGCTCTCGGCGATCTCCATCAGGCGCTGCAGGCTGCTGCCTACCAGCGAATTCGGAAAGCGGCGCCGGAGTGCCTGCAGGTCGGTGTCGTGGCCGTGGTGACGCGCGATCATGGCCAGGCACGCGAGACCGCATTCGGAGGCCTCGTTCTGGGCGATGAACTCGATACGCCGGCGCAAGCCGAGGCGCAGGCGTTCGATCATCGCGTGATGCGTGGATGCGTGTGCCATGGGTCGGTGCCGGCTCAGGAGTTGGCGCGCTGGCGCATGCCGAACACCGGCTCGAACACCCATTCAAGCAGGCTGCGACGCTCGAGCAGGATGTCCGCCTCGACGGCCATTCCCGGCAGCAGGCGCAAGGCGCTGTCACCGGCGACCAGCTGCTGGTTGGGCAGTTCGACGCGCACCCGGTACAGCGGCTCGCTGGTCGCCACCGGGCTGCCGGTCAGGCTTTCAATCTCGTCCTTGCCCAGTGCATTGCGCGCCACGTCGCGTACCTTGCCCTGCTGCATGCCGAACTTCTGGTACGGATAGGCGGGATAGCGCAACAGCACCGTCGCGCCGACGTCGATGAAGCCGATCTCCCTGCTCGGCAACAGCAACTGCGCTTCGATCCGTGCATTGCGCGGCAGCACCGACAGCAGCGGCTGACCGGCCTTCACCGTCTGCCCCGGCGAAACCAGGATCGCGGCCACGGTGCCCTCGCGCGGGGAGCGCAGCGCGCTCGCCCGACCTTGCTCGTTGAGCGCCAGCTGCCGCGTGCTGTCGGCCAGACGCTGCTCGATGTCGCTGCGCTCGGTGGCGCTCTTGTCGGGAAACTGTCGCAGTTGCTGCTGCAGGTCGATGCGCTCGCGCTCGGTGTCGATGCGCTGGCGCTGCAGGGCCAACAGCTGTGACCTGGCATCCACCGCCGGGCGCTCATACTGCTGATGCAGCTGCACGCGCGAGATGATGCCCCGGTCGGCGAGCGGTATCACCCGCGTGAGCATCCGCTGGGTGTCATCGACCTGCTTCTGCTGCAGGCGGATCTGCCGGTCGATCGTGGCGACCTGCTGGTGGAGCAGGTCCACGCGGGTCGCGAGGCCGTTGCGCTGCAGTTCGCTCGAGCGCTCGTGTCTTGCCAGATCGGCGCGCAGGCTGTCGCGCTGGTGGGCGATCTGCTCGCTCACCTACGCCGAGGTGTCCTCGAATGCCGGACTGCTGTGGTCCTGGTTCAGGTCCAGCAGCAGCTGGTCGGCCGCCACGCTGTCGCCGTCCTTGACGTGCACGTTCTCGACGATGCCTGGGCCGGGGGCGAGCACCACCGAGATTCCCGCCATGGGCACGAGGTGCCCGCTGCTGCGCGCCCTCGCGGTGTAGCCTCCGAAGGCCAGCAGCAACATGACGCAGGCGGCGAGCGTTGCCGCCAGCGTGATCCATACCCAGCGCCCCGGCGGCGAGGCGATGATCACCTCGCCGAGGCCATGTTTCTGGCGCGAGGCCTGGACCTCGCGCCGAAATCGCTGCGTCATCGGAACCTCCAACGACCGTCAGGATTGCCGGCGACGACTGGACGACGTCGCGATTCCGGTGGGTACCGTCCAGCGATCATCACACCGCAGATTTTGCCGGCGCATCCACAAATTTGTGGATGCGCCGGCGATTCCCCCATGACGATTGGGCATAACCACGTACAGCCATCCAGACGGCCATGCCCGCGGTGCTTGCATAACGCTCCGACAGCGTTGCGATGGATGGCCGGACCGGGCGCGGCACCGTCGCGTCGACGGCTGCGTGCGAGCCATGACCGAGGCCTCATGCACGCGCATGGCAGCGCGCATGCGACACTCATGGCATGCACGCGCAACCGGTCCAATGGCACGGCACGCCGTGCCTGCAGCTGCAGGCGGATGGCGCCAGCGCGTTGGTCGCGCTGCATGGCGCGCAGCTGCTGTCGTGGCGCACGCCTGATGGCCGCGAGCGCCTGTTCCTGAGCGAGCGCGCGCGGTTCCACGAGGGCAGCGCCATTCGCGGTGGGATACCGGTGATATTTCCCCAGTTCGGCGCGCGCGGGAGCTTGCGCAAGCATGGCTTCGCACGCCTGCGCGCCTGGCGCTGCGTGGGCGTGGACACGCATGCGGCGCGCTTCGAGCTGGCTGGCAGGCCAGGCGATGGGGAGTGGCCGCACGCGTCCGTGGCGCGAGTGCGGGTCGAACTCGGTGCGCAGCATCTGGGGATCGGGTTCGAGGTGGAAAACCGCGGCGCAGAGCCGTTCACCTTCACTGCCGCATTGCACAGCTACCTGCGCGTGGACGACTGCGCCGCGGTGGTCCTGCACGGGCTGCAGGGCCTGCGCTACGAAGACAGTGCCGCTGGCGGCACCTTGGCACTGGAACAGGCGTCGATGCTGCGCGTGGACGGCGAGCTCGACCGCGTCTATGCCGCGGTCAGCGCGCCGGTCGAGCTGCATGAGGGCAACGCGCGCCTGCAGGTCACGCAGCACGGCTTCGGTGACGTGGTGGTGTGGAATCCGGGTGCCGCGCTGGCGGCGCGCATCGACGACCTCGCGGCGGGCGAGTACCGCCACTTCGTCTGCGTCGAGGCCGCGCAGGTCCTGCAGCCGGTGCTGCTGGCCTCACGCGCATGCTGGCGCGCGGGCCAGGGACTGCGGGTGATGCCGCGCGCGGATTGACGCCGCGCGTGGCGGTGCTGGCGTGCCATGCATGCACGGCCGCGTGCGCCCGGCGCACGCCATTGCGCCGCCGCCGCCGGCCCGCTGTAATGCCGGATCCTCGACCACGGAATCAATGCAATGGCCATCCTCCGCATGGGTGATCTCGATCTCGCCGGCAAGCGCGTGCTGATCCGCGAGGACCTCAACGTGCCGATCGAACACGCCGCCGACGGCCATGCGCGCATCAGCTCCGAGGCGCGCATCCTCGCCGCATTGCCCACGCTGCGCCTGGCGCTCGAGCGCGGCGCGGCGGTGATGGTGATGTCGCACCTGGGTCGCCCCAAGGAGGGCGTATGGACGCAGGAGGACTCGCTGGCGCCGGTGGCGCAGCGGCTGTCGCAGCTGCTGGGGCGCGAGGTGCCGCTGCTGCGTGACTGGACCGATGGCGTGACGGTGGCGCCGGGCCAGCTCGTGCTGCTGGAGAATTGCCGCATGAACGTGGGCGAGGCCAAGGACGACCCAGTCCTCGCGCAGAAGTACGCGGCGCTGTGCGACGTGTACGTGATGGATGCGTTCGGTACCGCACACCGCGCGCAGGCCTCGACCCACGGCGCGATCCGCCACGCGCGCATCGCCGCGGGCGGCCCGCTGCTCATGGCCGAGCTCGACGCGCTGGGCAAGGCCATGGAGCACCCCGCGCGGCCGCTGCTGGCGATCGTGGCCGGATCCAAGGTGTCGACCAAGCTCAGCCTGCTCGAAAACCTCGTCGGCAAGGTTGATCAGCTCATCGTCGGCGGCGGCATCGCCAACACCTTCATCGCCGCCTGTGGCTATCCGGTCGGCAAGTCGCTGGTCGAGCCCGACCTGCTCGACACCGCGCGCCGGATCATCGCCGACGCCAAGGCGCGCGGCGCCGAGGTGCCGATTCCGGTCGACGTGGTGGTGGCGCCGGAGTTCGCGGCCGATGCGCCGGCCACGGTCAAGATGGTGGGCCAGGTCGCATCCGCGGACATGATCCTCGACATCGGCCCGGCCACCGCGCAGCGCTACGCCCAGCTCATCGCGGCCGCGGGCACCGTGGTGTGGAACGGCCCGGTCGGCGTGTTCGAGTTCGACGCGTTCGGCCATGGCACGCGCACGCTCGCGCAGGCGATCGCCGACTCGCCCGCGTACTCGATCGCGGGAGGCGGTGACACGCTCGCCGCGATCGAGAAGTACGGCGTGGCCGCACAGGTCTCCTACATCTCCACCGGCGGCGGCGCCTTCCTCGAATTCCTCGAAGGGCAGGAACTGCCCGCGGTGGCCGCGCTCAAGGCGCGCGCGTGAAGCTGGCGCTGTTCGACCTGGACGGCACGCTGATCGATTCGCAGGAGGGCATCCTCGCCTCGATCGAACATGCGCTGGGCACGCTCGGCGCGCCGGTGCCGCCGCGCAGCCAGCTGCGGCAGTGGATCGGTCCGCCATTGCGTGCGAGCTTTCCGTGCGTGCTCGGCGATGACGCCGCCGCGGTCGAGCGTGCGATCGCGCTGTACCGCGAGCGCTATGCCGAGTTGGGTTGGCGCGAGCATGTGGTGTACGCGGGCATCGCCGATGCGATCCAGGCGCTCGCGGCGCGCCCGCTCCAACTCGCGGTGGTGACGAGCAAGCCTGCAGCCGATGCCGCGCGCATCATCGCCAGCCTGCCCTTCGGCGCCTGTTTCGCGCGCATCTATGCACCCACGCCCGCAAGTGCCTCGTGCGAGAAGGCGGCGATGATCGCGCAGGCGCTGGCCGATGGCGGCGCGGCGGGCGTCGACGTGGCGATGGTCGGTGACCGCAGCTTCGACATGCACGGTGCGCGCGCCAACGGCGTGCGCGCGCTCGGCGCCGGCTGGGGATATGGCAGCCGCGAGGAACTGCTCGCCGCCGGCGCGGCCGCGATCGCCGATGCGCCGGCGCAGCTGGGCGCGCTGCTGGCCTGAGCGCGGCGCCCGGCCGGCAGCGTCACACCGGTCACTGCAGCGCCTGCAGGAAGCGCTGCGTGTAGGCCAGCGGTTGCAGGCCGTCCACCGAGTGGCAGATCGGCGAGGCCGAGCCGCTGCTGCCCGCACACGCGGTGTCGCGATCCAGCGACCAGTAGTGCACGCCGGCGAGATTGTTGTTGCGTGCCCATGCCGCGAGCGTGTCGATGTCAGCGAGCGTGAAGGTCTCGCTCACCACGTCGTTGAGGCCGATCATCGGCGTGAGCTCGATCTTGTCCGGCGGCACGCCGTAGCTGTGCATGAGGTTGGCGGCTGCCTGGATCGCCGATGCGCCCATGTCGCACACGCCGCCCACCACCACGCACACGCCCGGGCCGGTCGCGCCGTAGTCCATCACCATGAGGTTGATGGTGTAGTTCTGCAGGCCCGATGCCAGCACCGCGCGCACCACCGCATCGCCGGTGGCATTGACGCCGCCGTGGCTGCCGTCGGACGCCGCGAGCGTGGCCAGCGTGAAGGAGAAGCGCAGTCCCGGGTGGCTGGCCTCGGCGCCGGCCGCCGCACTCACCAGTGCCTGCAGCTGCGCGGGCGACTGGCCCGATTCGATGTCGAAGTCGATGCCGCGCAGTTGCGCGCTCGCGTAGCGCGCGATGAACTGGTTGAGGCCGGCGGTCGAGGCGCAGGTGAATGCGCCGGCCGCGCCGCCGGTGGAGACCACGTAGTCGATGCCCGCGGCGGCCAGTGGCGGGATGTTGGCGTCGGCGAATGCCTGCGCGGCCACGCCGCCCCAGTTCTCGCTACCGCATTCGCCGGTGGCGAAGGCCAGCGTGACCGCGTGCAGGCCGGGCAGGTGCGCGGGCAACAAGCCGCCGTTGCCCACCAGCGGGATCGGGCTGCCGAGCACGGCGGTGCGCATCACATTGCCGTTCCAGTCCATGTTGATCGTGACGTCCTTGTACGGGCTGAACAGGAAGCCCTCGCGCACGCCATCGAAACCGTTGGCGAAGATCGGATCGACCGGATCGGGCGGGTCGCCACCGCCGTCGCCGCTGCACGCGCCCTGCGCGGTCCACGGCTGCGCCGAGCCGGGCGGGCCGCTGTGCGTGGCCGGCTCCTCGCCCTGCGTCCACCAGTTGGCGAGGTAGTTGACGTGATCCTGGCTGGCGCGATCACCGCCCACGTACACGGTGCTTGCGGCCCATGTCGGCGCGCAGGCGGGCAGGTCCTGCGCGGGTGACGCGGCGGGGAGGAAGCAGGCGATCACGAGCGCGCACGCGCTGGCGTGGCGCATAGGGGCAACTGGCGGCATGGCCGGAGCATCCTGGGTTGGCGGGCACCGCCATGCTCGCCGACGGCGTGCGCATTGTCGATGCGCGCATGCGCAAAGCGTGAAGCCCGACAACAAGCCGCCGCCGCGATATGCCAATCACTCATGTCGCGGCGGCCACTGGCGCCGACGCAGCGCCGACTCCGGCTCACACGAGCTGGATCGTCACCTCGACATTGCCGCGCGTCGCGTGCGAGTAGGGGCAGATGTCGCGATGGGCGGTGTCGACGATGCCCTGCGCCACCGCCGGGTCGAGTCCGGGCAGGTGCACGTCCAGCCGCACCGCGATGCCGAAGCCGGTCGGTTCGCGCGGTCCGATGCCCACATGCGCGGTCACGCTGGTGTCGGCCGGTACCGTGACCTTCTGCTGACCCGCGACCAGGCGCACCGCACCCTCGAAGCAGGCCGCGTAGCCGGCCGCGAACAGCTGTTCGGGATTGCTCGCATGGCCGCCCGGGCCGCCCATTTCCTTGGGTACCTTGAGGTCGAAGTCGAGCACGCCATCGCTGCTCTTGACGTGGCCGGCGCGACCACCCTTGGCGGTGGAGGTCGCGGTGTAGAGGATCTTGCTCAGTTTCATGCTGGGTCTCCTTGGGAGTGGCTCGCGAGCGAGCCGGTGAGTCGGGCGAGGCCGCCGCGCAGGCGCGCGAGTGCGGTCGCATCGAGGCCGCTGCGCGCGAGCAGGCAGGCCGGGATCGGCCGCGCCCGCGCATGCAACGCGCGCCCGGCGCGCGTGAGGCGCACCTCGACCTCGCGTTCGTCGCTGCGGCGACGCGTACGCGTGACCAGTCCGGCCGCTTCCATGCGCTTGAGCAGCGGCGTGAGCGTGCCCGAGTCGAGTGCGAGGCGCTGGCCGAGCTCGCGCACGCTGCGGCCGTCGTCCTGCCACAGCACCAGCAACACCAGGTACTGCGGATAGGTCAGACCGAGCGGCTCCAGCAGCGGCCGGTATGCCGCGGTCATCGCGCGCGAGGCCGCGTACAACGCGAAACACAACTGCTCATCGAGCAGCAGCGAGGCGGGGGGAGTGGTCACCCGGCCATTGAAGCAGCCATCGACATTGCATGCAATTGAATTGTGCACAATACAATGTGCTGGATGGCCGGCGTTCAGGCCCGCGTCGCTCGCGCGCATCCGCCCGTGCTGGTGCCGGCCATGGACACCGCGGCGCCGGCGCGGTAGCCACGCGATGGCGGACGCGGGCGTTTGCAGTCGCAGCACGTGCCAAGCCGCGCCGGTTGGCTGCCTTCACGGCGGCGCCGCGCACGCCATGCGCTCGCGTATGATCGGGCGCTGTCGCCCCGTGCCCCGGACCCGCCTGTGACCGAACAACTGCGCCGCACCAAGATCATCGCCACCCTGGGCCCGGCCACCGATGCGCCCGGCGCGCTGCGCCAGCTGCTTGCCGAGGGCGTCAATGTGGTCCGCCTGAACCTGTCGCACGGCACCGCGGACGATCATCGCGCGCGTGCGGCGGCGGTGCGCGCGGCCGCCGGCGAACTGGGCGTGGAGATCGCGGTGCTGGCCGACCTGCAGGGGCCCAAGATCCGCATCGAGCATTTCGCCGCCGCGGCGGTCGAACTCGCCGCCGGCGCGCCGTTCAGCCTCGATTGCCGCGCCGACGCGCCCGCGGGCGATGCCACGCGCGTGGGCGTGTCGTACCTGGACCTGTGGCGCGACGTGAAGCCTGGCGACGTGCTGCTGCTCGACGATGGCCTGATCTCGCTCGAGGTGGTCGCGGTGGCCGACCGGCGCGTGGACTGCGTGGTGCTGGCGGGCGGGCGGCTGTCCGACCGCAAGGGCATCAACCGCCTGGGTGGTGGCCTGACCGTGGCGGCGCTGTCGGACAAGGACCGTGCCGACATCCATCTCGCCGCCGAAATGGAGGTCGATTTCCTCGCGGTGTCCTTCGTCAAGACCGCGGCCGATGTCGAGCAGGCGCGCCGCCTGCTGCGCGAGGCCGGCGGCGCGGCCGCGCTGGTGGCCAAGATCGAGCGTGCCGAGGCGATCGACAACCTCAGCGAGATCGTCGCGGCCGCCGATGCGGTGATGGTCGCGCGCGGCGACCTCGGTGTGGAGATCGGCGATGCCGAACTGCCGGGCCTGCAAAAGAAGATCATCCGCGAGGCGCTGCGCCAGAGCGGCATCGTGATCACCGCGACGCAGATGATGCAGTCGATGGTGGAGTCGCCGATTCCGACCCGCGCCGAAGTGCTCGACGTGGCCAATGCGGTGATCGACGGCACCGACGCGGTGATGCTGTCGCAGGAAACCGCGGCCGGCAAGCATCCGGCGCTGGCGGTCGCGGCGATGCGCCGCGTCTGCCTCGGCGCGGAACGCCAGTTCGAGCCGGTCGAGGACCTCGATCCGGGCACCCACCGCCTCGACCGCACCGACCAGGCGATCGCGCTCGCGGCGATGTTCCTGGCCGACCGCATCCACGTGCGTGCGATCGTCGCGCTGACCGAGTCGGGCGCGACCGCGCAGTGGTTGTCGCGCTTCCGTTCGACCGTGCCGATCTACGCGCTGTCGCGCAATGCCGCGGCGCGGCGCCGCATGCAGCTGTATCGCGACGTCAATCCGGTGGATTTCGATGCGCGCGGAGCCGGTCCGACCCAGGCCGTGCGCGAGGCGATCGCGCACCTGTTCGCGCTCGGCCGCCTGAGCACGGGCGACCGCGTGCTGGTCACCACGGGCGATCACACCGGCCGGCTGGGCGGCACCAACACGCTCAAGCTGCTGCAGGTCGGCGAGGCGGGAGCGGCGGTCGGCCTCAGCGACCTGTGATGGCCAGGCCCCGCCGGGCCCGGCGTCCCATCCGCGATGGCCGGTGGCGCGGTGGGAACCGCGGCGCCGGGTGCGCGCGGCGGCACCGACGGCGTGCCGCGCATGCGGGGGCAGTCCAGCGCCGGCGCGGCGGCGATGCCCAGGCGCCCGGCCACGCACGTAGAATGGACCCAGCGTCGCCGCCGGCGGCGATCGAGGAGGGCGCCATGAATCGTTGCTTCGTTGCCGCGCTGGCACTGGGCCTGGGTAGCGCCGCGATGGCGCAGTCGGTGGATGCGCCCAAGGTGGTCGTACCCGACAAACTGGCCGGCTACTGGGTCCTGCTCAACGACTCGGTCGAGGCCGACGTGCCGATCATCGCCAGGAACATCAGTTCGCCCGGCTGCGCCACGGTGTCGTTCGTGGTGGAGAAGAACGGCACCACCAGCCACGTCAAGGTGCAGCGCGTGCAGCCCGAAGGCGACCTCGTGCGCGTGGCCCAGAGCATGGGCAAGCACCTGCGTTTCGAGCCGACGGTGGCCAATGCCGATCGCAGTCGCGTGTTCAGCTGGCTCATCTTTCCGTTCAACTCGCCCGCCGATGCGGCCGCGCGCAGCGCGATGATGCAGCCGTGCGTGATCGACAAGCTCGAGTGGAAGGACCGCTGATGCCATGAACCGGGGGGCGGGGGTGTGACCGTGGCGACGCGCGGGCGATGGTGATGGACTTTCGCCTGTGCAGCGGGTGTGGTGCGGTGGCCGGTGCCGGCGAATCCGCCTGCGTGCACTGTGGCGGCGCGGTGGTCGCGGCCGACGCGAGCGCGTTCATCGGCAAGACCTTTGGCAAGTATGAACTGCTCGACGTGATCGGCCGCGGCGGCATGGGCGTGGTGCTCAAGGGCCGCCATGCCACGCTCGACACGCTGGTCGCGGTCAAGCTGCTGCTGCCGGGGCTGGGCGACCCCGCGTTCGCCGAGCGGTTCCGGCGCGAGGCGCGGCTGCTCGCGAGCCTGCATCATCCCAACATCGTCGAGGTGCACGATTTCGACGTGGCGCCGGGCGGCCTGCCGTACTACGTGATGGAGTTCCTGCACGGGCAGTCGCTGGCCGAGGAACTGGCGGTGGCACCGCGGGGCCTGGGCTGGGCGCGCGTGCTCGCGATCACGCGTCGCGTCGCCGACGCGCTGGAAGTCGCGCACGAGCACGGCATCGTGCATCGCGACCTCAAGCCCGAGAACATCTTCATCGCACGCGACGGTTCGCGCGAGCACATCAAGCTGATCGACTTTGGCATCGCCCGCCCCGTCGATGAGGACGACCCGGGCGCATCGCTCACGCGCACCGGCCATGTGATCGGCACGCCGCGCTACTTCGCGCCCGAACAGTTCTACGGCTATCCGGTGACGCCGGCCACCGACCAGTACGCGCTTGCGCTGGTGGTGGTCGAGATGGCCAGTGGCCAGCCGCTGCGCAGCGCGCAGTCGATGGCCGAGGTCACGCTCGACGGCACCGGCCACCTCGCCGATACGCTCGCGCTGCGGCTGCCCGGCGATACGCCCGCCGCAGTGCTGGCCGCGCTCGAGCGCGCGCTTGCGACCGACCCCGGCCGGCGCTTTGCGGGCGTGGCCGGATTTGCGGCCGCCCTCGGCGCCGACGCCGCCACCGGTTCCGTGCCCGCGCCCGTGCGACCAGCGCCTGCCGATGCCACGCGCGTGCGCGCGCGCGTCGCGCATGGCCTGCGCGAGCGGCTGGCACGCGCATGGCAGCGCCGCCCCGTGCGCTGGGCCGCGGCCGCTGCACTCGCGCTCGCAGTGCTGGTCACTGGCGCGCTGTGGCGCTGGTCGCCGCGCGTGCCGGTCGCGGCCCATGATGCGGTGGCCACCGCGGTGGCACCGGTCGCGGCGCAGGGCCTGCGCCTGCAGGGCGCGGCGCTGGAAGTGCCCGTCGATGCGCGCGCGATCCTGGGCCGTTCCGGGGACACGGCCGTGCTGGCCGCGCCCAACGGCTGGTACCTGCTGCCGCTGCACGGCCAGACCACGCCCAGTCGGGTCAGCCTGCCGCCCGGACGGCGCCTGCTCGGCACACTCGAGGCAGGCCAGCTCGCGTTGCTCGATGGCGATGCGCTGCTGCGGTTGGATCCGGTCAGCGGCGAGAGCAGCACGCTCGCACGCCTGCCGCGCGACCATCCGCGCAACGCCGTGATGCGGGTCGCGCCCGATGCGCGCACCGTGCTGGTCGCGCAGGGCGATGACCAAATCGTCTATCGACTCGACACGGGCCAGTTCAAGCCGCTGGGCAAACTTGCCGGCGAGGCACGCGCGCAGGCCGTGGCGCTTGGACGCGACTGGATCGCGGTCGCCTCGCACGACGGCGCGCGTCTGCGGGTGTATCGCAGCGCCGACGCCACGCTTGCAGCCGAGCATGTGCTCGACGCGGGGCGCGTGCGCGACCTGCGCGTGCTGGATGTGCCCGCGCGTGTCGCGGCGGCGAGCGTCGGGCCCGAACTGCGCGTGTTCGCGCTCGACGATGCGGCACCGCCACGCACGCTGTCGCTGCCGCGTGGCGCGCAGGCACTGGCCTGGCTGCCCGATTACCCGACCTTGCTCGCGGCGGGCGAGGGCGGCCTGGCCCTGTGGCGCGATCCGGGCTGGCTCGATCAGAGCCACGCCGAGGTGGCTTCGGCCGCGGGCGCGCTGCATGCCGACGGCGGCGGCGTGCTGCTGCTCGACGCGCAGGCGCACCGCCTGTATCGCTATGCCTACGGCCACCTGCCGATCGCCACGCAGCACGACCTCGGCAAGGACGAGGCCTGGGCCGTGCACGCGGACGCCGGCAGCGGTGATGTGTTCGTGGGCGCGCGCGATGGCGCGGTGTATCGCCTGCATGGCGGGCAGCTCGACACGTATCGCGTGCATGCCGATGGCGTGACCGCGCTCGAAGGCGATGCCGGGCACCTGGCCAGCGCCTCCGACGACCGCACCGTGGCGATCTGGAACCTGCCTTCGATGAGCGTGCAGTGGCGCACGCGCGGCCACGACTTCCTCGTCAACCAGTTGCAGTTGCAGGGCAATGCGCTGTGGTCGAGTTCATCCGACGGCACCCTCAAGCGCTGGCGCTGGCCCACGCTGGAAGAGGAGGCCAGCATCGACCTGCGCAAGCTGGCCGGCGGTGCCCCGCTGAGCCTGCATGCCTTCCATGTCGATGCCACGGGCCGGCGCGCGGTGGTGGGCAGCTGGAACCACCTGTTGTTGCTGGTCGAGCGCGCGGGCGAGCGCTGGCAGCTGCAGAAGCTGCCGCTGGTGAGTTCGGGTGGCTACCACGTGCTCGACCTGCCCGAGGTCGGGCTGGTGCTGGTGCAGGGCACCGTGCCGACGCGCTTGTATGCGTGGGACTGGCAGGCGCGGGCGCTGTACGACATCCCGGATTTCGGCCTCGATTTCTTCGCGTTGGTCGCCGATGGCAGCGGTGCCGGCGCGCTGGCGGCAGGCACCGGCGTGGTGGCGCACTACCGCTTCGGGCGCGACGCCAATGGCGAACCGCGCTGGTTCGCCGCGCTCGGCCTGGCCAGCGAACTGGGCGCGCTCAGCGCCGCCGACCTCGATGCCGGCCGCCACCGGCTGTGGGTCGCCGACGGCTCGGGCCGGCTGCTGGCGCTGGACAGCGCGAACTGGCGCCTGCCGCCCTCCCATTCCGGCGTGGCGAAGCGCCGCAGCACCTTGCGCGCGGAGCCCTGAACCCGAACCCCGGGCTGGCCTATAATCGCCGGTTCTTCCCGGCGCCGACCGGCGCCCTGTCCCTTGTACGGAGTCCATGATGAGTATCGAAGAGCTCGAAAGCATCGCCCAGGCCATGGTGGCTCCGGGCAAGGGCATCATCGCGATCGACGAATCCACCGGCACGATCAAGAAGCGGTTCGATTCGGTGGGCGTGCCCAACACCGAGGAAAACCGCCGTGCCTACCGCGAGATGCTGCTGACCGCGCCCAAGCTGTCCGAGCACATCTCCGGCGCGATCCTGTACGACGAGACGATCCGCCAGGCCACCAAGGCCGGCGTGCCCTTCACGCGCATCATGACCGAGGCGGGCATCCTGCCCGGTATCAAGGTCGACCTCGGCGCCAAGCCGCTGGCCGGTTTCCCGGGTGAACTGGTGACCGAAGGCCTCGACGGCCTGCGCGAGCGCCTGGCCGAGTACGTCAAGCTCGGCGCCAAGTTCGCCAAGTGGCGCGCGGTGATCACGATTGGCGAGGACACCCCGAGCGGCACCTGCATCGAGGCCAATTCGCATGCGCTCGCGCGCTATGCGGCGCTGTGCCAGGAAGCGGGCATCGTGCCGATGGTCGAGCCGGAAGTGCTCATGGACGGCGACCACGACATCGACGTGTGCTACGAGGTAACCGAGGCCACCCTGCGCTCGCTGTTCGGTGCGCTGTACGAGCACAACGTGCTGCTCGAAGGCACGATCCTCAAGGCCAGCATGGTGGTGTCGGGCAAGGATTGCCCCGACCAGGCCGAGGTCGAGGAAGTCGCCGAGATGACGATCCGCTGCCTCAAGGCCGCGGTACCCGCCAACCTGCCCGGCATCGTGTTCCTGTCGGGCGGGCAGAGCGACGAGCAGGCCACCGCGCATCTCAACGCGATGAACCAGATCGGCCCGCACCCGTGGCCGCTGTCGTTTTCCTATGGCCGCGCGATGCAGAGCGCCGCGCTCAAGCTGTGGGCCAAGGACATGCAGGCCAATTTCGCCCAGGCGCAGGGCACCGTGTTCGCGCGTGCGCGCGACAACGGCCTGGCTGCGCTGGGCCAGTGGAAGAAATCGGCCTGATCCAGCGCGCCGCGCACCGCGCGCGGCGTGGATGTGAAAACGGGCGCCATCGGCGCCCGTTTTCGTTGTGGCGCCGCAGCTGCGGCGCCACCGTCCGCGGATCCGCTCAGGCGGCGTTCTGCCGCGGTGCATCGAGCGAGGCGAGCCACTCGTCGTCGGAACCTTCGTTGAAGCCCTCGAACAGGAAGGTCGACAGGTAACGCTCGCCGGTATCGGGCAGCATCGCGAGCAGCACCGACCCCGCGGGCGCATTCTGTGCGATCCGCAGCGCGGCCGCCGCGGTCGCGCCCGAGGACAGGCCCACGAACACGCCTTCCTCGGCGGCCAGGCGCCGCGCGGTGTCACGCGCGAGCACGTCGTCGATGAGTTCGACCTGGTGGGCGACCGTGCGCGACAGCACGCCGGGCAGGAAGTCCGGCGTCCAGCCCTGGATCTTGTGCGGGTTCCAGGCCTGGCCCGACAGCAGCGGCGCGGCCGCCGGCTCGGCGGCCACGATCCGCACCTCCGGTCGCGCCAGGCGCAGCACCTCGCCCACGCCCGTGAGCGTGCCGCCGGTACCCCAGCCGCTGACGAAGAAGTCGAGCCGCTTGCCGGCGAAGTCGCTGAGGATCTCGGCGCCGGTGGTGCTGCGATGGTAGGCGGGATTGGCCTCGTTCTCGAACTGGCTGGCAAGGAACCAGCCGTGCTTGCGGGCCAGTTCCTCGGCCTTCCTGACCATGCCCACGCCACGCTCGGCCGCGGCGGTGAGGATCACCTTGCCGCCATAGGCGCGGATCAGCTTGCGCCGTTCGAGCGAGAACGTCTCGGTCATCACCGCCACGAACTTGTAGCCGCGTGCGGCCGCGATCATCGCCAGCGCCACGCCGGTGTTGCCCGAGGTGGCCTCGACGATGGTGTCGCCGGGCTTGAGCAGGCCACGCGCTTCCGCATCGAGCACGATGCCCAGCGCGAGGCGGTCCTTGACCGAGCCGCCCGGGTTGAAGGCTTCGACCTTGACATACAGATCGACGTGCTGGGGCGCGATGCGGTGCAACTTGACGATGGGCGTGCGACCGACGGCGTCGAGGATGTTCTGGTAGATCATGGCGGGTCTCCGTGGAAGTGTCAGGCGGCGTGGGGCCAGGCCTGGGTTAGGCTGGCGGGAGTGAGTGGCGCTGCGCCGAACCAGTGCAGGGTCGGCGCGAACGCGGCGACTTCGCCCAGGATCAACAGGGCCGGTGAGAGGACGTTGTGCGCGCGCGCACGCTGCGGCAGTTCATCGAGCGTGCCCGTGACCACGCGCTGCTCCGGGCGCGAACCGTTCTCGACCAGCGCAAACGGCGTGGTGGCGGCGCGACCATGCGCGAGCAGGCGTTCGCGCATGGTCGCGAGTGCGGCCACGCCCATGTAGATCGCCAGTGTCTGGCGTTCCTGTGCCAGCGCGGCCCAATCCAGCAGGTCGAGCGATTCGCGGCAGTGCGCGGTCACCAGGCGCACCGATTGCGCATGCTCGCGATGGGTGAGCGGGATGCCCGCGTAGGCGGCGCACGCGAGCGCCGCGGTGATGCCCGGCACCACCTCGTAGTCGATGCCGTGGCTGCGCAGGAACTCCAGTTCCTCGCCGCCGCGCCCGAACACGAACGGATCGCCGCCCTTGAGCCGCACCACGCGATGGCCGGCGCGCACATGCGCAAGCAGCAGGGCGTGGATCTGGTCCTGGCCGATGGAAGGGTGGCCGGCTTCCTTGCCGACCGCGATGCGTTGGGCGTCGCGGCGCGCCAGATCGAGGATCTCGGGCGCGACTAGGCGGTCATGCAGGATCACGTCGGCCTCGTTGAGGGCACGCAGTGCATTGAGCGTAAGCAGGCCGGGATCGCCCGCGCCGGCGCCCACCAGCACCACGCTGCCGCGCGCAGCCGCGCCCTGTGCCTGCAGGCTGCGCTCGAGAGCGCGTTCGGCCTGTTCAGCCTGGGCGCGGCGCAGGTGGGCGAGCACCGGGCCGTTGAACAGGTTGGTATAGAAACCGCGGCGCGTCGCCGCGTCGGGCACGCGCTCGCGGATGCGCTCGCGCTGGCGTTGCAGCAGCGCCGCGAGCGGGCCGAGCGCGGCATCGAGCAGCGCTTCCAGCCGTTGCCGCAGCCAGCGCGCCAGCATCGGCGCGCTGCCACCCGAGGAGATCGCCACCAGCAGCGGCGAGCGGTCCACGATCGCGGGCACATGGCAGTTCGACAGGGCCGCGTCGTCGACCACGTTGACGAACAGCCGTCGTTGCACGGCGTCGACCGCGATGCGCTGGTTGAGCGCGGCATCCGCGGTCGCGGCCACCACCAGCCAGCGGCCGTCGAGCCAGTGGCTGGCGTAGCGCTCGGCCTGGTAGCGCAGGCGGCCTTCGCGCGCTAGGCCGCTGATAGCGGGGCCGCTGTGCGGCGCCAGCACGGTCACCTCGGCGCCCGCAGCCAGCAGCAGCGTGACCTTGCGCGCAGCCACTTCGCCCGCGCCGACCACGAGGACCGGACGTTGGCGCAAGTCGGCGAACAGCGGGAACAAGTGCATGAAAGTGGCCGTATGGATGGCTGGATGTCCCATGCTCCGCCGCCATGGCGCGGTGCGGAAATGACCGTTGGCGTCGGCCATATGCCGCCACGGCATGATGCGATGCAGCGGCCGCGCCACGCCATCGGCCTATTGGCGTGGCCATCTAGACGTCCAAATAATCTTCGGTTATGCTCGCGGCACCCATGTTCCGACCCATACTGGTCGCCCCGAGGCAGACGCGATGAAACACGCCCCCTGCAAGCGAATGTGTTGTCGTCGCGCGCCGCCTTGCCGTGCCCATCCCAACCTGCGATGCCCACTGGACTCCGGATCATGACCCTCGCCCAACTGCGTTACCTCATCGCCATTGCCGATTCCGGCCTCAACATCACGCTTGCCGCCGAGCGCGTCCATGCGACGCAGCCGGGGCTGAGCAAGCAGCTCAAGCAACTGGAAGAAGAACTCGGCTTCACCCTGTTCACGCGCCGCGGCAAGAGCCTGGATGCCGTCACCGCCGCCGGCGCCACGGTCATCGAGCGCGCGCGCATCATCGTGGCCGAGGCCGCCAACATCCGCGCACTGGCCGCCAACCTGCGCAACGAGGCGCACGGCGACCTGCGCATCGCCACCACCCACACCCAGGCGCGCTATGCCTTGCCGGGCGCGATCGCGGGCCTGCGCAAGCGCTTCCCCGATGTCGGGGTGCACCTGCAACCGGGTGGCGATGCCGAGATCCTCGAATTGCTCGATCGCGGCGAGACCGATCTCGCGGTCATCTCCACCGCGGGCCATCGACCCGAAGGGCTGGCGCTGCCGGTGTATCGCTGGGAGCGCGTTGCGCTGGTGCCGCGCGGCCACGCGCTGACCAAGCTCGGCCGTGCGCCGACGCTGGCCGACCTCGCGGCCTTCCCGCTGGTGAGCTATGAGTCCTCGCTCAAGCCCGATTCGTCGCTGCGGCGAGCGTTCGAAGGCGCCGGACTCGAACTCAAGCTCGCCTTCACCGCGCGTGATGCCGATCTCATCCGCACCTATGTCGGTGCGGGCCTGGGCGTGGGCATCCTGGCCGAGATGGCGCTCGATGCCGGCGATCGCGAACTGGTGGCACTGCCGATCGACGGGCCGCTGCCCAGCTGCACGACCTGGATCGTGCTGCGCCGCGACCGCGTACTGCGCGACTACGCGCTCGAGTTCATCGCCCGCCTCGCGCCGCAGCTCGATCGACGCGACGTACGCCGCGCCTTCGACCACGGCATCGCCGCCGACCAGTGGCCCGCGCCACCGCGCTGGCGCGAGCTCGACGCCGCACGCCTCGCCGCCTGACCCAAACCCGGGTCAGAGTCGAGTTTTGCCAGTCTCGGGCAGGTCCGTGGTCTCGTTCGAGCCTTTCCTCGGCCGCCCGATTTTCTTCGGTCCGAACCTCATGCCCAGCTGTGCCTCGAGGCCACGGACGAACCCGTCCGATCCCAGCACTCGCTGACACTGGATGTGTCGGCGAATGGCAGAGGTCTCGTTCGCGTCGACGGGTTGCATGACCCAGGCCCGGTAGTTGCGCCGCTGCACTTCTGGCGTGCTGCCGAAGTTCGCCAGCACCGGATGCGGGGTGATCATCGGGTCGTGCGCGCCCAGGGCATGGTGTCGATGGCTCGACCACCGGTAGTCGGCAGGATCGGCAACCATGTTTGCGCGAACCGGATTGAGCTCGATATAGCGGTGACACTGCAGCAAGTAGGGTTCGTCGGCAACGACGCATGCCTTGTAGCGACCCTCCCACAGCGTTCCGGTTCGACCGTATCGATCATTGAAGTAGCGGACATAGCGTCGTCCAAGCGCTTGCATGGCGCGCCCGACACCGCCCGGGCTGGATGGCGTGATCAACAGGTGCACGTGGTTGCTCATCAGGACGTGGGCGTGTATCGCGCAACCTTCATGCAACGTGATTTCACGCAGGTCCTGCAGGTATCGCACATGATCTATCGCGGCGAGGAAGCATGGCTGGCGATCGTTGCCACGCTGGATCACATGTTGGGTGATGCCGGGAAGGTCAAGTCGTGGGGGGCGCGGCATGCTGCAATCCTTGCAAGGTCGGATTGGAGCATGCTGGCCGCGGCCTGCAGTTCCGTCTGTGGGTGCCGGGCGGGTGTGTGCGTAGGAAAAAGGCGACTCTGACCCCGGATTAGATCTCGAGGTGCAGCCCGCACTCGCGCTTGAGGCCGAAGAAGCGCGTGTCTTCGGCCGTCATGCCGGGTTCGAGTCGGCGCGTGGTGTGCACGTCACCGATCGACACGTAGCCTTCGTCCCACAGCGGGTGGTAGGGCAGGTCGTGGCGGGCGAGGTACTGGCCCACGTCGCGATCGCTCCAGTCGGCAATCGGGTGGGCCTTCCAGCGCCCGTTGCGCAGTTCGAGGAAGGCGCGCTCGGCGCGCGAGGCCGACTGGGTGCGGCGCAGACCCGACAGCCAGCTGCGGGCGTCCAGTTCCGCGAGCGCGCGCTGCATCGGCTCCACCTTGGCCAGGCGGTTGTAGCGCTCGATGCCTTCCAGCCCCTGTTCCCACAGGCGGCCGTGACGTGCCTCCAGCCACGCGGCGCCCAGGGGCGGGCGGTAGACCTTGAGGTTGAGTCCGAGCCGTTCGGTAAGCGTGTCGGCGAAGCGATAGGTCTCGGCAAACAGGTAGCCGGTATCGATGAGGATCACCGGCATGTCCGGATCGCGCGAGGCGACCAGGTGCAGCATCGCGGCCGCCTGTGCGCCGAAGCTCGACGACAGCACCTGCTGCCGCGGCAACGCGCGCAGCATCCAGTCCACGCGCTGCTCGGCGTCCAGCGTGGCCAGGTGTGCGTTGAGCGCGGCCAGCGCCGTGGGTTGGCTGGCGGCGGTATCGAGGTCGGGCAGCTTCATGCGCTTGCCTGCACGGGGTCGGCAGCGGGTTCGACCACGCCGCTGCGCACGAGGAAGTCGCCAAAGCCTTCATCCGGTGCGCGCCCGGCCGCGTAGCGCGCGAACAGGGCATCGAGTTCGGCGAGGATGTCGCCTTCGGCGATGTTGTCGCGGTACAGGCGATTGAGGCGGCGGCCGCCGAAGTCGGCACCCAGGCGCAGGTCGTAGCGGCCCGGCGCGCGGCCGATCAGCGCGATCTCGCCCAGATAGGGCCGCGCGCATCCATTGGGGCAGCCCGACACGCGCAGGCCGATCGGCGCATCGGCGAGGCCGTGGCTCGCCAGCAACGCTTCGAGCTTGTCGAGCAGACTCGGCAGGTAGCGCTCGGCCTCGGCCATCGCCAGCCCGCAGGTGGGCAGCGCGACGCATGCGATCGCGTGGCGGCGGATGCCGCTGCCGCGCCGCCACGCATCCAGGCCATGCTCGCGCACCAGCGCGTCGATGCGCTCGCGCTCGCCGGGCTCGACGTTGGCGATGATGAGGTTCTGGTTGCAGGTGAGGCGGATATCGCCGCGATGGACCCGGGCGATCTCGCGCATGCCGGTGAGCCAGGCCGCGCCGGGCTTGTCCGCGATGCGGCCGGACTCGACCGCGAGCGTGAGGTGCCAGCGGCCGTCGCTGCCTTCGAGCCAGCCGTGGCGGTCGCCGTTGTGGTCGAACTTGAAGTCGCGCGCCGGCGCCAGCGCAAACCCAAGGCGCTGTTCGAGTTCGGCCACGAAGGTGTCCACGCCGCGGCGATCGAGCGTGTATTTCAGGCGCGCATGCCTGCGCTCGCAACGATCGCCCCAGTCGCGCTGGATCGCGATGACCTGTTCGGCCAGCGCGAGCACGCGCTCGGGCGGCACGAAGCCGATCAGCGTGCCCAGGCGCGGATAGGTGCTCGCATCGCCCGCGGTGGCGCCCATGCCGCCGCCGACCGCGACGTTGAAACCGACTAGTTCGCCCCGTTCGATGATCGCGATGAGGCCGAGGTCCTGCGCGAACACATCGATGTCGTTGGTCGGCGGGATGGCGACGCCGATCTTGAACTTGCGCGGCAGGTAGGTGGGTCCGTACAGCGGCTCACTCTCCTCGCCGCCGGCGACCTTGTTCTCGTCGAGCCAGATCTCGTGGTAGGCGCGCGTCCTGGGCAGGAACTGCTCGGACAGGCGTCGGGCCCAGTCCCAGGCGATTGCGTGCGCGGCCGACTCCACGGGGTTGACCGAGGCGACCACGTTGCGGTTGACGTCGCCGCAGGCCGCGACCGTGCTCGACAGATTGGCGTTGATCGCGGCGATGGTGGCCTTGAGCTCGCGCTTGAGCACGCCGTGCAGCTGGAAGGTCTGGCGCGTGGTGATGCGCAGGCTGCCGTTGGCGTATTCGCGCGCGATCGCGTCGAAGTTGAGCCATTGCTGCGGCGTGACCACGCCACCGGGCAGGCGCGCGCGAATCATGAACGAATAGGCCGGTTCGAGCTTCTGCAGCCGGCGTTCCTCGCGCAGGTCGCGGTCATCCTGCTGGTAGCTGCCGTGGAACTTGAGCACGCGGTTGTCGCCGTGGCTGATCGCGCCGGTGACCGGATCGGCCAGCGATTCGACCAGTGTGCCGCGCAGCAGGCGGCTGGCGGCCTTGATGTGTTCGACGTCGGACAGTTGAGGGCTCATGGCGATGGCTCGATGCGGATGGGAACGGCGCCAGCGGGGCGACGGCCGGGTGACCGGTGCGCCGGGCGACAGGCATCGCCCACGCCGCGCCGGCGCAGTGCGTGCTCAGTAGACATCGCGTGCATAGCGTCCCGCCTCGGCCAGTTCGGTCAGGTACGCGTCGGCGCGCTCCGCATCCACGCCGCCATGACTGGCCACGATCCCGACCAGTGCCGCATGCACGTCGCGCGCCATGCGGCCGGCGTCGCCGCACACATACACGTGCGCGCCGCCTTCGAGACGTGCGTACAGCTCGCGCCCGTGCTCGCGCAGACGGTCCTGCACGTAGGTCCTCGTGCCGTCGCGCGAGAAGGCCAGGTCGAGGCGGTCGAGGCTGCCCTCGCGCAAGGCTTCCTGCCACTCGGTCTGGTAGAGGAATTCGCTGTGGAAATGCCGATTGCCGAACACCAGCCAGTTGCGGCCGCTCGCGCCGGTCTCACGCCGCTCCTGCACGAACCCGCGAAACGGTGCCACCCCGGTGCCGGGGCCGATCATGATGATGTCGCGGGCCGGGTCGAGCGGCAGGCGGAAGCGTTCGTTGCGCTCGATGTAGACCGGCACCTGCGAGGTGTCGTCGGCCTGCGCGAGATGGTGCGAGGCCGCGCCGACGTGGCGGTGCCCGAACGCCTCGTAGTCGACCACGCCGACGGTGAGGTGCACCTCCTCGCCCACGGCCTTGCGGCTGGAGGCGATCGAGTACAGGCGTGGGGTGAGTGGGCGCAGCGCCGCGACCAGATCGCCCGCCGACCAGGTGGCCGGATGGGCCCGCAGCAGGTCGAGCGGCTGGTGGCTGTCGAGCAATCGCGCAAGCGCTTCGCGCTGGTCGGCTTCGAGCAGGCGCTTGAGCTCGGTGTTGTTGCCGCGCTCGGCCTGCGCCGCGATCAGCGGTCGCGCCAGGCGCGTGAGCTCGCGCTCGCGCGTGAGCCACTGGCGCAGCGGCAGGCTGCGCCCCGCATGTGCGACGAGTTCCTCGCCATCGAGCGCGAGCGTGGCCAGCAGGTCGTCGACCAGCCATGCGGGATTGACCGGCCACACGCCCAGTGCATCGCCGGGTTCGTAGTCCAGGCCCGAGCCCTCCAGCGCGAGTTCGATGTGGCGCACGTCGCGTGCGCAGTCGCGCGCGACGATGCGCTGGTTGGCCAGCACGGGCGCCGCGAACGGACGCTCGCGCGTCCAGGCGCTCGAGGCCACCGGCGCGGCACTGCGCAGTGGCGTCACGGTCGCCACGTGCGGCTGCGCCGGCTTGAGCCGTTCGCGGACGAGGCCGAGTGCGCGCTCCAGCCACGGGCTTGCCACTGTGTCGATGTCGAGGTCGGCCTCGCCCAGCGCAAGCAGCGGCGTGGCCCCGAGCTCGGCCAGGCGCGCATCGATGCGCCGGCCGGTCACGCAGAACTGTGGGTAGCTCGAGTCGCCCAGTGCCAGCACGCCGTAGTGCAGGTCGGGCAGGCGCGGCGCGCGCTTGCTGGCGAGGAAGTCGATGAAGCCGCGCGCATCGTCGGGCGGATCGCCATCGCCTTGGGTGCTGACCACCACCACCAGCAGGCGCTCCTGCTTGAGCTCACGCTGCGGATAGGCGCCGGTGCGCAGCACCCGCACCGCAAGGCCGGCGGCTTCGGCATCGCGTGCGAGGCGTTCGGCCACGCGCCGCGAATTGCCGGTTTGGCTGCCATAGACGATGGTGAGGCGCTCCTGCGTCCCGGCCTCGGCCACTGGCGCGATGTGGGCCGATGCGCCTCCGGCCGTGCCCGCTGCGCGCGCGAGCGCGGCCGCGTAGCCCGACAGCCACCACAGCGCCGCGGCGTCGAGGCCCTCGAGCAGGGGCAGCAGCGCTGCCGACTTGGCCTCGGACAACGGCAACAGTGGCAGCGGCGTGACGGCAGACATGCAGCGGACTCCGTTTGGACATCCATACGTCCATGTCCGAATCCTAGGTGGCGCCGCGCTGCCGCCGGAAAGGACGCTTCGTCATGCGCATATGCAGGGTGCCGCGCGTGGGCAGGCGCGCGGCGGCATGGCCGTCGGTACCGCGAATGACGCGCCCGGTCGATGCCGCATGATGCAACGCAACACGCGTGTACAGGAACATGAACGTTTACACATCAACATGTTGCGTCGCAATCAGCCAATTCATGTACGCATGGGTATTGGAAGATACCAACCCAGTACATATTATTCGCGGCGACCATGATCCAGACCAAAGACAACAGCTTCGCCTACCTGCTGCACGACGTGACGCGACTGCTGCGCAAGCACTTCGATCGTCGTGCGACGCGCCTGCAGCTCACCCGTGCGCAATGGCGCGCGATCAAGGTGATCCAGCGGCGCCCCGGCCTGAGCCAGACCGAACTGGCCGATCATCTCGACATGGAGCCGATTCCGGTCGGGCGTGTGATCGACCGCCTGGAGAAGGCCGCCTACGTCGAGCGACGCGCCGACCCCGCCGACCGGCGGCGCTGGTGCCTGCACCTCACCGGCAAGGCCGATGGCGTGATCGGCGAAATGGAAGTGATCGGCGCCGGTCTGCGCGATGAGGTGCTGCGCGGCGTCGACCGCGACGACTTCAAGGCGATGCTGCGCGCGCTCGCGCAGCTCAAGGAAAACCTCATCGTGCTCGACCACGACGTCGACGCCGATGCCTCCCGGCGCAAGGTGTCATGAGCGAGGCCAATCCAACCGCGCCGGCTGCGGCTGCGCGCCCGGGCTGGCGGCGCCTGCTGGCGTGGATCGCCGGACCCGCGCTGGTGTGCGGCATCGGCGGCTGGCTGTACCTGACCGGCGGGCGCTACGCCTCGACCGACAATGCCTATGTGCAGGCCGATCGCGTCACCATCGCGGCGCAGATCGGCGGGCGTGTGGTTGAAGTCGACGTGCGCGAGAACCAGGCCGTGCAGGCCGGGCAGGTGCTGTTCCGCATCGATCCTGCACCGCTGGAGATCGCCCTCGCGCGTGCGGGCGCGCAGCTCGAATCGGTGCGCAGCATGCTCGATGCCGCCCGCAACGGTTACGAGGTGGCGCAGGCCGAGGTGCGTTCGGCGCAGGCCGACCTCGGCTACAAGCAACGGCAGTTCGCGCGCATGCAGGAACTGCGCGCGCGCGGCCTGGTCGCGCAGCAGGCGCTCGACGATGCCGCCAATACGCTGGCCGCCGCGCGCGCCAAGCTCGAATCCAGCCGGGCCGCGGCCACCAAGGCGCGCAACATGCTCGGTGGTTTGCCGCAGACGCCCGACGAGGACCTGGCCGCCTACAAGCTCGCCTTGGCACAGGTCGCGGCCGCCAGGCTCGACCTGGAGCACGCCACGGTGCGTGCGCCGATGGCCGGTACCATCGGCAAGACCAGTCTGCTGCCGGGCGATTTCCTCGCCGCGGGCCAGGCGGCGATGCCGCTGGTGGCCGACACCTTGTGGGTCGATGCGAACTTCAAGGAAACCGATCTCACCCACGTGCGCGTGGGCCAGCCGGCGACGATCGAGGTGGACACGTTTCCGGGCCACCGCTGGCGCGCGCGGGTGGCCTCGATCAGTCCGGCTTCCAGCGCCGAGTTTGCGCTGCTGCCGGCGCAGAACGCGACCGGCAACTGGGTCAAGATCGTGCAGCGCATCCCGGTGCGCCTCACCTTGGATGACACGCAGGACGATGGCCTGATCCTGCGTGCGGGCATGAGCGCGCTCGTGTCCATCGATACCGGCGCAGGCAATTCCGTACTCGGCCGCTGGCGCGACGCGGCGGCACCCACACCGCGACGCATCGCCGGCGGCAGTCCCTGACCGCGCCCCGGCGCATCCGACTTCCACCGTCCTGGAGCCTTCCATGTTTGCACTGTTTGCCGCGTTGGCGCCTGCACCCGCCGCCACGCATGACACCCAAGCGGGTCAGCCGTCGCGCGAGCTGCGCCGTTCGCTGTTCGACAACGCCGAGGAGATCGGCACCTTGATGCCCGTGTATGCCGAGATCGCGCGGCGCCTGTCCCGCAACGCCTACACCAGCTACGGCGCGACGCTGTAAGCGCGAGCGCGATGGACACGGCCGTGGCCAGCCACCGCGAGGTCGCCAACCGCGGCCTGCTGGTGGTATCGGTGATGCTGGCGACGCTGATGCAGGCGCTCGACACCACCATCGCCAACGTCGCGCTGCCGAACATGCAGGGCAGCCTGTCGGCGAGCCAGGACCAGATCGCGTGGGTCCTCACCTCCTACATCGTCGCCGCCGCGATCGCCACCCCTGCGACCGGCTGGCTCGCTTCCATCATGGGTCGGCGGCGCCTGCTGCTGGTGGCGATCGCGGGCTTCACCCTGGCTTCGGTGCTGTGCGCACTGGCCACCGACATCGGCGCGATGGTGGCGTTTCGCCTGCTGCAGGGCCTGTTCGGTGCCTCGCTGGTGCCGCTGTCGCAATCGACCCTGCTGGATGTGTATCCACGCGAAAAGCACGGCGCGGCGATGGCGCTGTGGGGCATGGGCGTGATGGTCGGCCCGATCCTCGGCCCGCCGCTGGGCGGCTGGCTCACCGAGAGCTGGAGCTGGCACTGGGTGTTCCTCATCAACCTGCCGGTCGGCATCCTGGCCTGGCTCGGGGTGGCGGCGAGCCTGCCGACCGACGACACGCGCAACACGCGCTTCGACTGGCGCGGCTTTGCCTTCCTCGCCATCGGCGTCGGCGCGCTGCAATTGTTCCTCGACCGCGGCGAGCTGCTCGACTGGTGGAACTCGACCGAGATCCGCATCGAGCTCGCGCTGGCCTGCCTGGGCTTCTACCTGTATGCGGTGCACTGGAAGTTCAGCCGCCGTGCGTTCGTCGACCTGGGCCTGTTCGCCGATCGCAATTTCCTGGCCAGCAACCTGTTGATCTTCGTGGTCGGCGTGGTGCTGTTCGCGACGATGGCGCTGTTGCCGCCGTACATGCAAAACCTCATGCAGTACCCGGTCGTCACCACCGGCGTGTTGCTGGCGCCGCGTGGCGTGGGAACCCTGCTTGCGATGATGGTGGTGGGGCGCCTGCTCGCGCGCGGTGTCGATGCGCGGCTGCTGGCCGCGATCGGCATGCTGCTCACCGCACTGTCGCTGTGGCAGATGACCCGGTTCGACCTCGACGTGCCGGCCGCGCTCATCATCGAAAGCGGAGTGCTGCAGGGGATCGGCATCGGCCTGGTGTTCGTGCCGATCTCCACCGTGGCCTACTCGACCCTGCCCATGGCGGCACGCACCGAGGCTGCGGGCATCTACAGCCTCACCCGCAACATCGGCTCGAGCGTGGGGATCTCGATCGTGATGGCCTTGCTGTCGCGCAATACGCAGGTCAACCACGCCGAGCTTGCCGAGCGGCTCACGCCCTTCGGTCACAACGCCCACCTGCTGGAGCAGGCGCTGCGGGCCAATGGCGGTGCCGGACTGGCCGCGCTCGACGCCGAAGTCACGCGGCAGGCCGGCGGCATCGCCTTCCTCGACGATTTCCAGCTCATGATGCTGCTCACGCTCGCGGCGATCCCGCTGCTGATGCTGCTGCGGCCGGTGCGCCATCGTCCGCTGCCCACGCTCGCCGCCGAACCCTGATGCACGGTCGGCGCCCGGTCCGCCGTGGCCGCGAGCCAGGGCCATGGCAAGGGCAGGCCACATCCGCACGCCCGTCATGTGTCCGCCGTGAGCGCATCCGCACCGGTGATCAGGCCAGCGCTGCGCCCGCGACCCCTGCAGCCTGTCGCACCGGCCTTGCGAGCGGAGCGGCCGGCGCGAACCACAGCCGCGCCCAACCCTCGTGTAGCATCCGTGCATGCCAGTTCCGCTGCCCTTGTCCGAACTCGACTGCGTGACGGCGCGGCTGCGCGCGTGGCGCATGGACGACCTCGACAGCCTCGTCGCCAGTGCCAATGACGAGAGCGTGTCGCGCGGGCTGCGCGACCGGTTTCCCTACCCCTACACCGGCAACGATGGCCGCGCCTGGCTGGCGCATGCCGCGCACAACGCCGACCCGCATGATCGCGCCTGGGCGCTCGAGGTCGACGGGTGCGCGGTGGGCGGCGTGAGTCTGCACCTGGGCAGCGACGTGCACCGGCACAGCGCCGAACTGGGCTACTGGCTGGCGCAACGCCTGTGGAACCGCGGCATCATGCGCGGCGTGCTCACGCTGTTCGTGCCGCATGCGATGGCCGAACTGGCGCTGTACCGCGTGCACGCGAGCGTGTACGAAGGCAATCCGGCCTCGATGCGCGTGCTCGAACGCTGCGGCTTCGTGCATGAGGGCGTGGCCAAGTCGGCCGTGTTCAAGCGCGGCAGGCTGCTCGACATCCATGTGTATGCGCGCACGCGCCTTGCACCCGCCTGCGACCACGATCCCGGTGACCATGAAGCCTGACCGACCCGCGCCACCCGTGCCATCGCCCTGGTCGTCGTCGTCGCGGCCACGTGCGCCGCAGCGCGCCGCGCGGGAGCCGCGCGCGGGTGCGCGTGCCGCCGAGACGCGCCTGTACGGGGTCAACGCCTGTCGCGCGGCATTTGCCCATCGGCCCGAGGCGCTGCGCAAGGTGTACCTGCTCGAGTCGCGCATCACGGCGTTCAAGCCGGTGTTGGCCTGGTGCGTCAAGCACCGCGTCGGCTACCGCGTGGTCGAGGCCGACGACCTCGACCGGCTCACCGCATCGCGCCACCACGAGGGCGTGTGCTTCGACCTCGTGCGCCGCGCACCGCTGGATGTGGCTGGGCTGTTGGCGCAGGTGCCGGCGGCGCCCGCCGCCTCGCTGTTGCTGTGGCTCGACGGCGTCGGCAACCCGCACAATTTCGGCGCCTTGCTGCGCAGCGCCGCGCACTTTGGCGCGGCTGGTGTGATCACGCCAGCCGACGTCGAGCTCTCCGGCGCGGCCGCGCGCGTGGCCGAAGGCGCCGCCGAGGTGGTGCCGCTGGCGCAGGCCGGCGCGGCCGCGGAGGCCGTGGCGGCGCTGCGCGCGCACGGTTTCGCGATCGCGGCGACCGTGCCGCGCGCGGGCACGCCGCTGTATGCCACGGCCTTGCCGCCGCGGCTGGTGCTGGTGTTCGGCGCCGAGGGTGAAGGCATGAGCCAGGCGCTGATCGAGGCCGCCGACCTGCGCCTGACCATTCCCGGCAGCGGCCAGGTCGAGAGCCTCAATGTCGCCGCGAGCGTCGCCGTCGTGCTCGGCGAGTACTGGCGCGCCCACGCCCCGCACGCGTGAGCGCGCGGGGCGGAGGCATTGGTTTGGACTTGTCCGTGAGGGGTTTTCGCGGCAACCGGCCCACGTCCCTGGTGGGTTCGTCCCGCACTCGGGGGTCGCTGACGCTTGTGGGCGTTGGTGGTCGTTCGGTCGTCCGCTTTGGCGCGACAACCGGCCCACGTCCCTGGTGTGTTCGTCCCGCATCCCTGCGGGCCGGTGACTTTCTCTTGCTTGCCCAAGAGAAAGTCACCAAAGAGAAGGGCAGCCCTTGCAGCGTCGCCTCGCGCGCATCCTGCGCGCGCGGTCCGCGGACGGCGGCCGGTTGCGCCGACAGCACCTCCATGTGCTGACGGCGCAATGAGCGCGATCCATCGCGCTCCCCCTGCGGGCCGCTTCGGCCACCGCCCGCCGCCGCTGATGGGCATCGGCAAGAGCAGCGCGCTCCTGCGCGCCAAAGGCTGCACTGCGAGCAAGCCAGTGTCGTCAGCGTCGGTGCGACAACCGACTCACGTCCCTGGTGTGTTCGTCCCGCATCCCTGCGCGCGAAAGCCGCAAGCAAGTTCAAGGCGACGACGAACGCCAACCACGCGTTGCCAGTGGCGGAGAACCGGCTGCAACACGACTTCACGGCGCAGCGCCCGAATCAAGCGTGGGTGTGCGACATCACCTACATCGGGACCGATGAGGGATGGCTGTATCTGGCGGCCGTGCTGGGCCAGTTTTCGCGCAAGATCGTCGGCTGGTCGATGTCCGACCGGATGACAGCGGCACTGGTCTGCGACGCACTGCGAATGGCACTGTTCAACCGCAAACTGCCACGAGGCGTGATCGTGCACAGCGACCCCTTCGGACAAGCTCGCGCTGGAAGTTCACCCCTTCCAGCGCGATCCGCTTCTGCGGCGCAACTCATCCTTCGCCGAGCAGTTCGGCCTCTTCCAGCCAGTCCAGGTACTCGATCTCTTCCGGGGCGGCGGTGGGTTGCGGTGGACAGTTCGCCAAGGCGCCCGCGTCGTTGAACTTGATCTCGCCGCCATCCCTCACCTGCGCTGACGACCACGGCGGCAGCGGTACGGAGTCCACATCGGTGCCGTCGAGGATGCTGAAGTAGATCGGTTGCGCGATGTCGCCGAACGCGATGCCGCGTCTCTTCTGCACCGGATCGAAACACCAGTATTCCGCAGCGGTGGGCGGCGACTGGAAACAGCCCAAGTAGGGCGAGGCCAATGTGGCAGGCGCCACCAGTTCCTTGTTCGCCTGCCGAATCTGGCCGCGCGTGAACCCGGAGCGCATCTGCGCCGACGGCGAGGTCTGCATGATCGGGACCGAACGCACCGCGAAGCGCGAGTTCGGACTGGAAGGCTTGCCGAACAGGAACGCCAGACGAACATACCCGGGATTGGGTGGCGTCGTCATCGCAAACGCGCCCGTCGCGCCCTGGTAGCGGTAGACGAACTTGCTCGGAACGCCGGCGCAAGCCCAATAGCTGTAAACGCCCTTCTGCGGGTTGCTCGAATTCTGCGCGACCCATGCCGAGCCGTTCCAGAAATAGTCGGTGTTGTTCCACGCCGCGGCGAACGTCGGCTCGCTCACGTCGTAGCTGCCAACGGCAATACCGTCCGGCTCCTCGCCCAGCGGCCCGCGATAGGCTAACTGAATGAACAGGTCCGTCGCGTTCACCGGGATCGGATCGTCGGAGAAGTCGAACATCTTCTCGACCGCCGCGCCGTCCAGCTCGCCCGCGGCGACCGTGAGAGGCGCGGACACGGAAATCTCCTGAAAGCTCGTCCGGACGGGCTGATTGCCTGCGCAGGATGGCTCGACGATGGTGCTGTCGTAGGACTGCACACGCTCGCCGCTCATGTCGGGCTTATAGCAGGCGTTGCGGTGATAGCGCGCGATGGCAACCAGACGTGCGCCCGTGCCGCCCGTACCCTGCGGCACATTGGTGCCCGTACCGCTCTCGACGATGGCTGGTGTTGCGTTACGCACCATCAGGCGCACCGCCTCGAAACCAAACGTCTTTGTCGGCTGGCCGGTCTTGCGCGGATATCCATCCGCGTCCATCGTGTGCGGGTCGCCCTGGTTCATCACCGCGAAGATCGACTGATCGATCGACGTCACCTCAAGGCGTCCGCGGAAGAAGAAGTCGATCATGCCCGCCGAGTAGCCGACCGCGCGGGGCACCATCACGTCCGCCATGTAGCGCATGTCGTTATAGGTGATGAGATAGCCCGTCGACTCGAGATACTGCGGCTGGAGGTCGTCTGGAATGATGTCGCGCCAGATGCCTTTGGTCACCAGCGGCGCCTTGCCGCCATACGCCGCGAGCGTATTCGCCGACTGGTCGTAGTTGGGTGCGATCACGTCGGTGATGGGATACGCATACTCCGCCAGGTGCACCACGCGTCCATGCACTCGCAAGCCGCTGGGCACCGACACCTCGCTGTACCCCGACGACGTGAGATCGCTCGGCGGCAACGGATAGGTAGGGGCGGAGGTCGGCATGCAGCCGCTAGTACCCGGGGGCTGACACTCGCGGTATCCGGGCAACGTGCCTGCCGTGAAGAAGCTGCGATTGGAAAGATCGGCCAGGCCGCGGCGGCTGCGAAGCACCGTCTCGGTCATCCCAGGCTCGATGTGCCGCGTCGTGAAGAACTTCACCGGCGTGCTGAACTGGACGTGCCCACCGCCGCCCGGGTAGTAGTTCGGCGAGCCGAAGCGCAACGCTGGGAGATTGTTCTCGGTTGGCAGCGTGTCGTCGTACATGCGACGCAGCGGGTTACCCGTCGGAATGCTTATTGCCAACGCGTCCGATCGACTACGCAACACTCGATAGTCCGTGTAGGACTCGAATGCCGCATCCGCCTCACCCTCCGGCCAAGCCGCGGCCAACGGCGGTCCATGCGCATCGTTGCGGACATGCTGCGGCTGGGCGGCATCCTGAAGTAGATGGATGACGTGGCCGAGGTCGTTGATGGTCGTTGCCCATCGACTCAGGCGTTCCTTGCTGTCTTCGATCGCGTCGTCGATGAAGTTCGGACCACTCCGCTTCAGCACCAGCGACCACCAGTAGTTATTGCGCGCGTCCTGCCAAGTGAAGTGATTGCGGCGAGCGTTGTCGTCCAGGTCCGAGCCGGGGTTGAGTGGATTTGTGCGCCCCATCGCCCAAAGGATCGAGCGCACGCAGGTATATGTGCCGCAGTAGTTCGGGTAGTCGAACGCGCGGTCGTACACCGGATCGTAGAAATGCTTCGTCGCACGCAGAATGTGCCCGAAGGGGTCGTTGTCGCGGTGATCCGGGTTGTACCAGATCCCCAGCACCGGGAGGATGATGTCGTTGTCGTCCTCGCGCACGGCGCCGCGAAGCAGCCACGAGCGTATCCGCTGTTCAACAGCCTCCCCGGACGCGCCGGGTATCGCGCTCTTCTCCACCAGGTCGTCGAGCACCTTGCGCTCCTGCTGCTGCGGAACGCGCGCATAGTTGGCACCGGCCGCCGGTAGCGTGGTGGCTGGGTTGATGGCCGCGTACTCGTCGTGATACGGCGTGTTCTCAGCGTCGCCCGTGAACGAGAACGGGTAATCGACATCGAGCCGGTCGAACCCCAGTATCGGCGCGATGCTGTCGGGGTTCGACGGGTTGAGCACGGAATCCCGATACGCATGATCCGTAATCAGGGCGTGCGTCGAAATCTCATAGGCCCAGCATGGGGTGGTCAGTGCCAACGCTGCGAGAGCAGCACTCCGTCGCTTCATCTTTTTCGTAAGAATGTCCCTGTCGTTGGATCAGTGCATTCCGGCCACGCTCAGCGCCCTCGCGAAAATCATCAGCAAGGCGAAGGCGATGAGCGCGAGCAAGGGTGGAAAGACCCATCTCGATTGCTTGGTCTTGGCCAGCAGCACGATCCCGCCGAACGCCGACACCGGAAGGCTTGCCAGCAAGAGCATGCCGAGCAGCCCACCGACATACCGCGCCCTGAAGAACCAGGGCGCGCTAATCAGCAGAATCAAGAGCGCCACCATCATCACCGTCGCCACAACGACGAGGACGGAGCCAACGCGAATTGCAGTCGAGTTGTTCCCTTCCATATCGTCGTGCGCCTACATCGAGTCGATGCGCCACACGCCATTGGTGTCGCGCGCGAAATGGACCGGGTAGCCGCGCACGTCGCTGGTCAGGTCGCGCACCGCGATGACGTCCGCCGAGTCGAACCCGATGAGCCCGTCTGCCAGCGTCCCCAAATTGGTCGCGACCGTCGGCATCCGCGTACCCAGCGCCGTGAACAGTGGCGTCAGGCGAGTCTTGATGCCGTCCGCCAGCGCGTAGCCGGCCCCGTTCACGTCCTGGGCACTCAGCCGCGCGCGCAGCTGCGCGTAGGTGGAGCAGATCGCGGTGCGCTGCTCGGCCAGCTCCACCACCATCACGCGGCACTTCACCGTGACCGGCGCGTGGCCGGTGAAGGTGAGGTTGGCGGTTGCGGTGTATGCCCCCGGCGCCGGGTACGTGAAGATGGGCAGATCGCCTGCCGCGCTGGCCGTGTAGTCGGTGGTGCCGTTTCCGTCGAAGTCCACCGCGACCGACTGCAGCGCCAGCCCGCTTTTCACCTCCACGCGGAACTGCGCCGGCAGCGGCGAGAACCCCACTGGCGTCGACGTCGTAAACGTCGCGTCGGGATCGCCCGTCGGGACCGACACGGCAACGTTCGCCGATGCGGTCAGGCCGTCCATCGTCGTCGCCGTCGCCACTAGGCTGGTCGCCGACGAGTCGAGCGTCAGCTCCGGCGTCACGAACACGCCGTTGTGCACGTAAGCGCGTGTGCCCGCCACGGCGACGCCGGTGTTCACCGACCCCGTGACCGTGCCGACCACCTGCATCTTGCCGGCGGGCAAAGCCGTTCCGGCCGTCGGCCAGGTAATTGCTATGGTGGGGGTGATGCCGAGCGTGGGCGCCGGCGTGGTAAGCGCGGGTGGCCCGATGCCGCCACCGGTTGTCGCCGGGTCAAAGCCATCGACGAACTTCGAATCGAAGTTCACGTCCTGAAGGCCGCAAACCTCTTGCGCTTGGGCAGACGCGGCCATAAGGCATGGCCCCATGAGCATCGCGGCAAGGCACCGCGATGAATAACTGTTTTTGAGTCGCACGACGATCCTCCCTGTGCAAAGGGCGCCGATCGTCCGAAGGTCGGTCTATGGGAACCCCTTCCGACCTTGGAGAGAGCGCCTGATTCGAAGCTAGCACAAGGAAAACGCCACTGTCTCGCACATGCTGAGACTCGATAGATCGCTAATGCACTACATCAAGCTGTCGCATTGGCTCAATCGTTGTTCCAGTCTCCGCGAGGACCGAACGTGCATTGCGTGCCGTATGCGAAGATGCTCACACGAGCATCGCGCGCTGCTGGAGGCACACTCATGCATGAATCTGGTACCGTTCTTCACGGCTCAGGTGCGTATAGGAGTAGAGACGGACCCGGCCGAGAAAGTGGCCAATTTTGGGCGTTTCGGCTGGTGGCCACCCGCAGCAGTGATGGCCGGAACCTCGCGTGGTTTGGGGATTTCAGGCAAAAAAAGGGCCTGGAGACTATCCAGACCCTTGTGATTGGTGGCGTGCAGTTTACTACCGAACAACTTGCTATTGGGGCCAATGGCCACTGCTGCGGAAGATAGTACGTGCGCAATGAATCTATGTGACATGATTCACACGGTGCCCGATGGCGCAAAATTTGGGGCAGCACCATTTATCTCGGTGGCGTCCCCAGACGTGGTGTAACAGCCCGGCTCTGAGCTCTTGATCTTTCAGGGGTTGGAGCCGGAAGAGCGGTCATCGTGGCGACTTGGGTATGTTGGGTTTGCGGACTCAACCAACCAAGGA
>WBZR01000527.1_pt1 | contig 60387 bp, 49 predicted proteins | sample 5204231 | NCBI WGS metagenome assembly WBZR01 (sample SAMN12412403, study PRJNA552823) | activated sludge metagenome | isolation source: activated sludge from anammox sidestream of wastewater treatment plant... | place: USA: Virginia | collected 2017-08 | reverse complement strand
GGCCGCCGCACCCCCAGGACCCGTGAGGGGCGCCGACTATCGCGACTGAGCGCCGGGCGTCTCAGTCGGCAGCGGCGGCCGACGGGTCGGCGTGGGTAAAGGGATGCGGATGTCGTACGACTTGGCTGCGATCGGAAGGTAGATCGACATCCGGCTGGCGATCTCGTACTCGAGTGTCTGGGAGACACCGTCCGCCTCGGCCGACAACACCAGCTTGCCCTCGCCGTCGCTGCCCTTCTGGAGGTAGAGGTTGCCGTAGCTGTACCCCGGCTCGCCCGGCGGGATGCGCGTCGTGCCGTTGTCCATGACCAAGAGGTCGGCCTTCTTGCCCAAGACGATGACCTGCTCGTCGCCGACCGGGCGCCCGTTCACGATGCGCGTGCGGTTGTACGCCAGCTCACCAGGGCCGGACTGAATCCGCACCACCATGGTCGTGCCCGGCGCCACCGATCGGCTGAACGCGTCCTTCGGGAACGCCGAGATCATGCCCTTGCGGTAGGCGACGACGCTGCTGAGCGGGTTGAGCCGAGTATGCGGGATGATCTTGAGGTCCGGGTTCTTCGTGGTGCCGATCACGTCGAACGACGCGCTGCCCTTGACGTCGTTGCCGCCCTCGCCGCACGGCCCGACGCACACCACGGCATTGACCTTGGCCAGCGCGGCCTCGTTGCCGCTGGCGACGGTCGCCTGCACCACGCCGTCGGACGCGGTGACCCGGGCGGGCGTCACCGACCCCGCCGTCGAGGGCTCGACGCTTAACGTGACGTCGACCCCGTCGACAGGGATGCACTGCGCATCGGTGACGAAGGCCGTCACGCTCGCCGAGCGGTTCACACCGGGCACCGTGACCGTCTGGGCATACATGGCGTCGGCGTCACCATCGTAGCTGAGGCGAAGCTTGCCAGCCTCGCCGACGTCGCGCGGGCTCTGGAACATCAGCGCCGGCGGTCCGGCATCGCCGACCGACCACGAGCTCGACGCGGCGGTGTCGCCCGCCTGGTTGTTCTTGATCGCCGCGATGTCGGTCGTGTACTGCGTGCAGAAGCGGAACTGCGTGCCGTTGTAGATCGCCTGTGTCTTGGGCAGCCGCCAGCCGGACGTGTCGGCCGGCAACAGGGCGAGGGCCGAATCGCCCTGGTCGAGCCCGGCGATCGTCTTGGCGTTGGCCTCGCCGAGCAGCGTGCACGCGGCTGGCGCGTCCGGTCGGCCCGTGGCCGGCTGGAGCTTCAGCTTGGCGTCGCCAAGCTTGGCATGGCCCTCGCCCAACGTGGCGCTCGACTGACCGACGGCCGCTTGGATGCCCTCGATCGCCCCGGCGTCCGGCATCACCAACACCGCCTGCAGCGTCTTGGTCACCTCGGTCGTGGCCGTGCGCGACGACTCCACCGTGCTGAGCATGTCCTTGCGCCATTCCTCGAACTCGCTGCCCGAGGGGATGCTGGCGCACTTGGCGGTGAGCTTGGTGCCGTTCTCGCGAAGCAAGGTGCCGGCCGTGGCCACCGCACCCTTGTAGCTCGCCACGAAGTCGGCGGCGCCGACACTGACGGTGGCGCGCCCGTCCCCGCGCAAGGCGTCGGTGTCGTGGACCTTGACGGTGATGCCCGACAGGTCTCGGATGCGAATCCGGTAACGCTCGCCGGCGGCATTGGTGTGCGCCACCACGGCGAAGACACTGCCGGTGGTGCTGGCGAAGCTGTGCCGGCGCGGACCGTCCGCGGCGTCGCTCATGAAGACCTCGAGGCTGGTCTGCTGGGCCGTGCCGTCCGTGCCGGGAGCCGGCGCCGATGCAGCGGCGCGCGAGGCCCACGACATGCCGGCCAGCGCCGTCGTCAGCGCCAGTGCCGCCACGAGGGCAGGGGAGAGGCGGTGCATGGAAGACTCCTTACTGGTTTGCATGGGTCGTGTCAGGTGTGCAGGCTGAAGGTCGCCGCAGAAAGCAGGCCGAGCGGGGCCATTCGCAGCCATCGCGCGGCGCGATGGCTGCGACCGACGTTCGAGACGCGGGGCCGCCGGCACGTCGATGCCGGCGCCGCCGCGGACCGCCTGCCCGCCATCGCTGCCGCGACGGCCGGCAGGGGCGCCGACATCACATCCGTCGGCGCAGCCAGAGCCCGATGGCCATCAAGGCCATCACGCCGAGGCCGAGCACGGCGAGGCTGGGGCCGGCGCCGCCCGGCGCCACCGGCGTGTCCTCGTCCGTCGGCGCCGCCGGGCGCGTGTCTCCCGCGGCAGCGGCGCCCGCCGGCAGCGTCCACGTGGCGACGGGCGCGGGTGCCTCCAGCGTCGACGCGGCCGGTTCGTCGCCCCCGGTGGGCGCGTCCGACACCGATGGCACCGTCGGCTCGATGGCGGCCGCGGGGGCGGAGGGCTGGTCGAGGGTCGCGAAGCCGGTCCCCGCACCGCCGGCCGGGGCGGTCGCCCGACCCGCCGCCGACGTCGCGGCGCTCCCCGAAGAAGCGGTCCGGCCCTGGTCGGACGACGGGTTGCGCCCACCCGCCGCGGTGGCTCCCGGCGCTGGCGTGGCCGTGGGGGCGTTGCCAGCGGCAGGCGCGCTGGTGCGGGTGGCCTGGCCGGGGACGGCGGTGGCGCCGCTGGCAACCGTCGCCGACGGCTGGGCGACTGCCTGGCTGGTGATCCACAGCTCGCCGGAGTAGGCCGGCGAGCCGCCGACGGTCACGTTGATGGTCCACGCGGCACCACGGTCGGTGCCGGTGTCCGGCAGGGCGACCGCCGTGGCCGACTGGCCCGCCTTGTCCAGGCTGATGGCGGCCTCCGAGGCCTGGGCCACATAAGGCTCCATCTGAGCCGCCAACGCCTTGATGGCATCGGTGTTGGCGCCGCCGGGCAGGTCGTTGGACAGGTCTTCGAGCTTGCCGAGCGCGGCATCCAAGCTGTCGCGGCTGGTCTTGAAATCGCCGCCCAGGCCCGCACGGTCCACGATTTGAAGCGCCGTCCGAATGGAGTTGACGAGCCCGATGGTGTTCTGCACGTACTCGCGGTTGCCGCTCTTGCGCGCGTTGTCGATGTTGTCCTGGCAGGCGTCGGCGTAGTCGGCGATCTGGTCGGTCAACTCCTGGAACACCGCCAGCCCCGTCACCTCCACGGTTGCCGTGCCGCTGCCGGTGTAGCGCTTGGTCGATCGGAAGACCAGGAGACCCCCGGACTTCATCTCGACGCCGATGTCGTCGCGCGCCGCCGCCGTGTAGTCGAAGGTGACGTACAGCTTCTCGGATCCGCTCGGAATCGACGCCGTGCCGCCGACCGGGAACGGGAACGCGTCGGACGCGCCTTCGGTGAGGCTGGCACGCACCTGGTCGACCTTGGCGAGCGCCTGCGCCGAGGTGGCTCCGGCCAGCCATATGGCGGCCGCGGCGGCAGCAACGGTGAACGCGGGCTTGTGCATGGCTAGCAGTCCTCCTTCACGGGCGGGCCTCACCCGCGCCTCATCGCCGACCAGCCGGCCCAGACCACCACGCCGAAGAGCGCCAGCATCCCGGCGACGGCCGCCACGAGCGTCCATCCGGACAGCGGGCCCGTGCCTGCGGAACCCGTCGTCGGGCCGCTGGTGGCCCCCAGCGTCGCCTGCGGCGTGGGCACGGACGGCGCCTGGGCGCCGACTTGCGACGTCGGGATCACCGCCTGACCGATGGTGAGCTGGAGGCTGTCGGCGAGGTAACGATCGGCGCCGACATACGCGTTGACGACGTACTCGTTGTCCTCGAGCGCCACACCCTTGTTGTCGAAGGTCACGATCTTGGTGCCGGGGCTGTCGTACGAGAACGGTTCCTGGTACAGGATCGCGCCCATGAGGCCGGTGATGCGGATCTCGACCTCGGTGGGCTCGGCGCCGTCGATGTCGAAGGCCACGTGGATCTTGTCGACGCCGGTGTCGAAGTGGTAGAGCTTCTCGCCGGGTGGCGCCGGCGCGGGTTCGATCGGCGTGCCGCTCGCGTCGGCCACCAGACGAAGGTCGGCTACGGTGGCCTGGCCGGCGGCGGGCCGAGGCACCCACATGGCGATCACGGCGACGGCCAGCGCCACGGCGGCGAGCGGCCGATGCGTCTTCATGCTGAACATTCCCTCCTCCCTGGACTCTCGGCCACGGCGCCGGGCGGGGCCATGGAAGGCCAGCGCCGGAACGGGCGGTGCCGGTGAGCCGGCCTGGCCGCTGTGGCGGCCGCGCGGCGCGCTCCGGGGCATGGCGCGCGCCGTCGTCGGTGGCAGTTTCGAGGTTCCAGCTAAGCTTCGGATGAAAGGCGGCTTAGGTGGCTGTGAGCAGGCGCCGCCCCTTGGCGCGGAGCCCGGCCCAAGCAACGGCCCCGCACCGTTGGTGAGCGCCGTGGTGCGAGGCCGTGTCGGTCGCTCAATGTTAGGCGTGCGAGCGCCGAAGGCCAAATGGACGATCACGGCTCAAGGGCTCAGCGGCCGGGCTCGACGTGACGCAGGCGGGTGTTGGGCAGGTAGAGCTTGGTGGTGCGCTGCACCCAAAACTCCAGGCTGTTCGACGGGTCGCCGCTGATCTCGACGTTCAGGGTGTAGGCACGGCGAGCATCGGTGCCCGTGCTGGGCAGCACCGCATCCTTGACCGGCGTGGCTCCGGTGACCACGCTGCCCGACGCGCCGACGGCCTGCGCGAACGGTGCGGACATCTTCTGGGCGGCGGCGCGCATCGCCTGGATCTCGTCGGGCGGCAGACGCAGGGCATCGCCCACCAAGGCGGAGAGCACCGACAACCGATCGCCGACAAGGCGCAGCGGTGGGTCGAGGTCGGGTCCGAGCTGGGCGTGGTTCAGAAGGTCAAGGGTCTGGATGGCGCGGTGCACGTGGTACTGGGTCGTCAGAAGGTACTCGCGCGGGCCGACGGCTTGCGCCGCGGCGTCGCGCGCGTTGGCCTGTCCGGCACGCACGGCCTCGTCGAGCGCCTGCGACAGCCGACGGAGCATGTCGGCACCGCTGATCTTGAGGGTGGCCGTGCCGTCGCCGCGGTAACGGCCGGTCAAGCGGGCGGCCTCGACGCCGCCCGGGCCGATGACGATGAACGTCACGGGCTCGCTGGTGCCGCCGGCATACGCGAAGCTGACAAAGAGCTCGCGGGTGTCTTCCGGGAAGATCACGCTGCCCTGGGCCGCGTCGGGCGTGCGCGCCAGGCGAAGGTCGGAGATGCGGACCTTCTCGTCGTCGGGGCCTGCCCCGGGGCGGGCCGCGGCGGGCTGGCACGTCAGCGTCAACCCGAGGGCGAGCAACGCGATGCGAAGCGACTTCATGCGGGTCTACCTCCTGCAAGCGGGCTTACGGTAGGCGGCTGGGGCACGGCGGCGGGCGGAGCCAACCCGGCGATCGCCCGCGGTAGGGTTGCGCATCGAGTCCAAGAGCATAGCACATCGGCCTGGTGGGGACCATCGGCCGCCCGCTCGCGAGGTGCCCCGGACACCGAGGCGCACGGCTATCGGCCACCGCGCGGGCGGAGGACGTCGCGGCGAGCCCACGGCATGAAGGCACGCCACACGCCGCCCGGGCGGTACACCCCGAACACCACGGTCCGGCGCACGCCGTCGGTGAGGAGCACCGCTTCCTCGCGGGGCGTGATCACGATCCATCCTTCGGGCGCAGCGATCCCCGCGTAGTAGACGCCGGCCGCCAGGCGCGTGCACCGCGGCCCATCCGAGCGCGAGGCCAGCACCCGCACCTCCTGGCGGTCCTCGGCCAGCACGCGCACCCGCATGCCCTCGAGCCACGGCTCGCCCGCTGCCCGCGCGCCGTCGTGATTGCGGTCGTCGAACACCCCCAGGCAGATCTCGCCGCTCGGCCCGTCCACGGTCGGCTCGGGCGACGGTGTCGGCGACAGGGTCGGCGACGGCGTAGGGGTGGGCGGACGCGTCGGCATCGGCGTCGGCGTCGGCGTCGGCACCTCGGGGCGCCGGGCACCGAAGGTGTAGCGGGCCGGGGCGCCGGGGAACGGCACCTCGAACGCGTGCTCGAGCACGCCGCTTCCGACATGGCCACGCGGCAGCGAGACGGCCTTCAACGTGTACGGCCCGTCGATGAGACCGTTCCAGCAATAGTCGGGGTCGTTCGCGCCGTCGGTCGTCCAGCTGTCGAACACGCCGGTGCGGACATGCGTCAGCCGCAACGTCACGCCTGCCAGGAAACGCTCGCCGGGCCCGAGCCGGCCATCCCCGTCGCGGTCGTCGAACGCCACCACGCACACCTGCCGCTGGTTGGCGGGGCCGGTCGCCGTCGGCGTGGCCACCACGGCAGCGGTGGATGCCGGCGTCGGCGAGGCCGACGGCGTGCCGGGGCCGGGGGTGGGCGGCGCCGCGGGAGTGCCCGAAGCGCCGACCGTCGGGGTGCGCGTGACCGTCGGCGAGGTGCTCGCGCCGGCGGTCGGCAGGATCGGAGTCGGCGCCGTCGGCGTGGCGCTCGCGGTCGTGCCCGGCGACGCGAGGGGGGTCGTCGCGAGCGGTGTCGGAGTCGCCTCGGGCACCACCACGTACGCCAGGTGCAGCGCCGGGCCGAGCGCCGGATCCGGAGGCTCGGTCGCGCGGTTGTACACGTCGACGCCCGACTCCCAGGCGAACAGGTTGTTGTCCTCGCCGGCCGGGCCGTCGGCCCGGAAGCTCGCGCGGCGCGTGGTGGCCAGGCGCGCGTTGAGGTGGCCGACCGCAGCGGCCGACAAGCCGAAGCTGTTGCGCCGACCCACGCCGAGGTCGTGGTCCTGCAGCACCGGCTCGAGCCGCTCGAGCACCGTGGTGCTGTGGACGCGCTCGTACGACGCGTCGCGCCAGCCGGCGTCGATGCTGGCGTCGAGGAGCTGGATGGCCCATGCGCCCGGCTTGGTGTATCGGCTCTCGCGCCCCACGAGGTCGAGGCGCCCCTCGCGGACGATGGCGCCCGGCGGCAGATCCGACAGGTCGAACTGCACCATGCCGTGGTGCAGGTTGCGGCCGTGCGTCCACATGCCGGCGTAGATCGTGGGGTATCCGAGATGGTTGGGGCGGTCCTTGTTCGAGCCGATCTGAGGGGCATAGCCCACGTCCGCAGGCGCCGGGCGGAGCGTCATGTACTGCACGGGCAGGTCCGGCGGCGGCGTGTTGGTCGGCGTGGGGGGCGGACCCTCCCACGTCGGCAGCGGCGTGGGCGTGATGGTCACCTCTAGCTGGTACCACGTGGCGGTGTCGACGTACGGCGTGGTGCAGCTCCGCGGGCAGTAGCGGGCCGTGATGACGTCGCGGTTGGCCACCCGGATCACGCCCTGCGCCGCGTTGGACGCGAACTGCGAGAAGCGCAGCGGCGTGTCGGACTTGAACACGCTCGACCCCGGCGACTGCTCGCGGAGCGCCATGGCGATGCCGGTCGGGTCACTCGTGCTCGAGACCTGCACGGTGATGACCTCGCGGACCGTCGGGTCCGCGTTCGCGGCGGGATCGCGTGCCGTCAGATAGGCCTCGGCGCTGTTGCCGTAGTACGTCTCGTGGTCGAAGGCCAGGAACAGGCCGATGTACCACTCGATGCCGGCCCCGACGCCGGTGAACGGGCCCTCCGGCCACCACGCCGACGTGTAGTACGGGCTTCCGGCCGGCGGGATCTGGTTGGGGTGCTGGTAGATCAGCGTCTCGCAGCCGTTCCCACTGTACGTGATGCCGTCGGGGTGGTTGACGAACTGCAGCCCCCCGCCGGAATCCTTGACCTGCACGACGACGGTGTCGGACAGCTGGTGGCAGTAGATGATGTAGACCCGGCTGGTGCCGGCCGGGAACTCGGTGACACCCGGCCCGCGCATGCAGTGGTTGTCGTCGAGCTGCTCCTGATAGGGCTCGTCGCACATGTGCAGGTGCCAGGCCGGCGTGATGACGGGGGTCTGGCAATACGGCGGGCAGGCCTGGGCGTGAACCGGCGCACCGCCTTGGGCGGCGAGGCCGAGCACGACCACGACGAACACCAAGAGCGTCAGGGGCAGGTAGGGCCGCCAGCGCGGATCGCCCGTTTGCATCACGTCGGCTTAAGACGCACGGGCCGCGAGCTTGTTACGGCCAGGATGTCGCCGGCGTTCTAACACGATACTAGCGCGGCTCGCGCCAGGGGCTTGCGAAGGCTCCCGGCAGAACGGTATAATGTCGTCCGACTCCCGTGCTTCGGGAGACCACCACGCCGCCCTGGTTGCAACGGGTGGCACGCGCGCCGGTCGGTACGCCCGCCGGCGTGGGGGAGCAACAGCATCAGATGATACCGTTCGACCGCTTCACCGAACGTGCCCAGGACGTCATCGCCCGATCACAAGAGCTGCTCTTGCGCTACGCCCACAACCAGATGGACACCGAGCACGTGTTCCTGGCGCTTCTCGAGCAGCCCGACGGGATCGCCACCGTGGTTCTCGAGGACATGCTCGGGGTCAACAGCGAGCTGCTCGCGATGCAGCTCGACGAGTACCTCGCCAACAACCGCAAGCTCAACGTGCCCGGGCGTTCCGGCAGCGGCCAGATCTACGTCACGCCCCGCATCCAGCGCCTCAGCCAGGTGGCGCTGAGCGAAGCGCAGTCGATGGGCGACGATTACATCTCCACCGAACACCTGCTGTTGGCCATCATCAGCGAGGAGCGCGGGCATGCCACGCGCCTCTTGGCCGAGGCCGGCATCGACAAGGAAGACGCCCGCCTGGCCATCGACGAGCTGCGGGCCGGCCAGCGGGTCACCGACCCGCGCGCCGAGACGCGCTACCGCGTGCTCGAGAAGTACGGGCGCGACCTGACGGCGCTGGCGCGCGAGGGGAAGCTGGATCCGGTGGTGGGGCGCGAGACCGAGCTCGTACGGCTGATGCGCGTGCTCATGCGCCGTTCGAAGAACAACCCCGTGCTCATCGGCGACCCGGGCGTCGGCAAGACCGCGGTCGTCGAAGGGCTGGCCCAGATGATCGCCAACGGTGACGTGCCCGAGTCGCTGGCCGGCAAGCGCGTCATCGAGCTCGACCTCGGCGCCATGGTCGCGGGCTCGAAGTTTCGCGGTGAGTTCGAAGAGCGCCTCAAGGCCGTGCTCGACGAGATCCGCAACGCCGAGGGCCAGGCCATCGTGTTCATCGACGAGCTCCACAACGTGGTCGGCGCCGGCTCGGCGCAAGGCGCGATGGATGCCAGCAACCTGATGAAGCCGGCGCTCGCGCGCGGCGAGCTGCAGTGCATCGGCGCGACCACCCTCGACGAGTACCGCCAGCACATCGAGAAGGACCGTGCGCTCGAACGCCGGTTCGCGCCGGTGTTCGTCGAGCAGCCGAGCCTCGACCAGTCGATGGAGATGCTCAAGGGGCTGCGCGAGCGCTACGAGAAGCACCACCAGGTGCGCATCACGGACGAAGCCCTGCGGGCCGCCGTCGAGCTGTCGCACCGTTACGTCACCAGCCGCGCCCTGCCCGACAAGGCCATCGACCTCATGGACGAGGCGGCCGCCAAGCTGCGCATGGACATGTTCCAGATGCCGCCGCCGCTGCGGCGCGAAGCGGCCCGGATCGGCAGCCTGCTCGAAGAGGAAGAGAAGGCGTGGCAGGCCCGCGACTACGAGCGTGCGGCGCGCGTCAAGAGCAAGCGGATCCAGCTCAAGACCGAGCACGACGCCGAGGTGGCGGCGTGGCGCGCCGAGAACGCCGTCGACGACGTCGTGGACGAAGAGGACATCGCCGAGGTGGTCCAGACCTGGACCGGCATCCCCGTGGTCCGCATGATCCAGACCGAGGCCGAGCGCCTGCTCGGCATGGAGGAGGCGCTCCACCAGCGCGTCATCGGCCAGGACGAGGCCATCCGCGCGGTCGCCGACGCCATCCGCCGCAGCCGAAGCGGGCTCAAGGATCCCGCTCGGCCCATCGGGAGCTTCATCTTCCTCGGCTCCACGGGCGTCGGCAAGACCGAGCTCGCCAAGGCGCTGGCCGCGTTCATGTTCCAGAGCGACGAGGCGCTGGTGCGGCTCGACATGAGCGAGTACCGCGAGCGCCACACCGTCAGCCGCCTGGTCGGCGCGCCGCCCGGGTACGTGGGCTACGACGAGGGCGGCCAGCTGACCGAGGCGGTCCGCCGCCGGCCGTACCAGGTGGTCCTGTTCGACGAGATCGAGAAGGCACACCCCGAGGTGTGGAACATCCTCCTGCAGGTGCTCGACGAGGGCCGGCTCACCGATGCCCAAGGCCACGTGGTCGACTTCCGCAACACCGTCATCATCATGACGTCGAACATCGGCACCGAGCTCAGCGTGCGTGGCGGCCGGCTGGGGTTCGGCGGGGGCGAGGCCGGCATCGACGACCGCTTCGCCGGCGATGTGCGCGACGCGCTCAAGCGCGCCTTCCGCCCGGAGTTCCTCAACCGCATCGACGAGGTGATCGTGTTCCACCCGCTGGACCGCGACCACATCCTCCGCATCGTCGACCTGCAGCTGGCCAAGGTCACCGCACGGTTGGCGGACCACGGGCTCAAGCTCACCCTCGATGACGCGGCCCGGGCGTGGTTGGCCGACAAGGGCTTCGACCCGCAGTACGGCGCCCGGCCATTGCGCCGGCTGGTGCAGCGCCAGATCGAGACGCCGTTGTCGCGGCAGATCATCGCCAACGGCTTCGAGATCGGCGACACCGTGGTGGTCAAGCTCGACGCGTCGGGCGAGGGGCTGGCGTTCGAGCGCCACGAGGCCGAGCCGATCCCGCTCGGCGACGTGATCCAGGAATCGGACCGCTCGGAGTCGGCGTCGGAGGGCGTGGCCTCGACGACCTGAGGTCGGCAGCAGTGGGACGAGGGCGGGGGCGGGCAGCGCGGCTTGATGACACGTCGAGAACGCCTCCCGCCCTCGACGTTTCCCGCGCACGTCGTGCCGCTTCCCTCTTTCCCTCCCCCCGCTATAATCCCTCGGCGCATCGCCAAGGCCCGGCGCGTTCCGCTCGGGTGCAGCGCCGTTGACCGCCAAGACCACGCCACGGAGGAACCTCACCCGTGACCGTACAAGCCGCCGCGCCCCGTGCCACCCGCTCCCGCAAGCCTGCGGCGGCCACGCCCCCGCCGGACGTGGACTGGCGGACCGTCGCGCGGATCATGCTGACCAGCCGCGCGCTGGACCGCGTCGAGGTCGACGACCTCGTGCCGGCGGGCCTGGTCAAGTACCAGTTCTCGGCCGGGGGCCACGAGCTCGGCCAGGTCCTGCTCGGCCTGGCGCTCGACCACCCGCGCGACGCCGCCGCGGTCTATTACCGGTCGCGGCCGTTCATGCTGACCAACGGCCTCACCCCCGAAGAGGGCCTGGCCGCCACGATGGGGCGCGTCGGCTCGCCCAACGGCGGGCGCGACATCGGCGTGGTCTTCAACCTGCCCCGGCGCGAGCGCGCGACGATCCTCCCGATGTCGGGGGATGTCGGCGCGCAGTTCACGCCGGCGTTGGGCTGGGCCCACGCCATCCGCTACCGAACCACCGTGATGGGCGAGGCCGATTGGGATGGGGCGGTGGCCGTCGCGCTCGGCGGCGACGGTGCCTGCGCCACGCCGGGCTTCTGGGCTGCGCTGAACATGGCCACCACCGCCCGCCTGCCGTATCTCTTCTTCATCGAGGACAACGGCTACGCGATCTCGGTGGCGTCGTCGTTCCAGACCCCCGGCGCCAACATCGCCGCCAACCTGGCCAGCTTCCGCAACCTCCTCGTGCTCGACGGCGACGGCACCGATCCGGCGGCGTGCGCCGCTCTGGTAGACCGCGCCATTGGGCACATCCGGGGCGGCAGCGGCCCGGCGCTCCTGCGTCTCGTGGTGCCGCGGCTGCTCGGCCACTCGGTGCAAGACAACCAGGCCTACAAGCCGGCCGAGCTGCGCGCCCGCGAGGCCGCGCGCGACCCGCTGCCCAGGCTGCGCGACTTTCTCGTGCCCGAAGTGCTGACGGCCGCCGACTGGGCGGCGGTCGAGGCCGAGGCCGAGGCCGAGGTCGCTGCCGCGCGCGACCGAGCGGCGGCGCAGGCCGAGGGCCGACCCGACGACGCCCACGCGTTCGTCTTCTCGGATGCCGCCCACCCCCAGACGGTCGGCGGCACGCGTCCCGAAGGAGCCGGGCTGTCCGTCGACTTCGGCGCGCGTCCGAACCCGCCCGAGCCCGTGCGGCTCAACCTCGTCGACACCGTGCGGATGACGCTCGAGGCCGAGATGCGCGCCACACAGCGCGTGCTGGTGTTCGGCGAGGATGTCGGCGCCAAGGGCGGTGTGCACGGCGCCACGCGCGACATGCAGCTGCGCTTCGGGGCCGACCGGGTCTCGGACACGGCGCTCTGCGAGGAGGGGATCATCGGCCGAGCGGTAGGCCTGGCCCTGGCGGGCCTGGTGCCGGTGCCCGAGCTCCAGTTCCGCAAGTACGCCGACCCCGCCACCGAACAGCTCAACGACTGCGGGACGATTCGCTGGCGGACCCACAACCGCTTCGCGGCCCCGATCGTCGTACGCATCCCGGTCGGCTTCTCACCGGCCACCGGCGACCCATGGCACAGCGTGTGCGACGAGGTCGTGTTCGCGCACAGCGTGGGCTGGAAGGTCGTGTTCCCGTCGGACGCGGAGGACGCGGCCGGGCTGCTGCGGACGGCCCTGCGATCCGACGACCCCGTCTACTTCCTCGAGCATCGCGCGCTGTACTTCGGCGCCGAGGCGCGCCGCCCATACCCTGGCGACGGCTACATGATCCCCTTCGGCCAGGCGGCGGTCCGTCGGCCAGGCACGGACCTGACGGTGGTGACGTGGGGCGCGATGGTGCACCGGGCGATCGAGGCGGCCGACGCCTTCGGCGGCGCAGTCGAGGTGATCGACCTGCGGACCCTGGTTCCGTGGGACGCCGAGTCCGTCCTGACCAGCGTGCGCCGGACCGGGCGTTGCCTCGTGATTCACGAGGACCACGTGACGGCCGGCTTCGGTGCCGAGGTCGTGGCGCGCGTGACCGCCGAGGCCTTCGAGCACCTCGACGCACCGGTGCTGCGCGTCGGCGGCGCGGACTGCCCGGTGCCGTACAACGTGCGGATGATGAACGGGGTGGTGCCTTCGGTGGCCCAGATGCGGGACCGGATGGCCACGCTGTTGGCGTACTGAAGCCGTGGCCGCCCACGACACCGACCCGGCCCCCCTCGCCACGGCAACCGCGCCCGGCAAGCTCATCTTGCTGGGCGAGCACGCGGTGGTGTACGGCCATCCGGCGATCGCCGTGGCGTGCCACGCCGTCGGCGCGCGCGCCACGGTGTTCCCATCGGGCGGGCCGCTGTCGATCACCGCGCACCACCCGCCCGCCGACCAGCGGCCGCCGCTCGAGATCGACGTCGCCTCGGCGCCGGCCGACAGCCCCCTGGCCGCGGCGGCGCGCGCGGCGCTCGAGCACGCTGGGCGCACCCCGCGCACGCCGTGGCACGTCGAGGTCACCAGCAGCATCCCGACCGGCCGGGGAATGGGCTCGAGCGCCGCGGTGGCGGTGGCGCTCGTCCGGGCGATCGGCGAGGCCGCCGGCGAGGATTGGGACGACGCGACCGTGGCATCGCTGGCCTATGTGGCCGAGAAGCACGCGCACGGCACCCCCAGCGGCATCGACAACACCGTCATCGCATTCGGTCGGCCCATCCGCTTCCAGCAGGGTCGCGCGACGCCGATCGGCTTCGGGGCCCCGTGGTGCGTGCTGGCCGCCGATTCCGGCACGGCTGGCCTCACCCGCGAGGTCGTGGCGGGCGTGCGCGCCCGGCGACAGGCCCATCCCGACGTGTACGACGACTGGTTCCGCCGCATCGGCAAGCTCGTCGACGAAGCCGTGGCAGCGCTCGCCGAGGGATCGCTCCACCGTGTGGGCTGGCTGATGAACCAGAACCACCTCGTGCTCCAGGCGATGGGGGTTTCGACGCCGCGCCTCGACGCGCTCGTCGGCGCCGCGCGAGGGGCGGGCGCCTTTGGGGCCAAGCTCAGCGGCGCGGGCGGCGGTGGCGTCGTCGTCGCGCTCGCAGCGCCGGGAACCGAGGCTGCGGTCACGTCTGCGCTGCGCCAAGCCGACGCAGCCGCCGTCTGGCGCGTGGCTGACGATCGCTGACGACGGCGGGACCACGGGCGTGACCGGTACCGTCTTCCTGAAGCTCGGCGGCGCGCTCCTGACCGAGAAGCACGGGCACGAGGCCGTGCGCGGCGCGGTGCTGGTGCGCCTGGCGGGCGAGGTGGCCGCATGGCCCGGCGCGCGTGACGGCCGGCTCGTGGTGGCTCACGGCAGCGGCTCGTTCGGGCACGTGGCGGCGCGAGAGACCGGCTTCCTCGACCGCCCCGCGGACGCCATGGCGCTCGCGCGCGTGGCCGCCGCCGCCGGTCGCCTGAACGCCGCCGTCGTCGACGCCCTCATCGCCGCCGACCTGCCGGCGGTGGCCGTGCCGGGCGGGTTGGTGGCCACGTGCGACGCCGGCCGGGTCGTCGCCGTCCGCGGCGCGCTGATCGCCGAGCGTCTGGCGGCGCGCCTGGTGCCGGTGACGTACGGCGACGCCGCGCTCGACCGCGCGCGAGGCGGCACCATCGTCAGCACCGAGCCCCTCCTGGCCGCATTGGCCGATGCCCTCCGCCCCACGCGCATCGTGCTGGCCACCGACGTCGACGGCGTGTTCGACGCCGACCCCCATGCCCACCCGGGCGCACGCCGATTCGACCAGGTGACGCCGCGCGACCGCGAGGCCCTGGCCGCCGCCCTCTCGGGCGCCCGCGCCGGTGTGGTCGACGTGACCGGGGGCATGGCGTCCAAGGTCGGCGCGATGCTCGACGCCGTGCAACGTCATCCCGGGCTCGTCGTCCACATCGTCTCGGGGTTGCGGCCCGGCGCCGTCGCCGCGGCGCTGGCCGGCGACCGCGCCGCCGGCGGGACGACGATCCGCGCATGACGCCGCCCGCTCGCGCGGCACGCGCGGAGTGACGCACGCACGGCACGACGCGCACGACTGGACCATCCTGCCCCACCGCGATACACTGAGCCCATGCGGGCCTGTGCCCCGCGCAGACGAGGCGCCCGGCGCCTGCACGCGACCGCATGCCGGCCCCGTGGTCGCGTGCCCGTCGCAACGCACCCCACGAAAGGAGCCCTCCCATGACGCTCTCGGTCGAGACCATCGTGATCTGGATCATCATCGGCGCCGTCGCCGGCTGGCTGGCCAACCTCGTCGTCGGGGGCATCCGCGGCGGGCTGCTCGCCACGGTGCTCACCGGCATCATCGGCTCGTTCGTCGGCGGCTGGCTGTTGCGCCAGCTGAACCTGGCGATCGCGCCCGCCGGCATGGTGGGCGACGTCGTCGTGGCGTTCATCGGCGCCGTCGTGCTGCTGCTCGTCGCCCGCCTCATCCGTTGACCGCGCCCGTCCCGCCCGTCACCAGCGCCGGTCTTGCCTCATGACCTCTGCCACCGCCGTTGCGTGTGCGAACATCGCCTTCGTGAAATACTGGGGCAACCTGTCCCCCGACCTGCGGCTGCCCTTCAACAGCAGCTTGTCGATGAACCTCAGCGCCGCCACCACCACCACGACGGTACGGTTCGACCCTGGCCTGGCGTCGGACCACGTGGTGATCGACGGCGAGGCGCGTGCTGGCGCGCCGCGCGATCGTGTGGCGCACCACCTCGACCTCGTCCGTGCGCGGGCCGGCATCGGCACCCACGCGGCGGTCGAGTCGTCCAACAGCTTCCCCATGGGCACGGGGATCGCCTCGTCGGCCTCGGCCTTCGCCGCGCTCTCGCTGGCGGCGACGGCAGCCGCCGGCCTGTCGCTGCCGGAACCGGAGCTCTCGGCGCTCGCGCGCCGAGGATCGGGATCGGCGGCGCGCTCGGTGCCGCCCGGCTTTGTCGAGTGGCACGCCGCCGGCGACCACGCGGCCTCGTTCGCCGCATCGTTCGCCCCGCCCGAACATTGGGATCTGCGCGACATCGTCGCCGTGGTCAGCCGAGACCACAAACGCACGGGCTCGACCGACGGCCACGGCGCCGCGCTGGCCAGCCCGTTCTTCGCGGCACGCATCGCCGGGCTGCAGGCCGAGGTGCCGCGGGTGCGCCAGGCCATCCTCGACCGCGACATGGCGGTGCTCGGCCCGGCCATCGAGGCCGAGGCACTGGCGCTGCACGCCATCGCGCTGACCGGCCGGCCGGCGCTGCTCTACTGGGCGCCCGCGACCGTGGCCCTGCTTCACCAGGTCCACGCGTGGCGCGACGCCGGCCTGCCGGTGTGGTTCACACTGGATGCCGGTCCCAACGTCCACCTGATCTGCGATGGGGCGGCGGCAGGCGACGTCGAGGGCTGCCTGCGCCAGCTCGATTATGTCGAATCATGGCTCCACAACCACGCCGGTGGCGCGGCACGTCTCGTGCCCGCGCCGGCCGTTTGAGGACACCCGCATGCACGTCGCGCTCGACCCCACCCGCCTGACGCCCGAACAGAGGCACAAGCTCACGATCGGCACCATCGTGCCCCGGCCCATCGCCTGGACCACGAGCGTGGACGCCGACGGGCGCGTGAACCTCGCGCCGTTCAGCTACTTCATGGGCTGCCACTCCTACGTGCCGGCGCTGGCGATCAGCATCGGCAGCCGGGGAGGGCAGCCCAAGGACACGCGTGCCAACATCGAGGCCACCGGCGAGCTCGTCGTCAACATGGTCACCGAGGACCTCGCCGAGCGCATGAACCTCACGGCGGCCGACTTCCCTCCCGGCATCGACGAGCTTGCGGTCGCGGGGCTCACACCGCTGCCGTCAGCCGTCGTCCGGCCGCCGCGCATCGCCGAATCGCCGATCCACATCGAGTGCCGTGTGATGCACACCCTGCACCTCGGCGAGCCGCCGCGCGTCAGCGCGCTGTTCGTGGCGCGCATCGTGATGTGGCACATCCGCGCCGACCTCGTCGATGCCGAGCTCAAAGTCGATCAGGCCGCGCTCGGCGCGATCGCGCGCATGGGCGGCCCGATGTACAGCCGCACGCGCGACCCGTTCACGATGAAGATCCCCGATTGGCGCTCGGTGGTCCCGCCGGGGCCGCCCACGTCGTAGGCCCGTCTCTGAGGGCCGCGCCGGCAGCCAGGGCACATCCACGGCTGGTTCGTGTTTAGCGATTGCGGCGCGTCGCGGTAGGATTGTAGCCATGACGGACGAACCGCGCGCGTTCCCCGAAGACCGGATCATGCTCCTGGTGTGCCTCGTCATGTCCGGCGTGGTGCTGTCGTCGGCCGCGGTGTTCCCGACCCGCACGATCGCGTTCCACGTGCTCGGCTCACCGCTGGGCATCGACGTCAGCGCTCGCTGGACGCTGGCCGGCCTCCTGATCCTGCTCGTCGCGTTCGGGATGGATGGGCTGGTCCGCCACATCTCCGGCCATCGGCGCATCGACCTGCGCTATTCCACCACGTTCTGGATCTTGCCCGGGCTGGTCACGCTTGCCGCGGCCACCGTCGTCCCCCGGCAGTTCGGCAGCCCCAGCGTCTGGCTGGGCGACATCGTCCTCCTCGGAGTCCTGTTGTCGCTGGTCGTCGTGGGCGAATGCGGGACGGTCCGCCTCGACACACCGTGGTACCGCACGGCGCGCCTCGGGCTCAACATCGCCACCTACGGCGCGGCCCTTGCCCTCTACGCGTTCATCTACAGCCTTCAGGCACGCAGCCTGATCTCGTCGACGGCGGTGATCGTCGTCACGTTTCCGCTCGCGCTCGAGCTCCTGCGCAGCACCGAGGAGAACCTCGAGACCACGTGGCTGTACGCGTTCGTCATCGCCATCGTCGCCGGCCAGGTCAGCTGGCCGTTGAACGCGCTTGGCCTGAGCGCGCTCTACGGCGGGGCGTTGATCCTGCTCGCGTTCTACACGCTCACGGGCCTGACGCAGCAGCACCTCGCCGGACGCCTGAACCGATCGGTGGCCGCGGAGTTCGGCTCCGTCGCCCTGGTGGCTCTGGCCATGATCGTCGCCGGCATCGCCGCCACCCCGGAGCCGACATCGGTGCTGGACACGGCCGGAGACTTCGCACCCGAAGCCTACTCCACCGAGCTCGAGTTCGGGCTGGTGGACGCGATGGGTATCCCGCGCGTCCCGGTCATCCTCTATCCTCCCTCCCCGCTGCGCCCGTTCGACCCGTGGTCCGACCTGGCGGGGACGGACAGCACCACGGTGCCGGAACAGCCCGTGCCCCTCATCGGCCCCCCCCCATCGCCGCTGCGCCCGATCTTGCCGTGACGGACGACCGTACGGCACCCTCGGGGCGCCGTGCAGGTTGCCTGCCGCGCTTCGCCGTGGCTATGATTGTGGGCCGAACACAGACCGCTGCAGCGGTCCACCGATATCGCCAGACCATTGGACGGCCGCGCGACCGCGGCCGGGGGAGTGAACGGACATGGCCCGCAAGCGCCGTGCGACCAAGCGCACCCGCAACGAGAAGATCCTGATCGTCGTCGGCATCCTCGTCGCGATCAGCATGGTGATCAGCGGCTTCGCGGTGATGCTCAACTAGCGCGCCGCTCGGCATTGGGCACGCCGTCGCCGGCCACCCACCGGCCCCCGACCATCACCCGCACGACCGGGTTGCCGCCGAAGCGGTAGGCAAGGTCACGGTAGTCGTCGCCGTCGATCACGATCACGTCGGCGGCGAACCCCGGCTCCAGCCGTCCGGCCATCTCGCCGCGGCCCGACGCGTAGGCCGCGTTGCGCGTGGCGGCGACGATGGCTTCGGCGGTGGACAGGCGGAGGTAGCGCGTGGCGAGCGCCAGCATGAGCGGCATGCTCTCGCTGGGGCACGTGCCGGGGTTGAGGTCGGTGCCGAGCGCCACCGGCACACCGGACGCCACCATGGCGCGCGCCGGAGCAAAGCGTGTCGAGCCGAGCCCGAACGTCGTCCCCGGCAGGAGGACCGCCACGCTGCCGCGAGCAGCGAGGACGGCAACGTCTTCCGCCGTGGTCGCCACCAGGTGATCGACGCTCGTGGCCCCGAGCCCGGCCGCCAGCGCCGTGCAGCCGAGGTTGGCGAACTCGTCGGCATGCGCTTTCAGCCCCAGCCCGAGCGCCGCCGCACGCCGGAGGATGCGCTCGGCTTGGGCGAGCGTGAACGCGCCGTCGTCGCAGAACACGTCACAGAACACGCCGGGCCACGCCGTCGCCACGGCCGGCAGCATCTCGTCGACGACCAGGTCCACGTAGGCATCCGGACGGCCGCGGAACCCGTCGGGCACGGCATGGGCGCCGAGAAAGGTCGGAACGATGCGCACCGGATGCCGGCGATCGGCCTCGGCCAGCAGCGCCAAGTGGCGCAGCTCCTCCTCGGTCGACAAACCGTAGCCGGTCTTGGCCTCGACCGTGGTCACCCCGAAGGCGAGCAGGCGGTCCAGACGGCCGAGAAGGTCTGCCAGCAGCCGGGTCTCCGACGCGGCGCGCGTGGCGCGCACGGTGCTGCCGATGCCGCCGCCGCCGGCCATGATCTCGACGTACGTGGCGCCGGCGATCCGCTGCTCGAGCTCCTCCGCACGGCTGCCCGCCCACACCGGATGGGTGTGCGCGTCGACGAAGCCCGGCAACACCACGCGCCCTCCGGCGTCGAACACCGCGGCAGGCACCCCCGACAGCGCGCGCAGCACCGCCGCACGCGGCCCAACCGCCGCGATGCGCCCATCCGCCACGGCCACGGCGCCGTCGGGGACGACGCCGAGGTCCGCCTGGCGCGCTCCCCGCAGTGGCCCGGTGCCCCCCGCCACCGTGACGAGCGTGGCGTGCTCGATGACGAGGTCGGCGATCATGCCGAGCCGGCGTTCGGCCGCCACCGACATGCCCGGCCGGCCCGGATGGTCGACGGTTGGCGATCGGGCGGGCGCACCTAGAAGAACACGCTGCCTTCGACGCTGCGTGCCACCCGGCCGCCGACAAGGATCGACATGGGCTGCGCCGCGGCATCGACCTCGATCTCGACGACGCTCGGGCGACCGATCTCGCTTCCCTGCTCGCACCGCAACCGGGCCCGCGGGGCCGTCTTGACGCCGTGCCGCCACAGGTAGGCCGCAAGCGCACCATTCGCGCTGCCCGTGGCAGGGTCCTCGTCGACACCGAGCGGCGGCGCGAACACCCGAACGTGAACGTCGTTGCGCGCCGCCAGGGTCTCGGTGGTGAACACCAGCGCACACACCGCGCCGACGTCCTGCAGCACCGCGTCGAGGGCCTGGCGCATCGGCATGACGGCCCGCACCGTGCGCAACGACCGCATCGGCACGATGAGGCACGACAGGCCCGTCTGCACCACCTGGATCGGCAACCCCGTGTGGAGGATCTCCAGGGGATCGGTGGACAACGCGGCGGCGGTCGTGCTGAAGTCGTCGACGACCCGGACGAACTGCGCGGGCTGGTCGAGGGCGGCCACCCGCAGGATGCGTCCGTCCGGTCCGTGCCCGATCGTCACGGGCACGACATCGTCCGCGATCTGGACCATCACCTGAGATCGGCCGTCGGCAAGCGGCAACGGGCCGCGCCCGGCCATCACGAACGTCGCGCCGAGGAGCTGGTGGCCGGAGTACGCCACCTCGGTGGTCGGCGTGAAGCAGCGCAGCGCGAACGCGGCATCCGGTCGGCTCGGGGGCACGACGAACGCGGTCTCGGCGAAGCTCATGCCGCGGACCAACGCCTGCATCTCGTCCGCCGTCATGCCCCGGGCGTCCGGCACCACCACCACGGGGTTGCCGCCGAACGGGCTGTCGCTGAACACATCCGCCTGGATGAAGTGCACTTTGCGCACACACGGTCTCCTACGCTGGGCGGCGGCACCGGGCCGATCGCGCACGGCACGCCGGCACGCCGAGAATCGGCCGCCGGCTGCGCAGTATAAACACGCGTGTCGGGGCTGTCAACAGCCCGCGGAGAGGGCCGGAGCCCGCGCCCCGGATGCCGGCGGGTGCGCTTACTTGTGGCGCCCGAGCTCGTAGAGCGCGACGCCGGCCGCGTACCCTGGGCCTTCGGTGAAGAAGCGGGCGTTGAGCGCCGTGTCGGCCGCGTACTGAGCGGGCACGTCCATCTCCGGGAAGATCGCCTCGGGTGGGCACACCGGCACACACGCGCCGCAGTCGATGCAGATGTCCGGGTCGATGTAGAAGAGCGGCCATTCGGCCTCGGGGTGGCCGGGCACGATGCAGTTCACGGGGCACACATCGACACAGTCGGCTTCGCGGGTGCAGAGTTGGGTGATGACGTGGGTCATGGCTCGTGTTCCTCGTTCGGATCGGCGGTGGCAGGCGTGGGGCGCCACGCTCAGAGATACCGGTGCACCTCGGCGCGGCGGCGGCTCGCCCACATCGATTCCATTCTAGCCGGCCGGGCGGCCGGCCGCCATGACGGCGGTCATGTCCGCGGCGGCCTCCAGCGCGGCGCGGTCGGCGATGACCAGGCAGCCGCCGGCCGTGACGACCATCCCTTCCCGGCGCCAGCGGCTCAGCACGCGGATGGCTGTCTCGACGGTCGTGCCCGCCATGTCGGCCACGTCCTGGCGGGTGAGTGGCATCCCGATGGCGGTGCCGCCCGGCACCGGCCGCCCGGCCTGCGCCGCCAGGCGAAGCAGGTGGCGGGCGATCCGGCGGTCGACCCGCTCGACGGCAAGGCTCTTGAGGTCTTCGTGGGCGTCGATGAGGCGCGCGCTCAGGTCGTCGACGGTACGCCGCGCCACGCTGGGGTGCCGCTCCATGATCTGCGCGAACGCTGCGCCGGCCACCGCGAGCACCGCGCTCGGCGTCATGGCCCGCGCCGTAAACGGATGGGGGCGCCGGCCGAAGGCGGCCACCCCGCCGACGAGGTCGCCTGCCATGGCGATGTGCAGGATGACATCGCGGCCGTCGTCGGCGTGCTTGACCTGCTTGAAGAACCCGTCGAGGACGACGTACAGCCGGTGCGGCGGCTCGCCTTCGAAGAAGAGCACGTCGTGCGCGGCGCATGCACGGTACGCGAAGCACGGCGCGATGGCGGCGAGCTCGGTCGCCGAGAGCGCCGCGAAGAACGGGACCGCCGCGAGGCGCCCGGCGACGCCGCCAGCATCGGTGTCGGGAGGGAAGGGTGGAAAGGCGGCCATGGGCTCAGCGGCTACCGGCGGCCGCGCCATGCGGCGCCGCCACGCAGCAGGCTCCCCGACAACCGGGGAGCCTGTCCCTGCGAAGTAGCATGCCTCACGCTCGGCAAAGGGCCGGCTGCGACATCAGAAGCGACCTGCCGAGAGCAGCCGGTACATCCCCGTTACGGGGGCGGCGTGATCGTCGGCACCGTAACGGTCGGTGTGATCGGGTTGGTCGGCGCCGGCAGCGGCGTGACGGTCGGGAACCACGGCGTGGCCATGTTGCGGTACTTGAGGCCCGGACCCTCGCGTGCCAGCTCCTTCGACTTGTCGATTTCCATGCCCTCGCGTGTCCCGTTCCAGCGCGGGCACTGCACGTAGCCCACGGCACGATTCTGGAACTTCAGCGTCGGCGTGATCTGTGTCGTAAACGGGATGAACGGCATCCACGGCAGCGGCATCTCGAGCTCGGCGTACACCCGGAAACGGATGTTGTTCCAGTGGCGGAACTCGCCGGGCTCCTCGGCCTTGTAGATCCGCGGCTTGTCGCAGATGTCGTCGATCTGGCCGATCTCGATCCGGTCGGGGTCGGGCGTGGCACCGGGAACCTCGGCCAGGATCGGCTCGGTGACGTTGACCACGAGCGTATCGGTGACGAAGTTGTAGATCTGGTCATCGTTGAAGACATCGCGCAACCGGCTGATGACGATGCGCCTGGCTTCGATGTCGTAGTAGTCGGCCGGCAGGAGTGTGTTGGAGACGCCCGCCGTGCCCCCGACCGTCTGGTTCAGCTCCCAGTAACGTCCGTCCTCGCTGAGGTACTGTGCCGCCTCCTGGACGCCGCGGTTCATCACCCACTTGACCGCCAGCACCCGGAACAGGCCGAAGATGCCGAGCAGGATGACGAGGAACAACGGCAGGGTGACCACGGTGGTGATCATCGAGGTGCCGCGCTCGTCGTCGTGCCAGTCGGCCGTCCAGTGCCGCCCGGCGGCCTTGCATCGCTGCCACATGTTCATCATGCCTCCTTCGCCGCTACGGCCGCGCCGTCGCGCAGACCGGGCACTGCGTCGGGTCGCCCCGGCGCGGCGTCGGCGTGTTGGTCTCGCCCCGGTTGGGCGGGCACTGCACCGATACCCGCGGGCAGCCCGCCTGGCCACGGCCGGTGTCGGTCGGCCCGACCGGCGGCCCCTCGTAGAACCCGCCGACCTTGCACGTCAGGTTGATCTTCTCGAGCCCGGGGTCCACCCCCAGCATGACGCCCATCGGGTTGGTGATGGCCTTGGACACTTGGATCTCGAAACGTCCGTTGTCGACCTCGGCCGGGCTGACCGCCAGCGAGTCTTTCGGCGACGTCCGGATGATGTCGGGCGTGATGTCGACCTTGTCGACGGGGTACAGCAGGGTGTATGTGCGCGACGCGAGCTGCTGGTCGACGATCTGCCGGGCGATGCTCTCCCAACCATCGGGGTAGTTGTAGGCCGGATCATTGTCGGGGAAGAACGGGCCCTCGACCTGCAGGTAGCGCGAGGCCTCCCACGCCGCCTGACACAGCATGTCACGTGACGACATGACCGTGAACACGCCGTACATGCCGATGACGACCATGATGAAGACCGGGAGGACGACGATGAACTGGACGAGCGTCGCGCCACTCCGGTCGCCATGCCAGCGCCGCGTTTCGGCCCGCGCCATCGCCCAGCGCGACGCCACCGCGCCGGCCACCCTGGACCGCAAGCGCTCGAGATAGGCGTTCATTTGCACAGGACCTCACCCTTCCGAAGGTCGACGAGCGTGATGTCGGACAGCCCGGGCAGGCCGTTCTGGCCGGGATCGCCGCCCATGACGTTCATCGTGTACTTGGCTTCGACCGTAAAGTCGTTGGTGCACTCGTAGCCGCCGTCGGTCAGCACGACCGTCACCCCGATCGTCGGGCTGCCCGGGATGAGGCGCATCTTGTCCACCCACGGGTTGGCCTCGAGCTCGGCGAGGATGAACTTGTAAGCGATGTCCTCCCAGAACACCGGATCCGACGTCTCCGGCGTGTACAGCGACATGTAGCGCGTGGCGAGGTACGTGCCGGTGTGCAGCGAGTCGCGGACCTGGATCACCTGCCACACGCGGATCAGGCCGAACATGGCCACCGCGATGACCGGCAGGAACATGATCGCCTGCACGGCGGTGCCACCCTGGCGATCGCCGCCGAATCGCGCGGCCGACCCCCAGGCTCGGCGGCACACCGCCCGAACCCCGTCACGGTATCTTGAAAACCGTGTCATCGGATGCCTCATCTCCACACCACCTGTTCGCTCAACGGACACCGATGCGGACACGACCCCGCCCACGGTCCGTCACCAGTACACCCACGTGTACACGATCCCCGGCACGGCATAGGTCCACGCGTAGCGCTTGCCGTGCGTTTGGAGCTCTTCTTCCGTCGGCAGCACCTCGCCGGTTTGCAGCCGGGCCCAAACCCCGCGCAGCAAAGCGCCCGGCGAGCGGCCCCGCATCGTCCACACCAGCAACGGCACCGTCAGCACCAGCAGGACCAGGGCCAACACCGCCACGTACTCCATGCTCGGGAACAGCGCGAGCTGCGCCATCAGGAACTTGCCGTCGCCGCCCCCGATGAAGTGCAGCATCCACAGCCCGTAGACGACGGCCCATGCCGCCAGCAACCACAGGCGGACATGTTCGCCCTGCCACAACCCCTCCCAGAGGATCCGATACGCCCCCACACCCAGAAAGACCGGCCCCGTCAGGCGGTTGGGGATGCGTCCGTCGCGATGGTCCAGCACGGACACCGCGACCATCCACAGCGTGATGACGATCTTGACGATCCACAGGGTGGCCTCGGGATTCAGCCATTGCGGCATGGGGCGCGCCTGTCGTGGCCGTGACGAAGGGCGGCCAGGGTCACGGGTTCGGGGTCGGCGGCGGCGCCACCGAGCCAGTCGTCCACGCGTCCGCCGGGTCCTCCTGCAGGGCGGCGAAGATCGACTTGAGCGCGTCGACGATCATCTCGCGCAGCCCGATGATCACGCTGGACGTGGCGATGAGCAGGATGAGCGTCACCAGCGCCCACTCGACCATCTCGGCGCCGCGGTCGTCGTCCCAGAACCGCCTGAAAGCGAATGATGCACGCATGATTAGGTCACCTCCCATCGGTGGTGCGCCGGCCGGCGCCGGCACCCGCAAGATCGATATAGCAAGAATGATGCCACGGTGGTCGCGGGCCGCTCCGGACCGCCGAAGCGCCGCCTCTCGCCGCAGACCGGTGTCCCCGCAGCCGGCAGGCTCAAGCGACCCGCGGAGGGTGCTCCGTCCGCCAGATACAGACCGGGCAGGGCCGTGATGCCAGCCCTGCCCGGTTTGCTGCTGTGTGTCGACGCCTGGCGGTCTCGCGAGCGAAACCCGCCGTGGGCGCGTTGTCCGGCGCCGTGAAGCGCCGCATTCAGACTAGAAGTTGCAGCTGCCGTCGTCGTTGCGCTCGGCCTTGTCGCACGTGCCCATGCCCGTGCCGGCAGCGGCCTTGTGGCCCTCGGACGACGCGGCCTTGCTCAGCCAGCACTGAATGCCGCAGATCACGTTGCCGAGAAGCTTGCCCACCGCGATGTAGAGCACGATCGCCGCCACCAACAGGATGATGGTCACGACCGCCCACTCCACCAGCTCCGGACCGCTCTCGTCGTTCCAGAAGCGCTTCAGGGAATTAACCATTGGGAAGGTACCTCCTCGAGTGAAAACGGATGAACTAGCCACCATTCTATCACGAAGCGGCAAGCTTGGCAAGTGCCAGGCGCCGTTGTCAGGCTTGTCGCGGGCAATTGTCAGCAAGACGTCAGCTAGCGCGGCCGGTCGCCGGACGCGACACGCCACGGATCACGGTGACCGCCGGCAGACCTGTGAGATCCCCTGCCCTTGGCGCACGACCGAGCCGGCCTCGGCAACAGAAAACCCGGCCGGGCGCTGGCCCGGCCGGGTTCCTTCCGGTGGGTTTCGGTTGACTCGCGCCGCTCGGCCGATCGTCCACGCCCCGGCGTCCGCCGTCCGCGCCGGCGCTCGAGCCGCTCGGGCTCAGCGCCCGCCTTGAGCGGCGCCCGCGGCGTCGAACATCAGGATGATCAGGGGGTAGCCCAGGAGCGCCAGCGCCGCGAAGAACACGCCCATGATCATCGGGATGGTCAACATGACCGGTGCCCGCTCGATCTCCTTCTCGACCCCGATGCGGATCTCCTCCTCGATGTCGTCGAGGGTGGTGTTGACCGCCTCGCTGTACGACAGGCCGCCCTCGTGCGCCAGGTCCAGGCGATCCGCCAGCTCGTGCATGTGCGGCGAGCTGAAGTCCTCGGCCAGGGCACGGATGACGGCTTCGGGCTCGACCTGCAACTGGCTGCGGACGCGCACCGTCAGGCGCTCGCCGAAGGTGCCGCGCTCGCCGAACTGCCGCGAGGCCTGCACGAGCGCGCCGGCCAGTGTCTCGGCCAGCGAAAGCGAGAGCTGCAGCGTCAGCACGAAGTCGCGGATGGTCGTCAGGTCGACCTCGTACACCGGTTTCTTGCGCAACCGGCGCCACATGTTGCGCGGGCGGTAGCGCTCGAGCCGCGCCATGCGGCGCTTGCGCTGAAAGCGCCACACCCGGGTCCAGATCTCGCCCCCGAAGAGGATCAAGAGGAGGAGGAACCCTCCCATCAAGGCCAGCAGGAGCAGCAGCTGTTGCAGCATGTCAGAGAACCTTCTCTTTGAGCTTCTGGGCCTGGCTGTCGATGTACCAGCTCGTGACGACGCCGATGGTCGCGAAGAACACGAAGACGAGCTGGCCCGGCACCGACTCGTAGGCCACCCGCAGGCGTTCGAAGATGCCGACCACCAGCACCATCGTGATGGCGATGCCCTGGATGACCCGCGTCTGCCCCGACACGACCGTCATGTTGACCTCGGACTGGTCGCGCAGCTCACGGGCGCGCCGGAGACGGATCAGCAAGCCGTCGAGCGCCGTCATGATGTCCTCGTGCTTGGCGTCCTCGCCGCGCTCCAGGATGTAGATGAACTGGTCCATGTACGCGTTCTGGATGCGCGCCTGCAGCTCCTCGAGCGCCCGGCGGGGCAGCGCCGTCACGTAGAACGTGGTCACGGCGTGCGCCACCGCGGTGCCGGTGGGAGGGTCGATCTTCTTGTTGGACTCCTCGAGGGCGCTGAACACCGTCGGGCGAATCCGGAACACGCTGCGGAACGCGGCCACGAGCTCGGCCACCTGCTCGTTGATCAGGCGGCGCTCGGACACCGCCTCCTTGCCGGCTTGGCGGTAGGCCCAGATCAGGCCGATCAGCAGGATGTAGCCTGCCACCAACAGGCAGCGCCCGATGATGATGTCCGGCGGAAGGCCGCGCGCCACCGGGATCTCGCGTTCGATCGGCCTGGCGAAGAGATAGGTGAGCAGCACGGTGAACCCGACCATGAAGTAGACCCGCCAGTCGTAGCTCACCCGCTTGGCCACGCCCTTTTCCTTGGACTCACGGCGCAAACGTGACCGCATGCGGTACTGCAGCCAGTCATAGATCAAGTAGGCCAGCAGCCCTCCGCCGCCGATCAGGATCATCATGCCACCGCTCACACCGCCACCTCGACTTTCGGAATGCGCGGGCTCATCAGTCCAACCAGTTCTTCGGTTCGCGCAGCGGCGTCCATGTCTTGCGGCGCGGGTCGAACTCCTTGATCACCTCGTAGTCATACTCCACGCCACCCTCCGCCGAGCGCTTGACCCCGTGCACCGCGATCATCTCGCGCATGTAGCGGCGATACGTCTGGGAGTCGGGGTCGTAGCCCTTGTGGATGTGCACCGCCAGCCCCAATCCCGAGCCGATGATCTCGCGGCGCTCGTCCAGCGGGATTCCGGACCCGCGGGACAGCGTCTCGATGCGCGTCATCGCGAGGCGCGCCGAGTGCGCGTGGGTGGTCGTGAACGCGGTGATGCCGAGGTTGAGGCCCATGATGAACTCGATCGCCTCTTCCGACACCGTCTCGCCGATGATCATGACGTCCGGGCGCATCCGGAGGAACACCACGTTGACGACGCGGCCGACCTCGCCCAGGCCCTCGTCCACCACCAGGTGGTTGTAGTGCCCGAGCTGCGGCTGCACCTCCTGGAACGTCTCGACCAGCGAAAGCTGGCAGTGCGGCGGCAGGTACTGCGTGAATGCGTTGAGGATCGTGGTCTTGCCGGCACCCGGGCGGCCGCTGAAGATCACGCTCTTGGCCATCGCCCGCGACACGTCCTTGAGAAACTCGGCCGCCTCTTCGTCGATCGCACCGTACGAGATGAGATCCTCGAACGTCAGCTTCTTGCGGCTGAAGCGGCGGATGTTGATCGCCGTGCCCTCGCGCGACAGCGGCGGGATGGCCGCCGTGAAGCGGCTTCCGTCCGGGAGACCGAGCTTGATCTGCGGGTCCTCGGCGCCGATCTCCTTGCCTTCGAGGTCGGCGATGCGCCGCGTCAGGCGGTAGAAGTAGACGTCCGGCGCCAGGTCGCCCACGTCGTGGATCTGGCCGTTTCGCTCGACCTGGACGAACCCCTTGCGGACGATGATCTCCTCGATGCCCTCTTGCTCGAGATAGGGCTGCAGCACGCCTAGGCCCGTGATACGGTTGGCCACCTCGCGCGCCACGGCCTGGCGATCCTCCTCGGCGATCTGGAAGCCGAGGTCCTTCATGGCCCGCAGGACGTTGGCGTGAAACGCCAGCTCCTCTTCCTGGTTGACGTTGCGCCGCCAGCGCGGAACCGGGATCTCGCGCTGGACGCAGTAGTCCTGCACCCGTCTGACGAGCTCGTTGTAGTCGTACCGGGCGACAGCGCTCATCGCACGCCCCCGTAGCCGGTCCGCGGTGCGCTGGCCGGGCGCGTGGCGTTGACCAGGTTCCACAAGGCGGTCGCGGTGAGCGAGAGCTCCGCCGAGAGGCCGGCCGTCGGCGGCGGCGCCGCGGTGGCCACCGGGGTGGCCAGCGCCGCGTCGGCGGTCTGGTTGGCGGCCAGCGTCACCCAAGCCTGCAGGCCGTCGGCGCCGAGCGTGTTGACGATGTTGTAGGCTTGCTGAGGCTGGACCGCCACCGTGATGAGCGTGGCCTGGCCCTCGCGATCGCCGCCCTCGACCTGGTACTCACCGGTCTCGGGGTCCGGACGCGGCGTCGCGTTCGAGATCGCCGAGCTGCCGGCGGCCACCTTGACGACCCACAGCCGCGGCTCGATGATCCTGGTGAACGGCTCGTTGGTCTCGCGGTCGCGGCCGAAGCCGTAGAGGTTGACGATGTGGCCGGGCCTGAGCTGGCCGCCCACCGCCCGGTCGACGCCGGTGGTGAACGAGATCACTTCCAGGCCGAGGTCCTCGACGAAGCGAACCTCCTCGACCGGCTTGGCGTTGACGCCGGTCAGCGTCGCGCCCGGCAGCAGCTGGTCCGTCGACATCAGGCCGACCACGCTGTCGAACGGGTACATGCCCTTCTCCACGAACTCGTCGGCCGGGACGGGATTGCCGGCCCGCACCATATCCTGCGTGATCACGGTATAGGGCTTGACTTGCATCGCGGCCACGGCCGGCACCAGGGTGCGGCTCGGCGGGGCCTCGGCGAACAAGCCGGAGATCAGCGAGATCACGCCGACCCCGAACAAGAGCACGGCCAGCAACAGGACGAGCGATCGTGGATTCATGTCCTCTCCCAGTCACATGTATGATTAGACGAGCGCTTCACGCAGGAAGGGGCGAGCCGGAGAGGCTCAGTCCTTGGACCGCGAGAACCGCTTGCGAAGGTCGGCGAACATCTTCTTCGGCTCGTATTGGCCCCACGTGCCCTGGCCGTAGGTGTGCAGCAAGATGCGCTTGCCGAGCTCGCCGTTCCAGCGGTCGGCCTCGCGCACGGTAGGCAGCTCGACCGCCCGCTCGACCCCCGACAGCGCCAGCGAGTCCACCATGCCGCCCTTCTGGTTGAGCACGATGGCGGCCTTGGGCCCCAGCTCGGCGGCGAGCTTCTCGGCGTTCTCGACCGCGTCCGGCCGCGGCGTGGCCACGACGTACCATCGGTCGATCTCGTCGCGCACCGCGCCGATCAAGGCATGCGGCCAGTGGGCGTCGATGACGGTGAGCACGTGCTCGCGCATGACGTCCTTGAGGTACTTGCCGAGGAGCTGAATCGAAAGGTCTCGGCTGTTGTCGTAGTCCATCGGCACCAGCGTGACACCGTTCCAGACGACGGGATCGACGTCGGGCTGGGTGGCGAGCTCGAAGAGGGCCGGGATCTGTGCTCCGACCAGCGCGCCGACGGCAGACTCGCCGTATGTGAACTCCAGAAGCGCCACCGGCAGCTTGGCGCGCCGGGCAAAGTGCACCGCGGTGTCCATCGCGAGCACCGTCTTGCCCACGCCGCCCGAGTACGACACGAACGCGACGGTCCGCTTGGTCGGCAGCTCCGTGGTGTCGCCGCCCAGCCGGCGAGCCTCGTTGAGCCACGCCTCGGGCTCGGCGAGAAACTCCTCGCTCGACACGAACGGCACGTCGCTGTCCGACAGGATGCCGCGCAGCATGTTGACGCTGTACGGATGCTCGACGAGATCGTCGAAGTCGACGATCACCAACCGCGCGCCTGGCAGGCTCTCGTAGATCTGGCCGGTGAACAAGGCCTCGGAGTACTCGAGGCCCGTCAGCCCCTGAAGCGCGTCAAATACGGCCAGATCCTTGGTTGCGACAAGAACTTTCACGGGGCGGCACCTCTTCCTCTTGAGATTCCTCTTGAGATGATGACGACTTCAGACATCGCCGCGGCGACGCGCGGGACCATGGCTCGGACCTCCGCCGACGACGCAGCGTCGGCCGATCCGACCACGGCATACCAACCCTCACCCGACACGGCGGCGTTCAACACCGGGAGACGCTCGGGCGGATCGCCGATCGGGCCGTCGAGCGCCGCCGCCCTGACATGGCGGCTGGGAGATTCGGGAGTCTCCGTCCCCGAATTATCAGCTATGGTAGCATCGCGCGCCAGCGCAACGCTTGACTGCCCCCTGACCGCCGCCTTACCAATCCCTGACAGAACGCTGACTACAGAGAGCGTGCCGGCGTGCCGAACGGCGATTGCTTCCGGCACTCGGCTAGGTTATATTACATCCCACGATCGTGCAAGCCCGCCTGAAGCGGGGTGCCCGAATGTCCGTCTTGTCAGGTTTGTTTTGTTTGGGACCACGCGGACACCCTGCCCGGCGGCAATCCCGCGGGCCGGCTGGCACAGGAGCAACGCCGATGGCCACGCAGCTCACATCCAATGTCTCGCGGCGGCTCGGTCGACCGGGCAGCCGTTGGTGGCAGGTCGCCACCCACTGGAGCGCGTACGTCAACTACCTGGAAACCATCGATCGGCAGCTCGGCGCCATGCACCTGCCGGCCCTCGGCGAGCTGCGGCTCGACGACTCGTACGTGCCGATCGAGCTCCAGCGCTGGAGCGAGGAGAGCGCGCCGGGCGCCGACGACGGCGCCACGGGGGTCCGGCCGCTCACGCTGGCCGAAGCCCTGGCGGAGAACGCGCACGTCCTCCTGATCGGCCCGGCTGGCACCGGCAAGAGCGCGCTCTTGCGCTGGCACGCGATCCAGTCCGCGCGCGCCGTCGTCGAAGCCGGCCGGCGCGTGCTCCTGGCCGAGGGCGGCCCGCCGCCGCTCCCGGTCTACGTCCCGTTGACCGCGATCCCGGCACACCAGTCCATCGAGGCCTATGCCGAGGCGATCCTCGGCCGCGCCGGCTTCGAGGGGGCCGGCGCCTTCCTCGACACGCACCTGTCCAGTGGCCGCACCGTGCTCCTGTTCGACGACCTCGACACGCTCCCGCCGACGGAGCGGCAGGCGGCTGCCGAGCGGATCGCCGACCTGGTGGCGCGCTACCCCGCCAACCGCGTGGTGGTGGCCACGCGCGACTTCGCCGACCGCGTCTGGCTCTCGGACTTCGTGGTCGTCGAGGTGGCCGGCGTCGACCCCAGCCGGGTGGAGACCCTTGCCGGCCGCTGGGGATACGGACAGGTCGCCAACACCAGCGGCTTCATGCAGGTGATGGAGCGCTCGTCGCTGGTGCGTTCGCTCGTGGCGCGCCCGGGCTGGCTCGCCACGGCCCTGGCCGGCGTCGCCCGCCAGTCCGAGCCCATCCGGACCCACGACATCGTCGACGGCTTCGTCCGGCAGCTCGACGGCGAGCCCGACGCGATCTGGCCGCCGATCGCGCGCGCGCTGCACGAGGGCAAGACCCGGGTCGGCGCGGCCAGCCTGGTGCCGCCCGAGCGACAGTCCTCGGGGCTCCTGCAGTGGCTCTCGAGCGACACGTTCCGCTTCGTCCACCCGGCCGTGCAGGTGCTCTTCGCGGCCCGCGCCATGTCCGACGACATCCCCACGCTGGTCGGCCATGCCGGGGACCCATGGTGGGACCCGGTCATCGTGTTCTCGGCCGGGCAGAGCCGCGATCCGCGCGCGCTCATCGCGTCGCTGCTCGCCGCCGGGCACCCTGTCCTGGCCACGCTGGCGCTGGCCGAGGTCCGCCCGGTGCCGACCGATCTGCGCGAGCAGGCGCTCCTGGCGCTTCTCGACTACCTCGGCCGCAAGGACCGCGACACCGATCGAAAGGTCGCCATCCCCTTGGCGGGCCTCCTGGGCAGCGAGACCGTCAAGCGCACCGGCATCGTGGCGCCGGTGCTCGCCGCGCTGGCCGAGCCGCAGCCGGCCGTCCAGCGCGCCGCCGCCGAGGCCCTGGCCCGGCTTGGAGACCCCAGCGCGATCGCGTCGCTGTTGACCGCGCTCGGCGACGCCGACGAGGGCGTGCGCATCGCGGCCGCCGACGCGTTGGCGACGTTCGGCGACCGCACGCTCCAGCCGCTGGTGCGGCAGCTCAACGTGCCGAACGAGGCCGTGCGCCGCGCCGCGATGCACGCGCTGGCGCGGCAGGGGCCCAAGGCGGTCGCACCGCTGGTGGCGCTCCTCGACGCCAGCGCGAACGTGGTCCGCCACGAGGCGGCCGAAGCGCTGGCCCTGATCGGGCCCGAGGCCGTGCCGATGCTGATCGAGGTGCTCGGCGGCGCACCGCCCCAGGGTGACCGCACGCCCGAACAGGTCGACGGGGCCGCCGACGCGTTGGCGCGCATCGGCCGGACGTCGGTGACGGCGCTGATCGCGCTGCATGCCACGGCCGGCCCGGTCACCGCGCGCCAGGTGGTCGCGATCCTCAAGTCGATCGGACCGGATGCCATCGCCGCGCTGGGCGCCGCCCTCGACACGCCGGACTACCCGCTGGCCACCACGGCCGCCGCGCTGCTCGGCGAGTTCGACGACGCCGGCGAGCAGGCCGCCCCGTTCCTCGTCCGAGCGCTGGCCGACGCGCGCTTCGAAGTGCGATGGGAGACCCGCCGCAGCCTCCGGCGTCTGGGCGGAGCGGCGACGGCGGCGCTCCTCGATGCCCTCGACCACAGCCCCGACCCGAACCTGCGGTGGGAGCTCGCCCAGGTGGTGATGGCGCTGCCGTCGCCGCCGATGGCGCCGCTCCTGGCCGTGTTCCGCGACATGCTCGGCGTGCAAGACGTCGCCGTGCGGCGGCGCGCCGTCGGCGCCCTCGGCGAGCTGACCGGCCCCGACGTCCGCGCCCTGCTCGAGCAGGCCAGCGGCGACGCCGACCCGATGGTGCGACGCAACGCCGTGGCGCGGCTCGGCGGGATGGACGACCCTACGGCGGCCAACGCGTTGATCCGCCAGTGGGCGGTCGAGACCGATCACGACACGGCGCTGGCGATCCTCAACGCCCTCGCCGAAATCGCGCCGTCGGACGCCATCCCGACGTTGATCGACGCGCTGGCGTCCGACAACCGCGACATCCGACACGAGGCCGCCGCGCTCCTGGGGGGCATCGGCGAGCCGGCTGTGGTGCCGCTGGTGGTGGGACTGAACGCCCGGCCGGCCGAGATCGACCTCGAGGGCGCGCTGCGCGTGCTCGAACAGGCCGGCGCGGCGGCGCGCGCCGACGGCCGCGCGCCGGCCAACCTCGCACGCGCCTACCACCGGCTGCTGGTCGAGCCGCTCGACGTCGACGAGCTGGTGTATCTGACGACGACCATCGAATGGTGGCCGCCGGCCGTCGAGCTGCACCGCACCTTCGTCACGGCCCGGCAGTTCCTGCAGTACACCACGTTGGGCGGGATCGGAGCCGCCGAGGCGGGGCTGGAATGGGTCGACGAGGTCGAGGAGTGGCTGCGCCCCGCCGCCCGCCGGGTGTTCCGCCAGCTGCGGATGATCTCGCAGGCCGTGCAGTACTACAACCGCGGCGCCACCCGGCGCTCCAAGGAGAAGGGGCTTCTGGCGGCCGCCGACCGGCTCAACACGCTCCGCACGCTGATCGGCGAGATGGGCGAGCCGCACACACGGGTGTTCCACGCGGTGGCCGAGCACTGGAACGGGCTCATCAACCACGCCATCCGCGAGCTCCAGGGGCGGGCGGACCTCGACCTCGACATCCGCACCGAGCACGTCAGGATCCGCGACGTCGACGCCGCCGCGGTGCTGGTGTTCGAGCTCCTCAACCGACGCGAAGGCCTGGCCTCCAACGTGCGCCTGACCCTCAACGTCGAGCCCGACGCGCTGCAGCTCGAGTCGCCCCCCACGCACTACCTCCCACCGCTCGGTCAGGGCGACCGCATCTCGACCGAGTACACCGTCCGCCGCCAGGGCGCCGGCGTGGTGCCGGTCACGGTGGAGGTGCGCTACGACGACCCGCAGAAGGAGAACCAGTCCAAGGTCTTCAACCGCGAGGTGCGCTTCTTCGTCGAGCAGGCCGAGTACCGCGACATCGGCCCGAGCCCCTACATCGCCGGCCCGCCGGTCAAGACCCCGCAGATGTTCTACGGCCGCCAGTCGGTCTTCAACTGGATCCAGGAGAACGTGTCGGGCACCTACCAGGACAACGTGCTCGTGCTGTACGGCGAGCGGCGCACCGGCAAGACCAGCGTCCTCTACCAGCTCCAGTACCACCTCCCGGAGCTCTACGCGTTCGTGCTGATCGACCTGCAGTCGATCGCGTACGCACTGGAGTCGACGTCCGACCTCCTGTACGCGATGGCGCGCAAGGCCGTGAACGGGCTGCGCCGGGCAGGGTTCGACTTGCCGCGTCCGGAGCGCGAGGAGTACACCGAACGCCCCATCGAACAGTTCCAGATCCTCGGCGAGACGATCGGCGACATGGCGATCCAGCTCGGACGACGGGCCGTGCTGATCGCCGACGAGTTCGACCTCCTGATCGAGGCGGTCGACAAGGGGAACGTCAACGCCTACGTGTTCGACTGCATCCGCGGGCTGATGCAGCATCAGGACGGGCTGTCGTTCATCTTCGCCGGGGCGCACGCCGTGACCGCGATGCTCAAGGACCCGCGGTCGATCCTGTTCAACACGGCGCTGCGGCGCAAGGTGAGCTTCCTCGAGCGCGACGAGGCCGAGCGGCTGATCCGCGAGCCCGTGGCGGACGTGCTGTGGTACGATGATCTCGCGGTGGAGAAGATCCTGCGCGTGACGGCCGGGCAGCCGTACTTCATCCAGTACATCTGCCATGAGATCGTCAACCTGGCCCGCCGCGACCAGAAGAACTTCGTCACGCTGCGCGACGTCGACCGGGCGCTCCAGACCACGGTCCAGGAGACCACGGGCATCATCCGCCACGGGTACATGTCGCTCTCGCGCGACGAGCAGCTCGCGCTGGCGGCGATGGCGCGGATCACCGACGACGGCCGCCCGTTCGTCAGCCTCGAGGACGTGTCGGAGACGTTGGGGCAGGACGACATGACGCTGACGCTTCTGGACCTTCAGGAGCTCATGCCCGGGCTGAAGGCCCGCGACTTCATCCTGGAGCGCGGGGGCGACAGCGCGGGCCGGCAGTACGGGTTCGCCATGGACCTGGTGCGCATCTGGCTGGAACAGAACGACGAGTACTCGCGCCTGCTGATGCAGGCACCAAGCTGACCCACACGCCACCCGAGGAGCCAGGCGGATGACCGCTCGCCGCAACCCGTTCGTGCTCGGCAAACCGATCAAGGATCCCGCGGACTTCCACGGCCGGGGAGACGCCCTGCGCGAGCTGTTCGAGTCCATCGCCAACATGCAGCCGGTTGCCCTGGTCGGTGAGCACCGCTGCGGCAACACCAGCCTGCTCTACCAGCTCATGCACCCCGACGTGCGGGCGCGGCACCTGCCGGCCGCCGAGGACGCGCGCCTGGTCTTCGCCTTCGTCAACGCCCAATTGGCCGCCGAGGGACCGGACGCCTTCTTCCGCCGCGTGGCCCGCGCCATCAAACGCGCGGACCCCGAGGCCGAGATCGACATCGAGGACGACGTCGACCAGTTCGGCATCGAGGACTACCTCGAGGACCTCGGCGGGCGTGGCCTGCGGCTGGTGATGCTGATGGACGAGTTCGAGGTGCTGGCGGACTTCAAGGCGAGCTTCTGGGAGTGGTACCGCGGCCTGATCATCGAGTACGACCTGTCGATCGTGGTCGCCACCCGAGTGGAGCTCGGAGAGTTCCGCGAAGAGTGGGGCACGGGATCACCGTTCTTCAACATGTTCCGCAACATCTATATCGGCTCGTTCACCGCCGCAGAGGTCAACGCCTTCCTGGCGCGGACCGGCGAGATCGCCGGTGTGGACTTCACGCCGGTCCGCGCCGCCATCGACGACCTCGCCGGGCGGTTCCCGTTCTACCTCCAGGTCGCCGCCGCCATCTTCCACGAGATCGCACAGCGCGAGCCGCTGACCGGCAGCGCGGACCAGGTGGAAGAAGCCGGCCGCGCCTTCGCGGTCCGCAACGCGCCGCACTTCGAGGACACGTGGCACAAGCTGCCGGTGGCCGAGCGCGACGCGCTGGCCTGGCTGGCGGTGGGCGCCGCGCCGGAAGGGCGCGACGCCCTGGCGTTCAACCAGGCGCGGCCCGTGCTCGAGCGGCGCGGCTACCTCGTCGCCGGGCGCGTCTTCTCGAGCGCGTTCGCGGACTACGTACGCCGCCAGATCCCGCGCATCGAGCTCAACCCCGACACCGGCGCCGTGCGCATCGAGCGCCAGGCCGTCGAGCTGCCTCCGAAGGAGTTCGCGCTCCTGCGCTTCCTGCTCACGAAGTCGGGCGAGGTCGTCAGCAAGGACGACATCGCCGCTGCCGTCTGGCCGGAGTACGCGCTCGACACCCTCGGGGTGACCGACGCCATGATCCAGAAGACGATCAGCCGGCTGCGCAAGGAGGTCGATGCGCCGAGCTCGTCGTTCCAGCACATCGAGAGCCTGCGCGGGCAGGGCTATCGTTTCCAGAACGCCAGCGTCTACGAGGTCTACCACCATGTGGCGGCCGAGGGCGGGGAGCCCGACTGATCGGGGTCCTCACGCCCGCCCGTGCCGCCAGGCCTTGTGGATCTCGGCGGCCCACAGCACCACCGAGCCGACCGCGAGCGTCGCGACGAGCTGCCCCGGCGACAGCGGGCGCGTGCCGAACCACCCGTGCAGGAAAGGCGCGTAGACCACGGCCATCTGGAGGACCACGATGACGAGCACCGCGGCCAAGAGCGCCGGGTTGGAACGCAAGCCGATCCGCCACAAGGGCTCGCTCGCCGAGCGGAAGGCAAGCGCCTGGAACGCCTGGGCGAAGATCACCGTCGTGAGCCCCATCGTCTGCCATTCCGGCATCTCGGCGCGCCACGCCGCGAGCATCACGCCCAGCCCGAGGGCGCCGATGAGCGCGCCGACCCACCCGATGTTGACGGCGAGCCCGCGGGCGAACACGCTCTCGTCGGGGCGATGGGGCGGCCGCCGCATCGCTCCTGCCTCGGCGGGCTCGACGCTCATGCCGAGGCCGAGCACGCCGTCGGTGACGAGGTTCATCCACAGGATCTGGAAGGGCGTGAACGGCAGCGGCAGCCCGGCGAGCGGCCCGAGCACCACGACGAGGATCTTGCCGAGGTTGCCGGCCAGCGAGTACTGGATGAACTTGCGCACGTTGTCGTAGATCGCGCGGCCTTCCTCGACGGCGGCGACGATGGTGGTGAAGTTGTCGTCGAGGAGGACCATCTCGGACGCCTCCTTGGCCACGTCGGTGCCGGTGATGCCCATGGCCACGCCGATGTCGGCCCGCTTCAGCGCCGGCGCGTCGTTGACGCCGTCGCCGGTCATCGCCACCACGTGGCCGCGCCGCTGCAGGGCCGCCACGATGTCGAGCTTGTGCTCGGGCGACACCCGGGCGAACACCGACGCCGTGTCGGCCACAGCCTCGAGGTCGGCGGCGCTCATGGCGGCCAGCTCGGACCCGGTCACCACCCGGTCGCCACCGATGCCGAGCGAGCGCGCGATCTCGCGCGCGGTCAGCGGGTGGTCGCCGGTGATCATCACCGTGCGGATCCCGGCGGCCGTGCACGTGGCGATGGCGTCCTTGACCTCGGGCCGCGGCGGGTCGATCATCCCGACCAGGCCGACAAAGGTCAGGTCGGCCTCGACCGCGTCGGGGTCGCTTGTCGCCGGCGGCGCGTCCAGCGGGCGAAACGCGACGCCAAGGACGCGCATGCCCTTGGCGGCCAGGTCGGCGTTGGCCGCGAGGATGCGGGCACGCCACGCCGCGTCGAGCGGCGACCGGTGTCCTTGCGTCCACACGTGCCGCGCCACGTCCAGCAGCCCATCCACCGCCCCCTTGGTGAAGGCCATGTACGGCGCCTCCCTCGGCAGGCGCGCCACCATGCCGGCGGTATCGGTCCGACTGTCGCCGACGTCGCCTGCGCTGCCCGAGACAGCGTGCACGGTCGTCATGCGCTTGCGCTCGCTGTCGAACGGCGCCTCGGCCACCCGGGGCAGCCGGCGGTCGAGGTCGGGCTTCCAGACGCCGAAGCGTGCCGCGGCGACGGCCAGCGCGCCCTCGGTGGGGTCGCCGACGGCGTGGTAGGTGCCGTCCACCGTGCCGCTGGGCCGCAGCGCGGCGTCGTTGCACAGCGCGCCGCCCGCCAGGAGCAGCACCAGGTCGGGGCGGTCGTCGAGCGGCGCCGCGCTGGCGGCACCGGGCAGGAACACGGGCTCGCCGTGCTTGAACGCTTCGGTCACGTCGAGGCGCTGGTCGGCCAGGTCGAGGACCGTGACCGTCATCCGGTTCTCGGTCAGCGTGCCGGTCTTGTCGGAGCAGATCACCGTGACCGACCCGAGGGTTTCGACGGCGGGCAGCGTGCGGATGAGCGCTCGGCGCCGCAGCATGCGCTGGGCGCCGAGCGCCAACGTGATCGTCACCACCGCCGGCAGCCCCTCGGGGACGACGGCCACGGCCATGCTGATCGCCGTCATCAGCATCAAGCCCGCGTCCTCGCCGACGGCGACGCCGGCGCCAAAGACGAGCACGACCAATGCCAGCGCCACGGCCGCCAGCCACCGGCCGAGCGCCGCGAGCCGGCGCTGCAGCGGCGTGGCGAGCTCGCCCACGGCTTGGAGCAGGTCGGCCACGCGTCCGAGCTCGGTGTGCATGCCGGTGGCGGTGACCACCATCTCGCCGCGGCCATGGCTGATCACCGTTCCCATGAACGCCATGTTGAGCCGATCGCCGAGCGGCAGGTCGGGCGCGCCGAGAGCCGTCGTCTGCTTTTGCACCGGCTCGGACTCGCCGGTCAGGATCGCCTCCTGCACGCGCAAGTTGGCCGCGACGACCAGGCGGCCGTCGGCCGGCACGGCGCTGCCGGCGTCCAGCACGACGAGGTCGCCCGGCACCACGTCGACGGCCGCGACGGTCGCGATCTCGCCGTCGCGGCGAACCCGGACCATCGGGGCGGCAAGCTGCTTCAGCGCCGCCATGGCCCGCTCGGCCCGGTGCTCCTGCACGAAGCCGAGCACGGCGTTGAGGACGACGATCGCGAGGATCGCCACGGCGTCCTTGGCGTCGCCGATGGCCGCCGAGACGCCGGCGGCGGCGACGAGGATCAGCACCAGCGTGCCGGTGAGCTGCTCCCACACGATGCGGAGCGGGTGCTTGGTGCCGCGCTGGGTGATCTGGTTGGCGCCATGGGCGCGGCGGCGCGCGGCGGCCTCGGCGGCCGTGAGCCCGGTGCCGCCGTCGACGCCGAGGCGTTCGAGCGCGGCGTCGGCGGGCAGGCTGTGCCACGGCGGGGTCGGCGGCGTCGCGGGTGCGGGGGTGGCGTGCCGCGGGGTCTCAGGTGCCGCGGGCGGCTTGGGCGCCGCCGGCTCGGACAGGGTCATCTGGGTGTGCCTCGCGTCATGGGGCGTGGCGGGCCGCCTGGCGCAGCCCGTGGCGGATCGGGATCGACCGGCCGCATGGCTCCGGCGCTCGACAACAAAAGACGAGACGCCGTACGGAAGCCTTGCTCCGTGGCAGTCTCGTCACGCATGCGTCGCAGGCGACGCGTTGCCGATCGACCGGAGGCCCAGGCCCCGGATTGACGGCCGATCGATCCGCTCGGTGCGGCTGACTACTCCCTGACCGCGCCCAAAGGTACCCATCTGTCCATGTATTGTCAAATTCTGACGCGGCGCGCAGGGTCTACCCGCTTCAGTCCGCTTCCAGCAGCCCCGCGAGCTGGTGCCGGGCCCGCGCCAGGCGGCTCTTGACGGTGCCCACCGGCAGCCCGGTGATCTCGCAGATCTCGGCGTACGACAGCTCCTGCATGTGCCGCAGGACGATGACCGTTCGGTAGTCCTCGGGCAGCGCCGTCACGGCTTGCCAGACGGTTCGGCGCAGGTCGCGTGCCTCGACCAGGGCGTGCGGCGGCGCGGCGGGGTCTTCGACCCGCTGCGCGGGGTCGTCGTCGGCGTCCCCACCGTCGTCGAACCCGACCTCGCGGCGGTGGTCGCGCCGTTCGTTGAGAAACAGGTGGTAGGCGATCCGGAACAACCACGTCGAGAACGGGTACTCGGGCTTGTAGCTGCCCAAGGCGAAGTACGCGCGCACGAACGCGCCCTGAGTCAGCTCCTCGGCCTCCTCGGCGTCGCCGCACATGCGCCAAAGCGCGTGGTAGATCCGTCGTTGATGGCGCTGCACCAGCACGGCGAAAACGTCGCGATCCCCCGCCATCACCGCCGACACCACCGCCTGGTCGGTTGGGTCCTCGCCCTTCATCGCGCAGAGTGTCCCACAATGTGGGCCCGACGGCAAGCCGGCCGGGGCCGCCGTCGGCAGGGTCGGCCGCCGTCGCGGCGGCTCGCCGCGCCCTGCGCGGCTATCCCCGGCGGTGGGCCCAGTACGCCGCCCCGGCGACGAGGGCGAGCACGACGGCCGCGGCGGCGGCCGGGCCAAGCGCGCCGTCGCCCGCCGCCGTGCCAGACACCGGTCCCGCCCCCGGGGTCCGCGTCGCGACCCAGATGGCGATGGCCGCCGCCGTGCCGGCCAAGGCCAGCGCCACGCCCCTGGGCCTGGCAAGCCATGCCCGCACCCGATCCGCAAACGACGCACCGGCTTCGGTGGGCGCCGGAGCGGCCCACGGCACTCCCCAGATCCAGCCGAAGGGCGTGCGGCGCAACCGGCGGACGGCCTCGTCGGCCGCGATGGCGCGCTGCGCGGCCGCCGGGAGCGGGAGGGTGACCTCCGCGGGCCCGGGCAGCCCGGCCTCGGTCGCGCCGACGACACGGATCGCGACGCCGGGGGGCAGGGCCACGCCTTCGGCGGCCAGCGTGGCCCGCGGATCGCGGCGCAACACCTCGCGGAACGCCGGGTCGGCCCAGGCACGGACCACCACCGCCGCCATGTCGCGATACAAGGCCAGGGGGCCGTCCGGCAGGCGCGCCATGACGGTGGTCTCGACGTCGACGTCGTCGGCAGGCGGCTCCAGCCGCAGCATCTGCACCCGTGCCAAGGCCCGTCGGCCGGCTTCCGTGCCGGCCAGCCGCGCCTCGATCTCGGCCCGGCGCGACGCCGGCGTGGTGTCGCTCATGAGCTGTTCAAGCCATGTGAGGGCGTTGTCTTCGTTCGCGCTCATGTGTGCCGTCCCTGGGCGAATGACGTGCGGGCCGCTTCGAGATGGGCGAATCACGGGCTGCGCGGTGTTGGCGCACCGGACCACGATCGGCTCCGGTGCGGCGCCCGCCGGCGATCGCGTGCGTAGGAGATACCCCTTGCCGGCGGCGAAAGTTCCCGCCGCTCACGCGTCTCGGTCGGCCTCGCCGTGGGCCCGCCGACGCATTCTGCGGGCATTGACCTGCAAGTCCTGGAAGAACTCGGTCTCGGTGATCTCGTTCAGCTGACGCTGGTACTTCTGGCCGTCGATCTCGATGCGCAGCTCGTGCAGCTCGCGCTTCAGCTCGGCTTCGCGCGCCCGGACCGCGCTGACCATCTCGGTGAACGTCTCGATGAACCGCGCCAGGTTCGGGTCGTCCGCCGCCGCGCCGGCGGCCTGGATGCCGGTCTCCGCGGCGCGGTACTCGCCGCGCGCCACCTGGCGGGACCAACGGGTGACGAGCGCCAGGTACTCGGCGGAGCGGCGCATCCGGGCGCTGAGCAGGTCGATCGTCAGCTCCGCCAGCTCGGGCGACCGCCGCAGCGTGGCCAGGAAGTCGTCCCGGCGCAGCACCTTGAGGCAGCTCGGCGCCACCGCGACGAGGCTCGCCGACCGCACGCCGCCGTCGAGCAGCGCCAGCTCGCCGACGGTCTGCCCGGGGCCGATCCGCTCGAGGACGACGCGCCGGCCGTTGGCGTCGGCGGTATACACCTCGAGCGTGCCGGAGACGACGGCGTACAGGGCGTCGCCCGGGTCGCCCCGGTGGAACACGTGCGCGTCGGCGGGCAGGTCGATGGTCTGCCAGCAGCCGTCGAGCGCCGGCAGGGCGAGGACTTGGTCGTGCATCCGCTGGCGATCGGTGTCCATGGCGACCTCAGCCTCCCTCGGGCGCGGCGGGCGGATCGGGCGGCGCCGGGTCGGCGGACGTCTTCTCCTGGAGCGCCTCCCAGATGTTGAACGGCACCTCGCGTCCCCGGCGGCGGGCCAGCACGGCCTTGTACCACGTCGTGCCGGCGACGTCGACGGCCGCGACGAAGCCCTTCTCGATCAGCGCGTCGAGGAGCGGGCCGAGCTCGGCGGCGGGCATGTCGATCTCCGCCGCCAGGACGTCGGTGGTCGACGCGCCCTTGCGGGTCAGCGTCTGGATCAGCTTGCGCAGCTCGGGGGACAGCGTCAGCAGATCGGCCGGCGAGTAGCCGGCGGATCGCTCGCGCTGGTCGATCTCGGTCTGCAATCGGTCGAACAGGCCGGGCATGGTCAACTCCTCGCTGGCGCGCCGTCACGCCATCTCGGGCATGGGCAGCGGCTCGGGCTGCGGCCGGCAGGCGCCGCACCACAGCGCGTCGGCGACCACGACCGCCTTGGGGATCTGGTCCTTGCCGACGAAGATCGTGAGGATGAAGGGCAGGGGCCCGTGGCAGCGCTCGCACACGGCCCGGCCACAGAACTGGCAGATGCCGATCGGCTCGCCCCGGCATTTGTGACAGCGCATGCATCGCCTCCCAATCAGCGTGCGAACGAACGGTGCGGCGAACCGTCGCGGGCGCGCCCCGCCGCGCCCGCCGGCCGGGCGCCGCCGGCGGCTCAGTCGCGAAGGGCGACCACGGCGTCGGCCATCGTGGCCAACGAGCGGGTCAGCGGGTGATCCGGGTAGGCCAACACGAAGACCCCGGCGCTGGCCAGCTGCATCATCTCGTCGCATTGCGGCAGCACGGCGATCACCTCGGCCTGGTAGGTCTGCCCGACCTCCCGGCGGACCGCGTCGAAGTCGAAGGACGGCAACACCTTGTTGACGACGACGTAGAGGTGCGGCACGTCGAGCTTGCGCGCCACCTCGACGGTCACGCCGGTGCCCTGGTAGTCCTGCCGGTCCGGCCGCATGACGATGAACAGGACGTCGCTGATGGCGATCGAGAGCAGCGTCTCCTCGTTGAGGCCGGGATGCGTGTCGATGAACAGGTAGTCCAGCGCGAGGCGGTCGATGAGGTCGCGGAACCCGTCGTTGAGCAGCGTGACGTCGTACCCCTCCCGCAGGACGCGCGCGATCTCGCCGGTCTTGAGGCTCGACGGGATGAGGTACAGCTTGCCCGCCACCGCCTCGAGGTCGACGGGGTAGGCGGCCTGCTCGATCGCGCACCGCCCCCACAGGTAGTCGTTGAGGGCGTGGGTGATGCGCTGCTCCTCCATGCCGAAGAGGACGTGGATGCCCGGCGACTGGATGTCGGTGTCGACGATCCCGACCCGGTGGCCGCGCCTGGCCACGTCGGTGGCCAGGCTGGCGGTGATGTTGGACTTGCCGGTCCCCCCGCGGAACGAGTGGACCGAGACGATGCGCGCCATGGCGGTGTGCTCCTCGCTGTTTCGGTGTGCGCCCGTGGTCAGGCTTCGGGCCGCGGGTCGGGCAGGGTTGGCCCCGATCCGGCGTCGGTCGCGCCGGAGCCGGTCCGGTCCGCCAGGGACTGCCACAGGTTCATGCTCGGCTCGGCGGTGCCCGCCTGGGCCAGCGCGGTGTTGAGGCGATCCCACAGCGGCTCGCCCTCGTCCGGCAGGATCGATCGGACGTACGACATGCAGTATAGCCCGACGGCGCGGCGCAGGGCGTCGGTTTGCGCCTGCAGGTCGGCGACCTGGGCCTCGAGCGCGGCCCGCAGCTTGGGGTCGGCGGCCAGCGCCGCCCCCTTGGTCTTCAGGCCGAGCTGGGCCTGGAGCTGCAGGAAGCGCTGCACCTGCTTGCGCCGCTCGGCGCCGAAGTGCTGTTCGATCGGGGCCAGCAGCGTGTCGATGTCGGCCATGCGGTGGACGACGTTGGCCTCGCCGGCCGACACGCCGACGCCGAGCCCCAGCGTCTCGCGCAGCCACGCGCGCTCCTCGCGCAGGCCCCAGAAGATGCAGGCGGCGGTCAAGACCACCCCGCCGATCCCGATGGCGATGGCCCCCGCGAGGTGGGCCGGCGTCAGCGGCCCGCTGTTGACCAGCCGGTTGAACGCCATGTGCAGCGCCATCGCCGACGCCCAGCCGACGAGGAGGGCCGCGAAACGCTGCCGCCCGTGCCCGAACCGCAGCCGGCCGAGCGCGACGCCGACCAGGGCGCTCGCCGTGCCGTGCATCAGCGACGTGCTGAAGGCCCGGTTGACGGCCATGCCGAGGGGATCGCGCGCGTTGCCGAGGTAGAAGAGGTTCTCGATGATGGCGAAGGCCGTCCCGGCGGCAAAGCCGAAGATGGCGCCGTCGACGAAGTACGTGAAGTCGGGTCGCCGGACCGCGTAGACCAGCCCGAGCGACTTGGCGACCTCCTCGACGAGCGGCGCCACGCTGGTCTTGACCGCGAGGAGGGCGACGGCCGTGCTGAGGCCCCAGCCCAGCGTCATGAGCCGCAGGGCGCCGGTGTTGGCGGCGAACGACAGCGGAAAGGCCAGGAGCCCGGCGACGAAGCACCCGACGACGAGCGCGAACCCGCCGGACGCGTAAAGGTCCAGCCGTCGGACGAAGTACAGGAACGCCGCCGGGACGCCGACGCTGACGGCCACGGGCACCAGGAACGACGCCGTCAGCCAGGTCATGCCGCGCCGAACCTTCGCGCCGGCGCACGACGAACAGGCACCCCCGCAGGGATGCCTGTCGCCGCCCGCGGCGCGCGGGACCCGCGACGACCGGCGCGTCGGCACTCGATGGCACGCATCGGCGATCTTGTCGGCAAGTGGACTCCAGACGACGACATCGGCGTCAACGCTTGAGAATACACGCGCGGCGCAGAAAAGTTCCCGCGCCGCGCCCGCGGCGTGACTTTGCACTCGCGTGACCGGTGGCGATACTTGGACCGGCCGCGGCGCGCCGCGCACACGCAGGCCCACACCCAGCGCATCCATTCGAGGCGATCCATGAGCACCCACGCCCGTCCCCGTGTCTTCAGCGGCATCCAGCCGACCGGGGGCATCCACATCGGCAACTACCTCGGCGCGATCAAGGGCTGGGTGGCCCGGCAAGACGAGAAGGAGAACTACTTCTGCATCGTCGACCTGCACGCGCTGACGGTGCCGCAGGATCCCGCCGCGCTGCGCGAGCAGGTCTGGATGATGACGGCGCTGCTGCTCGCCGCGGGCCTCGACCCCGCGCGCTGCACGCTGTTCGTCCAGAGCCACGTCCGTGCCCATGCCGAGGCATGCTGGCTGCTCAACTGCATCACGCCGCTCGGGTGGCTGCAGCGCATGACCCAGTACAAGGACAAGTCCGCCAGGCACGAGACCGTGCTGACGGGGCTGCTCGACTATCCCGTGTTGATGGCAGGCGACATCCTGCTCTACGACACCGACGAGGTGCCGGTGGGCGAGGACCAGAAGCAGCACGTCGAGCTGGCGCGCGACATCGCGGGGCGGTTCAACCACCACCACGGCGACTTCTTCACCCTTCCACGGGCGGTCATCCCCGAGATCGGCGCGCGCATCATGGGCCTCGACGACCCGACGGCGAAGATGTCGAAGAGCCTGGCGCACGTCGAGGGCCATGCCATCCGGCTGCTCGACCCCCCCAAGGCCATCGAGCGGGCGCTCAAGCGCGCCGTGACCGACTCGGGGCGAGAGATCCGGTTCAGCGACGCGCCCGAGAAGGCGGGCGTCAACAACCTGCTGGCGATCTACAAGGCGATCACCGGCCGCAGCGCCGCGGAGGTCGAGGACGACTTCGCGACGGCGCGCGGCTATGGCGACCTCAAGCAGCGCGTGGCGGACGTCGTCGTCGCCGAGCTCGCGCCGCTGCAGGCCCGCTACGCGCAGTACCGGGCGGACCCGGCCGAGCTCGAGCGCTGCCTGGCGCGCGGCGCGGCTCAGGCGGCCGCCGTCGCCGAGCCCAAGCTGGCGGCGCTCAAGGCGCGGATGGGCCTGGTGGTGCCGGTCGGGGGGTGAGCCGGGCCGTGGCGATGCCGTCGGCCGGCTCCGGAGCACGCCTCGCGTGAACGGCGGTCGGCGTGCGCGCCGCGTTCGCCGTCCGCCGCCGCGCCTTCACCGTCGCGGCCGCACGACCCCCTGGCCGGCGATCGGCAGCCACGCGTCGAAGCGCACCGGGCGACGCGGCGCGGCCAGCCGCGCCGGCGTGACCGGGCGGCCGTCCGCCCACACGCCCAGACCGGTCTGCTCCGGGGTTCCGCCGAAGGCGTAGCGGCAGTCGGCGTTGCGGTAGCCGCAGGCGGTCAGCGCGTCGAGCCACTTCCACGGCCCGTACCAGTCGAGCGCGTCGACGGCGCCGTGCGGCCCGGCGGTGAAGGGGAGCCGCCAGTCGGCGACGAGCGGCGGCACGCCATGGGCGTCGGTCTCCACGACCAGGCGGTTGCGCCAGGCGGCCGGCAAGTGCGCCGTGCCGTCCCACAGCGCGATGTCGGCCGCGTCGTCCACCGCCGGGCCGGCGTCGGCGGCCACCAGCAGGAACCGGGTGTCGCGCGGCAGCCGCGCCAGCATGCCGGGTTGGACCGCCCCGGCCCCCCCGCGCGGCATCAGCGCCACGAGGCCGCGCGGCGCCGGCAGCCGGCGGTCGAACCACGTGGCGGCGAGCGCCGCCGCGACCGCCGCGCCCTCGGCATGCCCGGCGTAGACCGCGTGCGACCCGTCCACCGCCACGCCGTCGGCGACCAGCGCCGCCACGGCCGACGCGGCGGCGGCGGCCGATCGGTCGGCGGACGCGGCGGCGCCGGCATCGACCACGGCGACCGCGGCGCCGCCCCGCGCCGCGTGCTCGACCCACGCGGCATAGTCGTGGCGGGGGTCGGCGCCGCGGGCGGGCACGACGATCACGAGCGGTGCCCCTGGCGCGGGGTCGGGCGCGGCGGGCAGCGCCCGCCACCACGCGGCACCGGGCGCCCCACCCGCCTGCCAGGCCGCCGCCGCGTGCCGGCGCGCGGCGCCGCCAGGCCCGTCGGCCGGCTGGCTCGGGGGCGCTGCGGGCACCGGCGTCGGCGCCGCCGGCGTGGGGCCCGCCGCGGTGGCGGACGGCGTTGCGCGCGGCACCAGTCGGCCGACGAAGTCGACGATGCGGTCCGTGGTGGGGTCGCCCGGCTGCCCGATGGCCGACAGGATGGTCTCGAAGTCGCGGCCCGGCACCCCGTCGACCACCCGCGCCACGCCGGCGGCCCGCAGCGCCTCGGCCATGGCTTCGGCCTCGGCGTCGCGCCGCGGCAGGTCGTCGGCGGCGTACAAGAGGAGGAACGGCGGGTCGCCGCGCGACGCGTGCGCGACCGGCGACGCATCGGCGCGCGCCAGCGGGTCGGTCCCGAACACGTTGGCGTACTCGCGGGACTGGGGATCGATGCGGTAGATGCCCGAGATGCCGACCACGCCGCGCAGGTCGGCGGGCGAGAGGCCGTGGGCCGCGAGCAGCCGGGCGTCGGTGGCCACGAGGGCCGCCAGGTGCGCGCCGGCGCCCTGGCCCATGAGGAAGACCCCGCCCGGCACGCCGCCCCGCACGATGAGGTAGGCGCGGAGGAACGCCACCGCCCGCGCCACGTCCCGCGCGTGGGCGGGGTGGACGACGCTGCCCGGGCCCCCATCGGTCAGCCGGTAGTCGACCAGCGCCACGCCGATGCCGCGCGCCGCCAACGCCTGGCCGATGTTGGCGTGGTTGCGGCGGTCTCCCGACGTCCAGCCGCCGCCATGGGCGAACACCACCACGGGGGCATCGGCCCGTCCGGCCGGGAGGTAGACGTCCATCACGTGCCGGGCCGGATCGGCGTCGGCGCCGGAGGCGTAGGCCACGCCCCGCACGACCTCGACCGCGTCGGCGCGGGCGGGCGGCGGGGCGAAGGCGCTGGCCAGGCAAACCGCGGCCGCGGCCGCGGCCCGGCAGGCGAGACGGGGACCGGGCAAGTCGGCGCCAAGGCCGGACGCGGAGTCCAGGTCCGCATGGTCCGGCCGCCCGCCGCGCCTCACGGTCCGAACCACACCAACGACCCGTCCGGCCGCGCCTCCAGTCGGCGCCCGTCCGCCAGCCGGACCACCAGGTCGCGGGCGGCATCCGAGCCGAACTGCGTCATGCGCCCGCGCCCGTCGAGCACGCGCCACTCCGGCGCGTCGAGGAAGTCGGCGCGCCGGCCCTCGACCAGCGCGCTATAGGCCAGGATGTCGCGGCCGCGCGCGACCCAGCCGTGCTCCGGCAAGAGGTACACGTTGCCGCCGGCGCCCACCGACCACACCGACGCCGAGTGGTTGATCCACAGCTCGAGCGAGTCGTAGCGGACGTGCAGGCGCGGTCCCGCCAGGTCGAGGTCGTGCGCCAGCGCCCAGCCGAGGTCGCGCTCGACCCCGACCGCATCGACGTAGCCAACCCCGATGAGCGCGGCGTCGAGGTAGCGCGACTGCAGCGCACGCGACAGGTAGTACGCCTTGACCTGGCCGGCCGCGTCGAGGAAGTCGCCGGGGCCGCCGTCGCCGCGCGTCTGCCACGCCCCCGCATGGCCGTACGCCAGCACCGTTGCCTGCCACTCGTCGTGCTCGGCCTCGGTCAACGGCCGGCCGCCGGCAGGCCAGTCGGCGAAAAAGCGCTCGTAGCCGCCCATGCCGTAGCCGACGAGGCCGGGGCGCACCGCCGCCAGCTCGTAGTCGGGCACGACGAGGTACGGCGCCCCGGCCTGCTGGTCGGCGCTGCCCGTCGAGAGCGCGCGCGACACGGCGTCGAGGTAGCCGGTGTAGAACGTGTCGTAGCCCACCTCCCACGGCCCGTGCGCGCCGCCGGCCGAGACCGGGCCGACCGCCGCCTGGAGCCCCGCGAGCAACCGCTTGTAGGCCCGGATGCCGTCGCCCACGGTGGCCGGGTGCGCCGCGGGCGCGCCCCGGTCGAGCACGTTGTCGGGCGCGCCGGGCCACGGGTAGGCCGGGTTCCACGTGGCGACGTCGGCGAGGTCGGCGCCGCCCGCGCCCGCGGCGGCCAGGTCGACCGCATCCGCCGCGGCGCGCCGGGCCGCGGCGTCGGGGGCGAGCAGGAAGGTGCCGGTGGCGTCGCCGCCGGGACACGTGCCGGTCGTCACCGGCTTGGGCTGCCCGTCCTCGCCGGTCACGCGGTCGGCGGCCCGGTACAGCGGGTTCGGGCGGTCGGCGCAGCCGGCGTCGGTCATGGTGTAGGCCAGCGTGGGCGAGAGGCCGCCGGCGGCCGCCTCGGCCAGCCGCCGCCAGCCGTCGGCGCCGCCCGCCCCGGGCGCGGGCGGCCATTGTGCCGGCGCCGGGGCGGCCGGGTCGACCCAGGCGGGGCGATGGACCAGGACCTCGTCGACCCCCCAGCCCCGCAGCCGCTCCAGCCACGCCGCCTGCGTGGCGAACGCCGGGGCGTCCGGGCCGCCGGCGAGCGTGACGTGCACCCGCCCGCCGAGCGCCGGCCGGTGCGGCGACGGCGGCTGGCGCGGCAGGGCGAACGTGTCGGCGATGTCGGGCGACAGCGTCACCCACAGCGTCTCGTCCACCGCGCGCAGCTCGCCGGCGGCATCGGGCAGGTAGAACGCGCCGACCTCGTTGGCGAACGCGCCCGGCAGCAGCGTCGGGCCGCGCGCGGCGAGGGCGCCGGCGCGGCTGCGCGGGTAGTCGAGGAGCGTGCCGATGAACCATTGGTGGTCGAGCATCGTCACCGGAACCGCATCCATGTACGGCAGGCGTACGCTCACGCCGTCCATCGAGCCCTCGATGTCGCCCGCCGTGAAGCCGGCGTAGCCGCCGGCGCCGGCCGGCACGCCGCCGTCGAGGCTCTCGGCGCGGACCTCGAGCGCCCGACCCACCAGGCGCACGGTGTAGCGCTTGCGGTGGGCCACGTTCTCGAGCGTCTCGCGCACGGTCAGCGCGACGCCGTCGCCTTCGGGCAGCCGTTCGTGGGCGACCTCGTCGACGGCGCCGACCAGGCTGAAGAGCCGCGGCTCGACGTCGGTGCCGTCGGCCTGGCGGTAGTACAGCCCCGCGCCGGCGACCGGGAAGCGGCCGCTGGTGGCCTCGCGGATCGCCAGCCGGCCGCGCGCGTTGTCGGGGTGCCGCAGGTCGATCTCGAACGTCAGCGTGACGGCGCCGCGGTACGCCAGGCGGTACGTGTTCGCGGCCGCGTCGAACGTCACCGACCGCGTGCCCTCGCGCAGGCTGGCCTGCGGCACGAGCCGGTCGCCGGCGGGATCGCCGCGCGGCGTCGGCGTCGACGACGGCGTCGGGGTCACCGAGGGCGTCGGCGTCTCGGACGGCGTCGGCGTCGGCCCCGTGGGCGATGGCGTGGGGGACGCCGGGGTCGCGCTCGGCGCGGATGTCGGGCCGGCGGTCGGCGTGCGCGGCCCGTCCGGTGTCGCCGCCGTCGTCGCGGTGGGGGACCCCGGGGGCGGAGCGGTGGCCGTGCGCGTGGCCGTGGGCGTGCGCGGCGTCCGCGCCAACGCCGTCGCCGTCCGCGCCTGGGCGGTGGCGCCGGCGGCGATGTGGCGTTCGAGCGTGCCATGGGCCAGGAGCGGCAGCGACAGGCGCGCGCGCGGCGCGGTGCCTTGCGCCGGGCGGTCGCCGGCGCCACGCCCGCCCGCGCGCGCCCCGCCCGACGGATCGGCCCCCGCCAGGACCGCCCAGGCCAGCCCCGCCGCGGCGGCCGCCGCGGCCACCTTCCGCACTATGGCGCGCCCTGGTCGGTCGGGGCCGCCGGCGGCTCGCGCGTGGGCGGCGGCTGGAGCGGTCGGCTCGGCGCGCGCCGCGTCGGCGGGGGCTCGGCGGTCTTGCGCGCCAGGTCGGTGGCCCGCGCGTTGGCTTCGGGGTTGACCGGCGTGGCGGCCGGCGCGTCGGTGGGCGCCGGCTGCGCGGCGGGCGGCGTCGCCGGCGGCGGCGCGGCGGGCGGCGCGGGCTCGGCGCCGCTGCCCGCCCCGGCGGGCGTCGGCGGCTGGGCGGCGCTGGGCGCCGCCGACGGCGTGGGCGGCGGGGGTGTGGGCACGGTCGGGGCCACGGGCGCGGTGGGCGCGGCCGGGCGGGCTCCGGCGGCCGCGCCGTCGCCGCTCGCGTCCGCCGGCGTCGGCGACGGCGCCACGCTGCGCGGCGCGGTGGGGCGCGGGCCGGGGCGCGCGGGTGTCGAGCCCGGAGCCGTCGCCGGCCGATCGGCCGGGGGCGGGGCGCTCAGCGCATGCAGCGCGCCGGCCGCCGCGGCGAGGTCCGGCGCCACGGCCGGCGCGGCGCTGCGTGCCAGCCGCGCAAGCGCGACCGTCGACGCGTCGACGGTCGCGAGCGCCTCGGCCAGCACGCCGGCATCGCCGGCGGCACGCGCCGAGGCCAAGAGCCCCGCATGGGCCGTGATCACCGCGTCGATGACGGCCGCATCCACCGCGACGCCGCGGCTGACCAGGGCCTGGACCTCGTCGAGCCGGGCCCGGGCGATGTCGAGCTCGACGCGCGCCCGCCGCACCGGCGTCACGGCCAGCGCCCATCGGACATCCTCGGCGGCGCGCTTCATCGGGTAGAGCATGTCGCCCGGCACGCTGTCGGCCGACACGGCCACCGACGTGCTGAGCACCAGCGCGACCGCCAGCACCGCCCCGGCCAGGCGCGGCACGAACCGGCCCCACCCCCGGCGCGGGGCCGGGCGTCGGGCGGCGAGCGCCGCCTGGAGGTCGGCCTGGAGCCGCGCCCGGAACGCCGGCGGCGCCGCCGTGGGCAGCACCGCGCTCATCCGCGCGGCCAGCGCGGTCAGCGCCGCGAGGTCGTCGCCGGCCGGCGCGCCGAGGTCGCGCAGCACCGCCGCGGGGGGCTCGCCCGCCGCGACCCGGTCCAGCGCGCGTTGCAGCCGCTCGGCCTCGTCGATCTCGTGCATCCTTGCCATGTCTGGTTCGATCACCACCGCCTCGGTGCCCGCCGCGGCCCTACTCGGGCGCCTCGGCATCGCCCATGCCCGACGGGTCGAGCTGCTGCCGGAGCCCACGCAGCGCGTGGTGCTGCAGGTTCTTGATCGCCCCCTCGCTGCGTCCCATCGCCTCGGCGGTCTCGCGGATCGAGAGCCCCGCCGCGAACCGCAGCGCCACGACGTGCTGCTGCAGCTCCGTCAGGTGCGCCGCCGCCCGGGCCAGCCGGGTACGGTCGAGCAGCCGCTCGGCCCGATCCAGGCCGGGATCTTCCTCCGCCACCAGCCGGTCGAGCCGGTTGTCGTCGTCGTCCTCGTCGCCGACCTCCGCGGCGGTCAGGGTCCGTTCGGGGCGCCGCCCGCTGCGGCGCCAGTGGTCGACCACGGTGTTGCGCGCGATGCGCAGCAGCCACGGCGCGAGCGAGCCGCGCCAGTCGAACGCGTCGAGCCCGCGGATCATCTGCATGAACACGTCCTGGGTCAGGTCTTCGGCCACCGACCGGTCGCGGATCCGGAAGATGACGTAGCTGTACACCCGGTCGACATACAGTTGATAGAGCCGGCCGAGCGCCTGGGCGTCGCCGGCCCGCGCCGCATCCACCAGGCGGTGCTCCGCCGTCGTCTCGGGCCGCAGTTCGCTCGGTTCGGGATGGCTCATGAGGGGTAACGCCGCGGCGGCGGGGAAGGTTAGAGGCTTCCCGGCCACGCCGACGGCATATCATACGGGTGCGCCGGGATTGGGCGCAAGCCGCGCCCCGCCGCGTGCCGGGCGCTCACCCGCCGCAGCGGAACGCGTGGCCGAAGGCCGTCACCGGGTCGGGGACGGGCCAGCGCTGCGGCAGGAACACGCGATCGGGGCTGTCGGTCACCTGACGCAGAAACGCGGCGTCGGCACTGTCGCCGAGCCCGACCGCGTACAGCACGACGCCGTCGGCGCGGGCGGCGGCGGCGCTCGCGGCGAGGCGGGCCGCGTCGGAGGCGCCGAGATCGGCCGCGCCGAGGTCGGTGAAGAGCACGATCGCCCGGCGCTCGTCGGGGCGGTGGCGGCCGGCGGCCAGCAGCGCGGACCCGGCGTCGACGGCCGCCCACGGGAAGGACCAGCTCGACTGGCCGAGGCGCGCGAGCCCGTCGGCGGCCGCGTCGCAGCACGGGCCGAGCTCGGACACGACGGCCGGGTCGCGGCCGAACGACAGCACCGCCACCCGATCGACCGCCGGCCGCAGCGCGGTGCCGAGCACGCCGTGCCGGGCGAGGTCGACGGCCGCGGCCAGGCGGTTGCGGTCGCCGAACCCGCCCCCGGCGGGCCGTTCCATGCTGCCGGACACGTCGAAGGCCAGGACCACCGCCGCCGGCGCGGCGCCGGGCGGCACGGCGCACGCCAGCCGCGCGAGGCGGGGCAGGTAGACGCGGTTCACCACGGCCGTCGGCGTCGGTGTCGGCGTGGGCGTCGGCGTCGGCGTCGGGGACGCGGTCGGCGACGGCGTGGCCGACGCTGACGGCGTCGACGGATCGGGCGTCGGCGTGGCGGTGCCGGTCGGCGTGCCCGTCGGGGTCGCCGACGGGCACGGGATGTGGATCACCGGGTTCGGCAGTCCGATCTGCTGCTCGCCGCCGCCCCACGGCAGGGCCGCGAAGCGCACGGTGGCGGTGACCGCCCGGCTGGCATGGACCCAGTGGCCGCAGTCCACGGCCTGGACGCCGTACGTCGTGGTCACCGCCCAGCTCGCGACCCCCATGGCGGGGGGATCGAAGGTCCAGGTCAGCCGATTGCCCTCGACGTGCAGCCCCGGGTCGGCGCTGCCGATGAACAAGAGGTCGTCGGCCAGCTCGTCGACCACGGTCACGCGCTCGATGGCGTTGAAGATCCCGACAGCGTCGGCGAGCTGCACGAGCGCCCGGTCGAGGAACGCCCAGCGGTCGGAGCGCAGGTGGAATCGGGGCTGGCTGGCGACGCCGGCGAGGCACCCGCGGGTGCAGGCGTTGACGTCGCCGGCGCAGGCGTTGACGACGAGCACCCCGGCGCGCTGGACCTCGGCGGCCTGCGCGCGGATGCTCTGGCACGTCGACTGATGGTCGGCGCCGCTGGCCATGACGATGACCTGGCGCGCCTGGGCGTCGGGGGTGCCGGGGACCCGCGCGGCGGCCAGGATGCCGAGACCTTCGCGCAGTCCGAGCGCCGGGCCGCAGATCTCGTCGGGGCTGTAGGTGCAGATGCTGCCGTCGGTCTGGACGTTGTTGACGTCCTGCAGGACGGTGGCGGGGTCCGACACCAGGTACTTGCGGGCGTCGACGCGCGGGGCGCCGGTGACGGGGATCACCGCCACCTTGACCCACGGCCGTCGCGCGAGGTCGAGCGCGCGGACGGCGTCGGCGAGCGCCAGCTTGAGCGCGTCGAGCTGCTCGCTGCTCATGTCGCGCGAGGCGTCGACGACGAGCACGACGTGGAGCGGGCGGCGGGCGGGGTCGCACGTGATGCCGAGCCCCATCGTCACCGTCGCCGTGCCCTTGTAGCGGATCTCGCGGGGCGCGATGTCGTGCGCCGCCTCGACGACGCACGGGGCGTCGCCGGCGGGTCTGGGCTGGCCGCCGGCGCTGCCGTCACGCGGGCGGTCGAGGCGGCCGCCGGGCGCCAGCCCGGCGATGCCCCCGATCGCGAGCCCGGCGAGGCAGGCGGCCGTCGCGACGGCGCCCCGGCCACGGGCCGTGGCCGGGCGGGCGAGGGTCATGGCGCCCGTGGCGCCGGGGGCGACGCCGCCCCCGGCGGCGGGTCGCCGGGCGCAGCGGGGCCTTGCGGCCCGGGCGCGGCGTCCGGGGTCGGCGGGATGTCGGGCGTCGGCGACGCCGGCGGCGGCGTGGGCGACACGGCCCACGGGTCGGGCGTGTGTCGCGGCGGCGCCGCGGTGGCGGTGAGCCACGGCTCCTCGGTCGGCGACGGGAGCGGCGGGGGCGCCGCGGTCGCCGTCGGCGGCCGCGGCCGCGGCCGGGCCGGCCGGGCCGTCGGCTCGGGCGAGGGCGGCGGCACCGCGGTCGGGAGCGGCGCGACGGTCGGCGACGGCACGGGCGGGGCGGCGGTCGGCGCGGCGGTCACCGTCGGCGCGGTCGGCGGTGCGGTCGGCGGCACGGCGGGCGATGCCGCCGGCGTCGGCGGCGCCGGGCTCGGCGCGGCGGGCGGCGTCGGCTCGGGCGCCGCCGGCGTCGCGACCACCGGCGGCGCCATGGCGGTGACGCCGAGCGGGACGAGCGCGGCGACGGCGCCGGGACCGCCGGCGGCGCCGTGCTGCGCGAGCGGCTGTTCTGGAGCGGCCGGCGACCACGTGACCGCCAGGATCTCGCGCCCGACAGGCGCGGGATGGCGGACGACGAGCTCGACCTGCCGGAGCGCCCGCGCCCGGCGGGCGTCGGCGACGGCGGCCCAGCGTTGGATCTGGTCGAACGCCAGCCGCGCCTCGGACTGGGCCAGGAAGACGACGCGGTCGTCGCCGGATTGGTGGGCGTACGCCAGCGCCAGCCGATAGGCCGTGGCCAGGTCGTCGAGCAGGCCGTCGAGGCGGGCGGCGTCGGCGGCGGGGGCGGCCATGAGGTCCTCGATCTCCCGCAGGCGGCGCCAGCCGAGCTCGAGGTACGCCTCGGCCCGGCCTGCGGCGGTGACCGACAGGAGCGCGCGCGCCGACTCGAGCGAGCGCTTGACGGGGTACAGATCGTCGCGCGGCGCGGCGCGCTCGATGGCGGCGCCCAGGCCGAGGGCGGCCGCGAGCACGAGGCCCCAGGCCAGGATGCGCCGGCGCGGCGCGCCGATGGGGGCGGCGGGGGCGGCGGGCGCGGCGGGCGGGGGATCCGCATCGTCCGACGGCGGGGCGGGGGCGCGGCGGAGGTCGGCGCGCAGGCGGTCTTCGAGGCCGAGCACGAAGGCGGGCGACGGGTCGCCGGCGGCGCGCAGCGCGGTGAGGCGCGCGGCCGCCTCGGCAAGCGGTCGGAAGGCGGCCGGCAGGCCGGCGCACGCCTCGTCGGGGGCGGCGCCCTTCAGGAGCGCGTCGAGCGCGTCGTTCAGGCGGTCGACGTTGGGGTCATCCGTGCTCAACGTGCTGCTCCTCTAGGATCACGGCCGCCTTCTTGAGCGCGCGGTGCTGCAGGACCTTGGCGTTGGCCTCGGTGATGCCCATCCGGGCCGCGGTCTCGCCGATGGTGCACCCGTTGACGAACCGCAGCTCGAGGACCTTGCGGTAGCGCGGCGGGAGCGGGCGCAGGAGGGCCAGCGCGGCGTCCCACGCGGCGTCGGCGGCGGCGTCGTCGGGCTCGAGCTCGAAGCGGTCGGCGTCGGGCTCGGCGTCGCCGCCGGCCAGCGCCGGTGTCAGCGGGCCGGTGCGGCGGTAGCCGGCGGACCGGCGGTGGTTGCGCACGGCGTTGCGCGCGATCTGGTACAGCCAGTTCTTGAAGCTGGCCTCGCCGCGGAAGTCGCCGATGCCCTGGATCATGCGGGTGAAGGTGTCGGAGGTCAGGTCCTCGGCCTCGTCGGGATCGCGCATCTGCGCGAGCACGAAGCGGTGGATGGGGCGGACGTAGCGCCGGTAGAGCACGCTCAGGGCGGCCTCGTCGCCGGCCTTGACGCGCGCGACGAGGTGCGCGTCGTCGGGCTCGGGCGGCCCCCCCGGCGGGTCGGCGAAGGCCGCCGCGACCAGCGGGGGCCGGTCGCGGCGGTCGAGCGTGTTACCCGGCATGGCGCGGTCTCATCGTCCTCCGGCGGCGCGATGCGCGCCCATCGGCCGGCGGTTGATGCCGCGGCCCGGCGCGCGGTATGATACTGTCTTGATGATAGTGACTGGCCACGTCCTAAGGACAACCCACGGTTACGGCGGGCGCCCCTGAGCGCGCCCGAGACCGACCGCTGGATCGCGCGCGCCCGCGGCGGCGACGTGGGCGCCTTCAACCGGCTGGTCGACCGCTACCACGCCGACGCCTATCGGCTGGCCGTGCACCTCAGCGACCATGCCGACGATGCCGAGGACGCCTGCCAGGACGCGATGCTGGCGGCGTGGCGGGCGATCGGGCGCTTCGAGGGCGACGCGCCGCGCTTTCGGGCGTGGCTGCTGCGCATCGTGGCCAACGCCTGCCACGACCACCGGCGGCGCGAGGCGCGCCGGCCGCACCTCAGCCTCGACGGAACGGCCGGGACGGGCCGGCCGCCGCCTGCGGCGCCGGACGCGTCGCCCGAGGACTACGCGGCGCGCGGCGACCTCCGCCGGCTCTTGACGCACGCGCTGCACGGGCTCTCGGACGCGCACCGGACGATCCTGGTGCTCGACATGATGGGGCTGCGCGACACCGAGATGGCGGGGGTGCTCGACGTCGAGGTGGGCACGGTGAAGTCGCGGCTGAGCCGCGCGCGGCTGCAGCTGCGCGGCGCGCTCTCGGGCCACGCGGACGCGCGGGCCTGGATGGAACCATCGGCGCCCGCGGCGCGTTGGAACGCAGGACCGCCCACGACGCCGGCCGAGGTTGACCCGCCATGAACGACCACATCCCGCTCGAAGACCTGTCCGCCCGCCTCGACGACGCGCTGCCGCCCACGCGCTGCGCGCAGATCGACGCGCACCTGGCGGTGTGCGACGCGTGCCGGGCGGAGCTGGCGTCGCTGCGCTGGACGGTCGGCTACCTGCGGGCGATGCCGGCGGACGACGTGCCGGAGGCGGCGGTGTTCCACGTCGCGGGCGACGGCCTGGCCGACGCGGCGGATGGCGGGACCGCGGGGGCGGAGCCGGTGGCGCCGTGGGTGGCGGCGCGCCGCGCGTGGGCGGCGTTCGGTGCGATCGCGGCGCTGCTGGTGGTGGCGTTCGGGCTGGGCCGGCTGGCGCGCGATCCGGAGGCGCCGGCGGCGGGGGTGGCGTCGGTGGCGAGCGAGGCAGACGTGGCGCCGGTTCCCGCGGACGGGCCGGGGGCGCCGGGCGACGAGGCCGGGGCGCCGGCGGCCGAGCCGGCGGCGGGAGGCTCGGACGGGTCCGTGGCCGGCGGCGCGGCAACGGCCGGCTCGCCATCGGCCGGCGACCGGGATGCCGCGGATGCGGGGGTCGATGCAGCGGGGCGCGAAGCCGGCGCGGGTGCGGGCGCGGGCGATGCGCAGGCGCAGGCGGTGCTGCGCCTGACGGCGGACGCGGCGGTCGGCCGCGCGGACGACAACGCGCGCGACCCGCGCCCGTTGGCGACGGCGCTGACCGCGGACCGGTCGCAGCGGCTGGATGGGATCCGCGCGGGCGCGGCGCCGTCGGCGACGCTGGCGGCGGGCGACCCGCGGGCGGCGGCGCAGGCGGGCGGGCCGGCGGGCGCGGCCGTCGTGACGTCGGGCGCGGCGGCGGCCGGGACGGCCCCGGCCCTGGCGGCGGCCCCGCTGGTGCCGACGGTCGGGGTCGACGAGGGGGGCTACGTGCCGCCGGATGCGCCGATCCCGGGCATCCCGCGCCGGCCGATCGTGGTGCCGGTGCAGCCGGTGGCCGCGACGGCGGTGACGACGGCGACGGGGGCGGCGCCATCGGCGGCGACGGTGGGGGCGGCGGGCGCGCCGGGGATGTCGGGGACGGCGGAAGCACCGGGCGTCGGGATGGCGGCGGACGCGCCGGGATCGCCGACCGCGGCAGGGGGGGACGGCGCGGCCGCGGCGGCGAGCACGGGCGAGCCCGCGGCGACGGCGGTGCTGACGGGCACGGTGGCGGTGGCCGCCGCGGACGCGCCGGGCGCCGCAGGGGGCGCTGCGTCGGGTGAAGCGCCCGGCTCGGCGCCGGGCGCGGCGGATGCGGCGGCTCCGGCCGCCGGGGCAACGCCCGCGGCGGCGGCCCCGGGCGCGGTGCCGGCGGACCTGTTCGTGCCGCTGACGATGCTGGCGATCGCGCTGCTCGCGGTGAGCATCCTGCTGGTGCGCCAATCCAGGGCGCGGAACCGGCGGTATCGCTGACGGCAGGGCTGTCGCGCGCCGTCCCATGACGGCGACGCGATCAGGCTGATCACCCGCGACGATCAGGCTGATTGCGGGTCACGATCAGGCTGATCACCCGCGACGATCAGGCTGATCGCGGGTCACGATCAGGCTGATCACCCGCGACGATCAGGCTGATTGCGGGCCACGATCAGGCTGATCACCCATGGCGATCAGCCTGATCGTGGGTGACGATCAGCCTACACCCGTGGCCGGTGCCGAACCAACCCCTTCGGGTCGCGAGCGCCCTGTAGTGGCTGGCGATCTCATTGGTCGTCCGCTGGTCCTTGATCGCCACGGTCGCGACCTTGGCCTTCTGCTCCGCCGTGAACTACCGTCGTTGGCTCGTCATTGCCCTTCCTGGACCAGGCTCTCGACATAGCCGCCTGTCCAGTATTCGGGGGCCAGATCCGCCTTCTACGGCCCCGTCCGTTCAACCGTGATATCGGTCATTGGGAAATCCGTAAGCGTTCAGCAGGGGCTGGGTCGGCAGTCCGCTGCAAGGCGCATCCTGTTGAGCCGCTCCGGACTGTGCCCCGCGGACGACGCTGATCACCGTCTCCGCCCCTGGGCGGAACTTG
>WBZR01000526.1_pt1 | contig 60416 bp, 46 predicted proteins | sample 5204231 | NCBI WGS metagenome assembly WBZR01 (sample SAMN12412403, study PRJNA552823) | activated sludge metagenome | isolation source: activated sludge from anammox sidestream of wastewater treatment plant... | place: USA: Virginia | collected 2017-08 | reverse complement strand
AATGAGCGCCTTGATAAAGGCTATATCGTCTGTATGCAGTTTCCGTGAACGGTATTGGAATAGTATAGGCTTCATAAACAGGTTCCTTTTCTCTGAAGCCTTTTATACCACAAAGGGAAAACTGACGCCAGCTTTTTTGTATCTTAACGCCCTGATGGTTAAAACGCCTTCTGGGTTTGCTTATAAAATCGCTTGTTAATTTTTCAAAGAACTAAAGTGTTACAAGAAATCTATAGTATTACTGTATAAAAACTTCTCTTTTTTGTAAGTTTTTCACAAACCCCTTTTCATGAGGTACCGTTTTTTATGAGTGAAAGATTGCTTCGCTTCGCTCGCAATGACAACATGCAGTGTGCCATCAAAGTGCAAGGTCGGTGTCATTGCGAGGGCCTTTTCCGAAGCAATCTCCCCCCTTTCATAAAGGAAATTTGGTTGCGGCTGTGCTGCGCTAGGGAATCACCTTTTAAACCGCAAGACATTGTATACGTCAACCGGCTTGTTAATTCCTTTCAGTTTCAGGGCCTTAATTTCTTCAACCTCTACCAGATCTTTTATTTCAGAAAACGTACGTTGTGCAATCAGAATCTGGCTTGGCTTAGCTTCCATCTGCAACCGGTGAGCAATATTGACCTGATGGCCTATTACGGTATAGTTCATCTGGATTTCTGAGCCAATATTTCCAACCGTTGCATATCCGGTATTTATACCAAAATAGATGCCAATATTGGATCCCGTTTTGACCCAATGATTTTGCAGTTCATGTACTTTATCACGCATATCAATCGCCATCCTGACCGCCCGCTCGGCATGGTTATTATACATAATGGGATCGCCAAAAAAGACCAAAATTCCGTCCCCCATGAATTTGTCGAGCGTACCGCCATACTGAAAAACGATCTTCGTCATCTCAGTAAAATATTCGTTTAATAAGGTTATGGTATCCTCCGGCTCCATACTTTCAGACGCCTCGGTAAAACCCTTCAGATCAGAAAAACAGATCGTCAATAACTTTCTGGCATTGGTCAGGTATTTATCGCTGCCGCTCGAAATAATACTCTCAGCAATTTGTGGTGAAACGTACCTTTTCAAGCGAGATGTCCTCTGAATCTCTTCTACCTGTTGCCTCACCTTGTCTTCCAGCGACTGGTTGAATTCTTCTATCAGGCTGTTTCGTTCCTTGAGCGTTTCATTCAGTTTCATATTTTCTTTTATATTTTTGTACGATTCAACAGCGCCGGCAACCGTATCGAGGAGTTGTTCCGGGTCGCTGCCTTTCACCACATAAGCATGTGGACGAAAATGTTTGCGGATGTCAACCCGTTTCTCCCGTTCATCATCACCGCTATAAAAGATAATGGGGATGTATTGATTTTTTAATTTGAGGAACTCTGAGACCTTCAATCCCGAAATATCAGACATATTAATGTCCAGTACAACGGTAAAAACGGCCTCGTGAAACTTATCGATCGCCTCTTTTCCGCCACTGCAGGTCAGGACATCATATCCTTCGTTTTCCAGAATGGCGGCAGTGGTAAGAAGCATAGAGGGGTCATCATCAACAAGCATAACGCACCTTTTGTCGGACATGGTATTTTCCATAATTTTTTTATCCCTACGTATACGCTATAGGTAATTTGACGATAAAAGTGGTGCCTTCCCCTTCTCTGCTCTCCAGTTCAATGTGCCCTTCATGCCTTTGTATAATACTGTGGCTCAACGCAAGGCCCAGGCCGAGTCCTTTGGGCTTTGTCGTAAAGAGGGGGTCAAAGATCATATGCTTTACATGGTCGGGAATACCACACCCGGTATCAGTAAAGGTGACCGTTAAAAGATGGCTACCCTCTTTTAACGCACAAATCCGTAATAAACCGCCCGTGGGCATGGCATCACAGGCATTTTGGATCAGATTAACAAATACCTGCTCAATCTGTGTGGCATCAACAAGGACCAGTGGCAGGGAATCGTCTGCCTGTATCACTCGTTTTATTTTTCCCGGGAGGGTAACTCTGGAGAGAGAAGCGTCAATGAGCGCACGAATATTCATGGGAGAGACCGAGGGTTTTGCGGTCCTTGTAAAGCCCAGCAGATCGTTGACAATCTTTATGCTCCTCTCAATTTCTTTTTCAATAATCAACAGAAAATTGTTGAGTGTTAGGTTTTCGTTCTGTATCTGCATGCCGGAGATGCTTTTTTTCAAAAGGAACAAGGCGTTCTTACTGGCAGCCAGAGGATTTCTCAATTCATGGCCAACCCCTGAAGCCAGCTTCCCCACAGCGGCTAATTTTTCCGAGCGTACCACTCGCTCCTGAATCGCCTTGAGTTCTTTGTTGGTGTCATAGAGGTCTCTGATATGGTCACGCAACTGCGCCATAATCTTTTCTTTTTCGTCATGAGACGCCTTAAGAGATTTGGTCATTTCGTTGAAATTCATGGACAGCTGGCCAATCTCATCCCGGGATTGTATGTCTATAAATCGATCAAGGTTTCCACTGGCAATATCCAGGGTAACCTTTGCCATATGCCGGAGCGGAGAAACAAGGTATGTGGTGAGAAAGAACATAATGCATATTCCGCCAAAGACAATGCCCGTGCCCATGGGGACAATGCTTCGCCAGAGGATCTTATGCGTTCTTTCGGCCACCTTGTGATGGGATAAGCCCATTTGAACAAAACCTAAAACGGGCGGCGGCTTTTCTATATCCACGGTGTCTTCACCAAAAATCTGTGCTGCAAATTCTTCCTCCGAGAAGGTCTTTCTTTCAAATACGGACGCGAAAAAATCATAAAACACCTCCCGCGAACGAGCCTCGATTCTGTCACAGAGAATTTCACCGCGATGACCGAAGATGTGTGTTTCGATGCGGACGCCTCCTCTCGACCAGCGGCTTTGTCTGGTCATCGTATCCTGTTTTTGAAGGCTTTTTTTAATAGAAATTTCTTCCATATTTAGCTTAATCCTTGACGACTTTTCTTCAATCATGACCGTCTCATTATTTAGTATGCGCACGTAACCAATCTCATCCTCCATGTCAAGAGCACGCAGCCTATTGATAGCAGCATCAAGAAATGCCGGTTGTGCAGAACGCAAGGCATAGGTGATTTCATTGTCCTGGGCAAGCAATATGACGAGCGCCGTGCCGAATTTCCTCAACGCATCTTCCTGCTGTCTTTTCGCGTGATAGAGAAAGAATACGCAACAGAGTGCATCGATAATAATCACCAGGATACCCACCTGAAGAATAAGTTTTGTACGAATGCTCATCATGGGATTTAAAATGAAACCCTATTGCGGATATAAAACGACATCCGGATACGATTGAATAGATGACAGCTTTATACCAATGGCTTTTGCCGTTTGAGTGTTTAACGTCAATTTCAGCCTGCCTGGTTGCTGAACGCCCAATGAACTTGTTTCCGGATTGGTTAATAACATTTGTGCAAGCTGAGCGGCCTGGATGCCCGTGTATCGGTAATTTGGTGAGACGGCAATCAATGCCCCGGCTTTTACAATGGCATCAGAAGTGGAAAATATGGGCAAGCGATGTTCTCTGATTATCCTGGGGATAGTTTTGAGGGTATTTTGTGTAATCACCGTGCTGTCTGGTATCACCCATAAGGCGTCGATCTTGTTGGTGATATTTTTCAGCGCGGACTCGACTTCTTTTTCCTGGATGACCTCAGTTTTCACAAGGTTAAAGTCGAATTGTTTTGCCACGACAGTTGCTTGTGCAACCATTTTTCGTGTTTTTGACGGATCATAAATAACGCCGATATTCTTATGTGGACCAAGAATTTCCTGTAAGACGGCAAACTGGTCTTCAATCGACGCTTCCGATGAAATACCCGTAATATTGGTTCCCTGTAAATTGAAGCGATCGTGATTGATCACCATGCAAAAGATAATGGGGATACCAGGGAAATGTTCCTTTACAAGGGTCGCGGCAAGTACGCCTACGGTCAAAATGGCATTCGGTTTTGGTGTGGTCTCCTTGACCATCTGAATAATCCTCCTGGCCTCTTCGGTGTCGCCATGAAGATCGTAGATGGTCTTTATCTTAATATTTTTTCCTTCGCATCCTTCTTCAAACCCCTGAATTGCTTCATTATAGGCCGCAATTTGCTGACTTCGAAAAATAATGACGGTGTTTTCCGCAGCAAACAACAGAGGAACAAAGGATATCGTCTGGAAAAGCAACGCAAGGGCAACCCACCCGATGAGAAGAACACCAGGGTGTCTTTCGAATTGAATGAATTTTTGGTTCATTGCGCCGCTATGTTCTCCTTTTGCATACGTGTCTCTCCTCTTTCGGGGATTTGGCTGTGACTACGCACACATAAAGATTTTATAACATCTTAACCTTATGGAGAGATTCATCTTCGTGAACGTATTGTTCGGTTAACGCACGCAGCTTTTCCTGAAGCTGCGTCACGATGACACCTATTCGTGGTTCAAGGTCTTTTATGGAAACAACTTCGGCCTTCTTCATTTGTACCAACCCATCGCTGGCCTGGTGCATTGCTGTTTTTGCCGCGATCAACCTGGCGTTTAAATCCCGGATCCGCTGACACATTTGTTTGATCATGCGAAGGGCAAGGGTTGGGTCCATTTTGATCCTTTTGAGAAGCCCTTCATGTTCTATCGCCAGGACCCTTGCCTCTCCAATGGCCTTGATAGTAGCAGAGCGCGGACTGGCGTCAAAGAGGCTCATTTCTCCAAAAATATCCCCCTCTCCAAGCAACGCCAAAATGGTTTCGTTTCCATTGTCGTTTTTTACAACCTTCACTTTTCCACCCTGTATTACGTACATGGTGCGGCTCTGCATTCCTTCTTCAACGATAGTTTCGTTGTCTTTATAGAGCCTTCCCAGGAGGGATTCTTCCGACATGGCACTCCTCCTTTCTATCGGTTTTTAAAGGAAAAGAACACTTTTTTAACAGGGTAAATAACCATTGCACTGAACAGGTACACGACAAACGAGGGATGCAATGCCCTCAGAAAAATATCTTTATAGAATCTGCTCCCCGTAAACATGTCCCAAAGGATATCGCTGTATGGCGTATTCTTTTGCAGGTTTTTTTGTTCGCGCTGAACGATATTGAAGTAGCTTCGGGAAATTGGCGATACGATAGACATGAGATGGTTTGCTGCAAAGAGGAATTGACCAAACAGATTATCCCTGTTTAAGGATTTACAGGTCGGCAGGTAGTGTTCCTGAAAATCTTTTTCTCCAATACCCTCGAGTAGCGCGGTATGCGCCGCCGCTTTCGCTGTTATATAGGCAGAGCCTATTCCGTCTTTATAGAGTCTTGAGCTACTGGCATCTCCAACAAACACCGTCCTGTTGGCAAAAGGTTTTCTTGCAGCGCCTACGCTGATTTTCGGAAAGCAGTGACAAAATTTTTCGGGCACTTGAAAACCGGAAGGCAGGAATTTTTTCATTGAATGATGGCCAAGAAAGGCCTTTATATGATCCAATTTGGGATCTTTTCCCAGCACGCTAACTGTAATGTAGTCGCCTTTTGGTATAACACTGACAAACTTTATTCCGGGAATGCGGAGTAAAAAGATGTGAATAGCATGCCCAAACCGGTGTACCACCCAATCACTTCCCAGTTCGATCTCCGATTGAGCAGTTTTTATGGTAGGCGGAACTTTATATCCGCTGCCAAGATCCTCATACATTTTACCGGTGCTCGCCTTAATTCCAAATGCCCCAACGAGGAGGTCGCACTCCTGGAGCATATTTTTTCCCGAATAAAGCCTCGGTTTCTCTCCTTCCATACAAATTCCGTCAATAAGTGACCGCTTTACATGAGCTCCATGTTCAACAGCCTTTTGGAGAAGAAAATCGTCAAAACTCTGGATGCCTTTTGCTAAACTTCCGGCAGGTCCTCCACCCCTGAATACCGTAGCTATGCCCCTCTGCCTCAGCCGGGAAGATTTGATCTCAACGCTGCCACCCTCGATATGAAAAAAATACGATTCAATGCCCCATCGGACAACGGTAGCTGGCAAATTGATCCCTTCCAGTGCCAGGTTTTGCACCAGAGATTCTGAAACAACCCCGGCACACATATTGCAACCTGACGCCCCGTGACTGACAAAGGACTTCCGCTCGTAAATCGTGAAATCGAGTGCCTTACCCATATCCCGGGCTAATTTAGATGCGAAGATAGAGAAGAAGGAACCCGCAGGTCCTCCTCCAATTATTGCTATGCGCGCACCGTCATGGAGGATCACGTTTGCTCCTTATTATGCACAGCTCAAATTATGGATGTGATATGCGTTTCTCTGAGAGCGTAAGACATGCATAGAAAAAATCTCACGCATCCTCTGAATACAATTTTTTGCGGAAATGTTTTGGATGCCGGATCTTAAAAATTTTCAATTACCGCTTAATGCTATCATATTTTTTGCTTCTTTTCAAGCATGCAAAATTCTCCAACAATCGAACCCTTTCATTTCGTGAAGAAATTTTGACGTGATTTTTTATGGTAGCGGAAACGCTCCCGGATGAATCGCAAAAAATTAAATTTGCTAATTGACAACAAATGCGCTTATGATATACTTCCCACACATTGGCTGAGGCATGTTTGAAAGATATCTATTAAGAGCGGGAGCATTCGTATTACGGGAGATACTGCATGCGCTTTACGGAAAAATTTTATCTTTGTCTGTCTCTTCTTGTCCTTATATATTTATCTGGTTGCTATGCGCCGCCTGCTTTTAAACCGATAACAACCGTACCCGTGAGACCACCAAAAAAGGAAGTCCCCTGTAAGGAAACCCCCTATATTGAAAGTCAGCTCAACCGCTACTCGGTGCGTGAATGGAAATATATTGTCATCCATCATAGCGCCTCAGCGTCAGGCTGTGCCGCTGAATTCGACAGGTATCATCGTGAAAAGAGAGGATGGGAAAATGGCTTGGGCTATCATTTTGTCATTGGAAATGGCAGCGGCGCCGGTGACGGGCAGATTGAGATTGGCAACCGCTGGGTAAAGCAGATCGATGGCGCCCACGCTGGTGTGCAGGAATATAACCGTTACGGCATTGGAATCTGTCTCGTGGGAAACTTCAACGGTTCATATCCGACGTCTGCGCAAATGGCCTCGCTTTCAACGTTAGTAGGCTATCTCCAGGAGCGATGCCATATCCCTTCCGAAAACATTATCATGCACCGTCACTTCAGGGAAACGGAATGTCCCGGCAGAAACTTTCCCTATTATAAATTGCTTGCGAAAACTGCCCGATGGTAATCCCTCGCCTTATTTCCTTGGTAGAAGGCTAAATGATTCCGATCCGAGATCGAAACCCGTCAGGGACGGTTCCCGTTGTTACCGCTAGTATTATTCTTACCAACGTGCTCGTTTTCCTCATTCAGCTTTCCCTGGGCGATCAGCTCGAACTTTTCCTCTTTCACTTTGGGATTGTTCCCATGAAGATAGTCTATTCTTCTGAAATCCCCGATTCTACGTTCATCAACACCTATCTTCCCTTTCTGAGTTATATGTTTCTCCACGGCGGATTTGTTCATCTGATCGGGAATATGTGGTATCTGTGGATTTTTGGGAATAATATCGAGGACCAGCTTGGGCATATCAGGTTCGTTCTCTTTTACTTCATCTGCGGAATTGGCGCTGCCATTGTCCATGTGTATTCTAATAGTCAATCAGCGATTCCCTGCATAGGAGCAAGCGGAGCAATAGCGGGAGTGCTTGGCGCTTATATGATTACCTTCCCCAGGGCGCGGATACTCGTCATCCTTCCCCTTTTTGTTATCTGGGAATTCATCGAATTGCCTGCCATCGTAGTGCTCGGTTTTTGGTTCCTGATTCAGTTTTTTAGCGGCACAGCAGCCATTTCCTCTGCACAGGGAGGAGGGGTCGCATGGTGGGCACATATCGGTGGATTTGTTCTCGGCATGATTTTTATAAAATTACTTCCAAAATCTCGCTATCGTCATCACTAAAAATCTGCGTATTTGCGAAGTCCTGCAGTAACTTCAGGCATTATATTTAGTGACATGCTTTTCTATAGATGACATTTCTTAACCACCATTGCTAAACGAGACTTCTGATGGTAAGCACAAATGGGGCCTCGCCACGCTGGTTCTCCCTTCGGTTCGCTCAGGGAGAACCAGTCGCACGAAACCGACCGCTTTGCGGCGGCTTAGCCCCGCGTTAACAAAACGAGTAATGAATGCACGTCAGTAACACGGTATTCCCCTGATTATCACAAACCCCCCGCTATTCGTGTGTGACCAGGTTTCTGGTTCAGAATCGATGACTTCGTAACTTCCTGCGGGTATTATGGTATTGGGATACGATACCCAGGAACGAATGACGGTCGTTCCTGAAAATGGCCCGTATCTCTGAAGTGAGTTGTGATTGTACAACATATGTGTTCCCGCAGGCTGGCCACGATCGCACCAATGATAGGTGAGGATTTCCGTAACATATGCATCCTGCGGTATGGTTATAAAGGTTGTACCTGGATTACCACAGATCACCCCAAGAATGTTATACGTATGCACTATCTCTACAGCATCCGTGCGCACAAGTTTGTTGATTGTCGTGACAACGTCATTAAGGATCTTCGCTTCTGCCTTATGCCCTGGGGCCATATACGATTTGATAAAATTATGGCCACCCCAAATGTCACCCCAATTGAGAGGGCCGAAGAAATTGTCAAGATTCGGTGATAATGCAGATGGAATGCTGCCGATGATGAGGTCTTCATCTATTGTCGTATAGGGACCACCAGCGGCAACGGAACTATCCGGATTTGCCACCGATACTATGCCGAATCCATCAATGTATTGTTGGTTTATGCCGCGATACGCAATATTGCCATACAGATTGCCCTGAGAATGTGCGACGAGCACTACCATTTTGCCATCCTGCAAATGTTGATTATACAAAGCAATGTGTTCCTGAACCGACGGGTTGGCGCTTACCACAGCGGCATCAACTTCCTTTGCTATCGCAATGATTCTGTTCTGAAGGAAGTCCGGCATGGTATCCCAGTCGGCAAGATAGTTCCAGAACTGGCTGTAGTTCGTCTGTAAAGCTTGCTCAAATGTTTCTATTAGGTCTGCTAAATACCCTTCGGAAGGATTATAAGCTAATCCGTATGTTATTGTGCCTTCCAGACTCGTTCCCGATACATGTGCATTTAGTCGATTCACTAATAATTCCCTACTTTCATCGGCATCTTCCACATCATTCCATACCCCGTTGCCAAAAAAGACAACGACCTCTGGTTGGCATCGCTCATTTTCACCATGAACAACACCCGACACGCTAAGAGAGATTGCAATTACTATGTAAGGTATCCATCGGATCTTCATTGGTCACCTCCCGTGGCGTCTACATCAAAGGAACAACTGTCCTTCCATTCCTTCTGTGGAGCGCTCATTATAATTCTACCGCCTAGATTGTCACTGTACTTAATGTATGCAATACTGCGTTCCCTGGTATTCAGTATTTTTGCGCGCAGTGCACGGCGAATGCCTATGGATTCCTCTCCCTTAAGGTAGAAAAGACATTCGCCATGGCGGGCCATCTTATTGGCATGCTCATAAGCGGCCTCACGGTCGTTTGCATCTTTGAGCACACACTGGAACTCCATAGCATAGTACGTAAGACCCAATCGAAGTTTCTTGTCATCAGGGTAGGTAAAGTGGATGTACCTTTGAATGTCATCACGCACCCCATCACCATCCGTATCGATCCCAAGCAGGGTCTTCTTTCCTGCCTCTCCGGGATCAGGCGGAAGGATCACTCCCGTGTCATCATCCGGAGTTGATGCATTACAGTCATCATCAACGCCATTCTTCTTTATCTCGGTAGCTCCCGGATTTACCGCGGCATTGGTGTCGTCACAGTCGGTATTGTTGGCAACAGAGCCCGCAGGTTGACTACATGCCGTTGTGGCAACCTGTGGGTTCCCATATCCGTCACCATCAGCATCTTCGTAAAACGTGGTCGTTAGTCCCTCATCAATCTGTCCGTCGCAGTTATTGTCCACCCCATCACATATTTCCTTAGCGGCTGGGTTTACAGAGGCGTTGTTATCATCACAATCCTTCACCTTCGCATACCCGTCGCCATCCAGATCATCATCCGGCGTCGATGCGTTGCAGTCATCGTCCTTACCGTTGTAAGGTATTTCCGTAGCGCCTGGGTTCACGGTCGCATCATTGTCATCGCAATCAGTTTTTCTGGAATACCCATCGCTATCACCATCACAATGACCACTCCCATCATCGTCATCGTCATCGTCTTTGTCATCCTTGTCCTTGTGTTTGCATTTGTTGTTGTGCTTGTGCTTATTCTTTCTTTTTTTCCTCTTATCATCCTCCTTGTTTTTATCATCGTCGTGTACCCCCTGTTTCTTATCGGTAATGTCATCGACGTCATCATCATTATCATGAACGGGTGAGCCAGAGTTATCAGCATCATTCCCCCGTGCATGATTTGCAGATACCCATGCAACCAAGCAGTACAACAAAAGAACAACGAGCCCACCTTTAACGATATGCATAAACAACCTCCTTCTTATCCTAAAAGGTTAACGAAACTATGTCAGGCGAGACGCATCTGAGCACAAATGGTATTCCAAACCTATCTTCAAAAAGAATAAAGTGGTGAGGTGTTTTTAACAGCAAGAATCTTCAACAGTTAAAACAACCGGGTGAAAATGGGGCAGGAAGGAGCACTCAAGAAAGCAGGCCACTCTGTACTTATTTGTAATTCCTCATGGCATTTCTGTCCAATCGGCTACCAGTGTTATTTTATCAACGATATGCAGGCATTATTATTCAATGATATGTTTGATATAGCTAAATAATGTGGTATATTGCCGTGGACATGCCTATTGTGGAGAACAAATTAATAGCCGGCAAAAATCTATCGCTCCATCTGAATTGTTAGAGGCGTTGCAGATAAAGCTACCGGAGGCATTACCCAGCCGAAACCTACGGGTAGTCACGAGAAAAACCTTTCCGATCAACGAATAAACCAGTAAAATTAAGGCTTTCGTAGCTTCTTTGTTTTTTGCCTTGGAGTGCACCGACGGCTCATTCGGATCAGGTATGCGTCAATTGAAAAGATGTTTTTTGCTCAGCAGTAAGCCTTTAGTCGGAAATGATATCCTTTTTCCCGGGAATTTCCGTTTTTCTTGATAAAATGCCCTGCCTCTGTTATATTACAGTGAATTATTTTCTTAACACATGGGAAAATCATAAAGGTCTCATGAAAATCTATAAAGGGTACAAAGCATGAAAAAAATTGTTATTATCGTTTTGAGCATCGTTTTTGGTCTTTTCGTATGTGCTGCAGTTGCCCCCTTCGTCATCGATTTAAACAAGCATAAAGGGAAAATCATCGAGATTGCGAAACCATATCTAGCAAGAGATTTGGATTTTACCGGTATAAAACTCAGTATCGTGAAGGGACTGGGGGTAGAGATTGAAGGACTCAGAATTGCAGAAAACCCGGCGTTTGGGAAAGGAGATTTTTTGGATATGGGGCGACTGAGGGTAAAGGTGAAATTCCTTCCGCTCCTCAGGAAAGAAATTGAGGTCAAGGAATTGATTCTGGATAAACCTGTTATACAATTGATAAAAAACGCAAAGGGGGAATTCAATTTCAACGACCTGATGGGGTCACAAGCCAAAGGACCTGAAGATACCGGAGATGCTGCAAAGGAAGGCAAAGAAGATAAAAAAGCCGGAGAGAGAGGTGAAGACGCCCTTTTTGCAGGATTGGCGGTATCCACCTTTACTTTGCTTCAGGGCAGAATTGATTTCGTCGATGAATTCACTCAGCAGGGAACGGCTACCACAACTACCATTGACCAGTTAGATATAAAACTTTCCGATGTATCTTTGGACAAGCCGATCCATTTGTCTATGGCAGCCCGTCTTCCTGATGGGACGAAGCAAAATTTCACGATACAGGGCACGATGGGGCCCTTGGAAAAAACCATTGATATGAACCGGCTTTTTATGGATATCGCCCTTCAGGCAAAGGACCTCAACGTAGATCGTATCGTTGCCTTATATCCTTCCATCAGAGAAATGCTGCCAAAGGATACGAATTTTTCAGGCTTATTGGGCATGGAGATGGTTTCAAAGGGAAATATTGATAACCTCGATGCTCATGGTACTATCGATTTGAAGAACATGGATATTGCCTACGGGGAAACCTTCCGCAAACCAAAGCTTGTTCCGTGCCAAGTTTCCTTCAATGCCAGGAAAACAGGTGGGGATATACAATTAGATCCAAGCATTGTTACTATGCATACCTTGTCTCTTACCGCATCGGGGAAAGTGAGTAATTTGAATGACCCGCATTTTGATCTTTCGATGGGGACAGGCGATACCTCCCTGAAGGGGTGGGAATCTCTGGTTTCCTCCTTAAAGGAATACGAACCTGAGGGAAGTTTTATTCTGCAAACTACCGTAAAAGGGACGTTGAAAGATGCCGCGGCAGAGGTACAATTGTCCTCTCCAAGACTTGCATTCAAGCTTCCTCTATCTGCAGAAAACGACCAGAGTGCAGCGGCAGGAAAAAGTTTTTTTGAATCCATGAATATGAAAGTTCAGGCGGTAAAAAAGAATGATGATATCAAAGGCACCGGTAGTCTCGAAGTCAAAACGGGAGAGATTCAGGCTGCGGCTTTTGAAAAGATGCAGGCACAGTTTGATTACCAGAACGACATTCTCGGTATTCAGGGATTTCAGGTTCATATCTTGCAGGGAGATATTTCCATGACCGGCGTCGTAGAGACAGGAGAAATGCAATGGAACGTGAAACCGGTAGTCAAAAATATCAATATGGCGGAGGCCGTTGATAAATTTACCCAATATGCAGGGCTGTTTAAAGGGACATTTTCCGGGTCTTTTACCGCAAACAATTCCGGAGATGACAAGCAGAAGGGAGGCCTTAATGCCAGCGGGTCGTTTCAGATCGACCAAGGTGAAATCATGAATGTAAATCTTGTAGATACGATTATGGAATCTCTTGTGGGGATCAAAGGAATATCCACGCTTTTGAAAAAAGAAGACAGTCAATTGGAGAAACAAGAGATTACCCGATTCGATTCCATGAATGGTGATTTTTCTATGGCCAGCAATACGATCAATCTAAAGAAGGTTGCTTTGCATAATATACATACCGTTGAAGCTACGAGTACCGATGCGCTTATAAACGGGTTAATTGACTTCTTTACTAATAAATTAGACATGAAGGGGAAGATCGTTCTTTCACCGGAATATTCTGCGAAGTTAGCCAAAAAGGCAGAACCGCTCAATGCCCTTCTTGATGCAGAAAGCCGCATGGTTTTGCCGATTTCGGTCGTCGGGAGTCTCGTGAAACCGGTACCTCTCCTTGACATTCCCTATGTAACCAGCGCTACGACGAAATATTACGGCAAAAAGGAATTGGAGAAGCTCGGTGAAAAGATAGGGTTGCCCAAAAAAGGAGATAAAGAACAAAAGGGCGGAGATCACAACCAAAAAGAATCACCCTTGGGCAATATTTTAAAAGATATTTTGAAATAATTGTCATGGGATAACCCCTGCGGTTTCCACATGATACTTTTTTCGTCCTACAGTATTTTCTGAAAAACGTATCTGAAAGTTCACGGCAGCGGATTTTTAAATTCAATAGCCTTATTTATTGCAGAAAGTAACTCCTTTGCATCAAGATCGAGGTTTTACGCTTATTGAGTTAATTGTAGTTTTGGCGATTATAGGCATTGTGGCCGGTGTTACCATACCCAGATATGCAGGTTCTTTTGATTCTATCAGATTCAGGCAATCGATGTCTGACCTGGTGTCCTTTCTCAGAGACGCCCGTATTAAGGCTATGGGGACTGCCGGAGTATACCACGTTACCCTAGATCTCCACAGAGGTTTTTGCTGGAATGATGATAAAAAGATACTTATACTGCCAAAAAACATTGAAATATTTACGGATAAAATAGAGGCTCAGAATGAACACACAAAGATATTTGCTTTTTTCCCAAATGGAATGGCGTTGGATGTAAAACTGGGATTCCTGTGCGATACCATGGTTGCGGTGCTACGTGTGGAACCGCTGGGTGGTTTGGCCTATTATAGGATGGATGAGACGATGGAGCAGGTCGTTCGGTACACAAGAGATGAAACAGAACTGAAGGTAGGGGAATTAGAAAAAGATATTGATATATTGAAAGATTCTGATAAATTAACAAGTTATGGGCAGGCCGATGAAATACCTATGGGCAATGATTTTGATTCTGAATTTGAAGATTATGAATACGGAGATAACGAAGTAGGCTCTTTTGGTGAAGACGACGGGAAAGAAACAGAGTGAGGTATCGGTTCTTTCAGATTTGTTGTAAAAAAGAATTTGTATACCATAGTAAAAGTTTATCACCTTGCTGTTCTCCGTTTACCACTCAGACAAAGGATTTTAATACATCGTTTGCCGACTTTAAAGGTTTCAGGCTTGGTTATGTTTTAAATTCTTTTTCATTCGGTGTATTCCCGCATCTACACGGTTACTATAAGTTCAGGCAGAGAATTTATTTTGTAATTTATTACATTATATGGAGTGATTGAAAATGGGAAACAGGCTAAAGTTGAGTTTGGTGAGGCAGGGCGGTTTTACCTTGCTGGAATTGCTCATTGTTATGATTATTATCGGATTGCTTGCAGCGTTAATAGGCCCTAAGATGATCGGTCGTGTCGGTGAATCGCGCCAAACGGTTGCTAAGCAACAAATAGAGGGTTTTTCCAGTGCCCTGGAAATGTATAAACTTGACACAACGAAATATCCCACGCAAGAGCAGGGATTGGAAGCGCTGGTAACAGACCCTCAAGGCGTTTCTAATTGGAAAGGTCCGTATTTGAAGAAAAAGCTCGTTCCAAAGGATCCGTGGGGGAATAATTATGTCTATCTGTGCCCAGGCGAGCATGGAGATTTTGACATAGTGTCGTATGGAGCAGACGGAAATGCCGGCGGAGAGGGCGAAGATAAAGATGTAATAAGTTGGGAATAGCGGCGAAGCGCTGTAAATTTTTTAAGGATATAACGGGTTTTTAACGTATGAACCAAACCGCGATTAATACTATCGGGGAAGCTTTACTCGAGATCGGCAAAGTGAATCGGACGGATCTTGACCGCGCCTTGGAAGTTCAAAGACAAACGAAACAAAAACTTGGACGGATTTTGATTGATTTGGGAACGGTTTCTGAGGAAGACCTCCGGCTTGCATATAGCAGATTATTGCAGATACCGATATGGGAAAAAAAGAAAGACGACCGGTATCCGTTGGTAGAAAACGTTCCCAAGGTCTTCCTGATGACAAACCGCGTGCTCCCTCTGTGTTTAAATGATGGTGTGCTGGATATTGCCCTTGCTGACCCTCAGGATTCCTTACTGGCAGAGACGATTGCATTAGCCACAAATAAAGAGATACGAATTTTTGCGGGTTGCGAAAAAGATATTTTAGCCTCCCTCGAAACAATGTATGAGGGTGAGGTAAAAGAAGAAGATGAGGCAGCTTCCAGTATCGAGGTCATGGAAGATGTAGAGCATTTACGGGACATGGCATCGGAAGCTCCCGTAATACGCCTTGTAAATAGTATCCTGACGAAGGCTATTGAAATCGGTGCAAGCGATATCCACCTGGAGCTTTTTGAAAGGAACGCGCGTTTGCGGTATCGTACGGATGGTGTTTTGCAGGAACTTGTGCCTCCTCCGCGTGAACTCTACAATGCGATTATTTCGCGCATTAAAATCATGGCGAAGCTGAATATTGCCGAAAAACGGTTGCCACAGGATGGCCGAATCAAAATGAAGGTAGCTGGCAAAGAGGTTGACTTAAGGGTCTCAATCATTCCCATGAGTTATGGCGAAGGTGTGGTAATGAGGATTTTAGACCGGACGGCCGTAACCCTCGACTTGGAAAAACTGGGTTTTAACCAAGAATTTTTAGAAAATTTCCGCAGGATGTTTAATAAACCCGAAGGCATGCTGCTGGTGACTGGTCCCACGGGAAGTGGAAAAACGACAACGCTCTATGCCGTTCTTAAAGAGCTGGTTTCTCCGGAGATCAAGATTATAACGGTGGAAGATCCGGTAGAATATAGCATGGATGGGGTAAATCAGATCCAGGTGAATCCGCAGATCAACTTAACCTTCGCCTCTGGATTGCGTTCTATTTTGAGGCACGACCCTGATGTTGTTCTCATAGGAGAAATCAGAGACCGGGAAACAGCATCGATCGCTATCCAGGCTTCTCTAACCGGACACCTTGTTTTGTCAACACTTCACACGAATGATTCTGCATCGGCGTTTACCCGCTTAATGGATATGGGAATGGAGGATTATCTGATCTCTTCGTGTATTATTGGCGTTCTTGCACAGCGATTGGTGAGAAAGTTATGCGAGGAATGCCGGGAAGCGTTTGTGCCGGGTGAGGATTTACGCCAGACGGTAAGATTGACTGCCGGGGAATATCTATTTACGTCAAAAGGCTGCGATGCATGCAATAATACCGGATTTAAAGGCAGAAAGTGCATAGCTGAGTTTCTCTGTGTGGACGACGCCATACGGCGGCTCATTCTTGCTCATAAAGATTCCGGTGAGATTATGAAAGAGGCCATCAGGGGTGGAACAAAAAGTTTGTGGATGGACGGGCTGGAATCGGTTCGCAAGGGAGAAACAACACTGGAGGAGTTATTGCGGGTATCATCAGATACGCAAGAAGAACAGAGAGTCTTTGTGTCCTCCGGCTAAAAAGGGTACAACTTATGGAGAAAAGGAGCCCTTATTTTTTATTAAGATAATTGACCTTCGTGCCGATACTTTTCAGTACAAAACAGCGACCATAAGTAGTGTAACATTCTTTTTTCACGGTTTCTTGAATAACGGTTATTATCTAAGGAAGGATAAGTATGTGTCACAAATTTCTTGAATCTATCGGAGTAAACGGAATCGATCTAAAAAAATACCCCATGGAACACCTCCCGCGAATACTTCATCTCAGCATGATTATTAAAAATACCTGTTTTTGGATGAAAGACGCAATCATCCCATACCGTTTGTTATTGGCCGAAGAGCAGGCAAAAATCATTGAGGAATATGTGCAATATATCATTGCCTTTCAACTGAAGGAAGTTTAACGTAACGCTTTCATAAAAGACTCACATACCCACCTGCCTCGCCATTTCTGAGATTGTATCAGTTACCCATCGTTGAATTCTTTTCTATGTTTCTCATCGATATTTGCCTGTTGCTACGCTGTTTTTCACTAAAAAAGGCAAATGCAGGGAAAAAAATACGTCCCTAATAATTACATTGACAGGCACAACCGCTTAATGCTAAATTTGCTATTATCTTTGTGCTTCCTTGCAGGAAGTTAATAAGAAAGAAGAGTCTTGCTGATAATGCCTTTGTGAAATCTAAGAGGAAATCGCGGATAAGGCGTGCCAGGATTATCGATTGTTTACAGAAGAAATCTCGGGAAGGATCCAGATGAAAATTAGCGTAAAATTTGGAACTATTAAAACAGAAGACGCAGAGATACTGGTTTTCTACCTGTACGAAGGGATGAAAATCATGGACAAATCTTTGGCTTATTGTGATAAGGCGTTGCATAATAGTATCTCTGAATTAATAAAGAAAAAAGAATTTATTGCCAGACTTAACAAAACAATTGCACTGCCCACGTACGGAAAAATACCTGCAAAACGCATTCTGTTAGTGGGGTTGGGAAAGAAAAAAGAGGCAACGCTTGATAAAATAAGACAGGCCGCAGGCACTACCGTCAGTATTGTGCGTGATATGGGCATCAGCGAAGGCGTCGTAGTCGTAATGAGCTCCATAGATATTTCCGCGTCTTTGAGCGAGGAATGTCAGGCTTATGTGGAAGGCGCCAGGCTTGCTCTTTACAAATACCACAGATATAAATATATTCCACCGGAAGAACAACAGGAACTAACAACATTAACCCTCTTTTTATCAAATGGAGACGCGGCAAAGACTGTTCGTAATGCCGTCACCTGTGGACAAATTATTGCCGATGCCGTCTCTTTCACCCGCGATCTCATTAACACGCCGTCCCAGGACAAAACCCCCGTTATCTTAGCTGATTATGCGGTTAAAATAGCCAAGGAATACGGTATGCAATGTAAAGTAATATCCTTGCCTGAACTGAAAAAGCTTGGCATGGGTGGTTTAGTAGGCGTCTCTCTAGGAAGCGTTCAATCACCTAAGTTTATCATCCTCGACTATAATGCCCGTGCTAAAAACCAGGATACCCTGGTTTTTATCGGGAAAGGAATCACCTTCGATTCAGGTGGCATCTGCCTGAAACAAGCCAAGGATATGGATCAGATGAAAAGTGACATGTCCGGCGCTGCCGCGGTGATGGGGGCGATTATGGCTCTGTCTAAGATGAAGGCGCCTCAGCGTATTGTTGGCCTGATGCCATGTACTGAAAATATGCCCGGCGGTTCAGCAATGAAACCCGGCGATATCGTTAAATTTTATTCCGGCAAAACCGCAGAAGTTGTGAATACAGACGCAGAAGGGCGATTGATATTAGCAGATGCACTGGCATATGCAGAAAACTATCACCCTCAGGCAGTAATCGACCTTGCAACGCTGACAGGATCTTGCGTGGTGGCTTTAGGTACCGTTGTCACTGGCATGATGGGAAATAATGAAGAGTTGAAAAAAAGAGTTCAGATTGCCGGTGAAAAATCATGGGAGAGGGTCTGGGAACTCCCCCTGTGGGAGGAGTACCAGGAACAAATCAAGAGCGATATTGCAGATATAAAAAATGTGGGCGGTCCTCATGGAGGAGCTATTACCGCTGCCTGCTTTCTAAGTAAGTTTGCAGAGAAATATCCCTGGGTGCACCTTGATATTGCCGGCACTGCATGGTGTGAAAAAAACGGTGCATATACCCAAAAAGGCGCTTCAGGCGTTGGAGTTCGTTTGTTGGTCCAATTAGTCAGGGACTGGGCTAAATTTCCCGGGAAAAATTCCCTGTAAGCAGTGCAGCAAGAACATCGTTGAAGGAACAATGACCACAGAACACAATAATTATGACAATGACATTGTTGTCAGAGGCGCCAGAGAGCATAATCTGAAAGGGATCAATGTTGATATACCCCGTGACCAGATTACGGTTATTACGGGCATTAGTGGTTCAGGCAAATCTTCCCTTGCGTTTGATACCATTTACGCAGAAGGGCAACGACGCTATATCGAAAGCCTTTCTACCTATGCACGGCAATTTTTAGATCAAATCCAAAAACCAGACGTAGAACTCATCGAAGGACTTCCGCCTACGATTGCTATTGAACAGCGCACCTGCCCTCCCAGTTCTCGCTCTACGGTGGCGACCGTTACGGAAATCTATGACTATTTACGGTTATTATACGCAAGGATCGGCACCCCCTATTGTTATCAGTGTAAGTGCATTATCTCCCGCCAGACTATCGATCAGATGATACAGAGAATCATGGAGATCCCTCAAGGAACGAAGATCACGCTCCTTGCACCTCTGATTAAAGGGAAAAAGGGCGAACACCGGGAGGTGTTTCAATCAATACAGCAAAAGGGTTTTGTGCGTGCCCGTGTCGATGGCGAGTTGATAGATCTTACAACGATTCCAAAATTGGCGCGGTATAAAATCCATAAAATTGACGTAGTGGTTGATCGGTTGATCATAAAAAACGATAGCAAGACACGCCTTTACAATTCGGTGGAAATATGTCTTAAAATAGGAGAAGGGGTCATGTTCGTAAGCCAGGAACGCGAAAAATCAGGGGCAGACCTCCTCTTCAGTGAACGATATGCCTGCCCCGCATGTGGAAGCGGTTACGATGAGCTAACGCCACGGATGTTCTCTTTTAACAGTCCTTATGGCGCTTGTCCTGGCTGCAATGGACTGGGAAACAGCCTGGATTTTGACCCAGAACTCGTTGTTCCCGACAAACAGAAAAGCATCAAGGAAGGTGCCATTGATGCATGGAAACACTGGGGAGCACTCACACAGAATCATTATGACAACCAAATCAAGGTGTTTTCAAAAACCTTTTCCGTTCCTTTACACAAGCCTTTTGGAGCACTAGCGAAAGAAACAACTGATGCCTTGCTCTTTGGTACAAAAGATTTTGAAGGAGTGATCCCTAACCTCAGGCGAATCTACGAAAAAACAGCAACTGAACGTATTTTAAAACGGCTTTCCAGCTATATGAGCTATCGTTCATGCAATACCTGCAACGGAGCCCGGTTACGGGTGGAGTCTCTTTCGGTAAAAATAGACCATAAGTCAATTCACGAGATTATGGATCTTACAATAGAAGAAGCCCTTGAATTTTTTATCACGTTAAAATTAGAGGGAAACCAGGAAATTATTGCCAGGCCAATCCTCAAGGAAATTCAAAACAGGCTCCGCTTTATGATGGACGTTGGATTACACTATATTACTCTGGGACGCAGCAGCGACTCCCTGTCCGGAGGAGAAGCCCAGAGGACAAGGCTTGCAACACAAATTGGCTCAGGTCTTGTCGGAGTTTGTTATGTTCTGGACGAACCCACCATCGGGCTTCATCCACGAGACAGCGAACGGCTTCTGCGTGCGTTAAAAAATCTTCGTGACCTGGGAAATACGGTCATCCTCGTGGAGCATGACGAACATACCATTCGTCATGCGGATTATATTATAGACCTTGGGCCGGGAGCTGGTGAGCGCGGCGGCAGTATTGTCACGTGCGGTACTTTATGTGAGATTACCGACAATCCTGATTCACTAACCGGGCAATATCTTAATCAAACCGTGAAAATTGAGCTTCCCGCTAAGAGACGCAGAATTAATCTGAGACATGCTCTTGAGATAAAGGGCGCCAGGGCCAATAACTTAAAGGATATTGCCGTGAAAATACCGTTGAAAATTTTTTGTTGTGTTACGGGAGTATCCGGTTCCGGCAAGAGCACCCTCGTTAATGATATCCTGTATCGGGCTATTTATAAGTTGTTGTATGATAGTCACGAGGTGCCCGGAGAGCATGATACCATTGTTGGTGTCGAACACATTGATAAAATTATAGAAATCGATCAGTCCCCCATTGGACGCACACCGCGCTCGAATCCTGCAACATATACAAAGGTATTTGATATGATCCGTTCTCTTTTTGCACAGACGCCGGAGGCAAAGGTTCGCGGTTATAATGCGGGAAGATACAGCTTTAACATTAGCGGTGGGCGCTGCGAGGCTTGTACAGGACAGGGAATAAAAAAAGTAGAAATGCATTTTTTGCCCGATATGTACGTTCTCTGTGAGGAATGCAAGGGGAAACGATACAACAAAGTAACCCTGGAAGTTACTTACAAAGATAAAAGCATTTCTGATGTTTTGGACATGCGCATTGAAGACGCCCATCAGTTTTTTAAAAATATTTCCAAAATTGAACGGATATTACGCACGCTCAACGATGTTGGTCTGGGCTATATTAAATTGGGGCAGTCAAGCACCACCCTGTCCGGCGGTGAATCACAAAGAATAAAGCTTGCAACGGAACTTTCCCGTCAGGAAACAGGAAGGACCCTCTACATTCTTGACGAACCTACAACAGGTCTCCATTTTGCGGACATTCAGCAGCTTTTAAAAATTTTACACAGACTCGTCGATATGGGAAACACGGTGCTGGTAATTGAGCACAACCTGGAGGTCATGAAAACAGCAGATTATATCATTGATCTGGGGCCGGAAGGCGGATCTCGGGGCGGCAAAGTTGTGGAGGCAGGCACCCCAGAAAAAATAGCAAAAAATAAACTATCTTACACAGGAAGATTTTTAAGAAAAGTCCTATAGCGAGGATGCAAAAGAATAAGGGGTTTGTCTTTTTGCTACTCTTGAAAGGGCTTTTAGAAGAGGAAGGTATTATTACCCCGTGATGCAACTTGCCATATAATGAGCAAGCTTGACATTCACGGTAGAAAAGAATATATTTATCTTTTAGGCATGAAAAATAGAAAAGCAAGGGGTGTCCGCCACCGACGGTACTTTGAAGGTGAGAATCGACCAAAAAAATATCGTACGGAAGTTTTCAAGTATTAATTTGGAAAGGAATACTGTGTGTGGGATTATTCTGAAAAGGTAAAAGACCATTTTTTTCGCCCAAGAAATGTGGGTGAAATTGAAAATCCGGACGCCGTGGGAGAAGTGGGCAGTTTGGCCTGTGGAGATGCACTGAAATTAATGCTGAAACTGGATACGTCAGGCCGCATTGCGGACGTAAAGTTTAAGACATTTGGATGCGGTAGCGCTATTGCCTCTGCAAGCGCTTTGACGGAGATGGTTAAGGGAAAGACATTAGACGAGGCATGGAAAATTACGGACAATGACATTGCAGAATATCTTGATGGATTGCCGGAACAAAAACTGCATTGTTCCGTGATGGGCAGGGAGGCCTTGGAGGCGGCTATTGCAAGCTACCGAGGATTAAAAGAAGAAAAACCGGTTGAGGAAGGGATAATTGTCTGCAAATGTTTTGGGGTAACCGACAATAAAATCGCCCATGAGGTGAGAGAGCATAAATTGACGACCATCGAACAGGTGACAAATTACTGTAAGGCGGGTGGCGGCTGCGGCTCATGTCATCCACAAATCCAGGCTATCATAGATGAGGTGTGGCAAAAAGAAAAGGAAAAGACACTGTTTGAAATGGCCAGAAAACCTGCTAAAAAACTGACTAATATTCAAAAGATGAAATTGATACAGGAAACCATAGAGAGAGATATTCGCCCTACTCTTCAATCGGACGGAGGAGATATTGAACTGGTTGATATCGACGGTGATCGTGTTATGGTCTCCTTTCGGGGAAGTTGTGTGGAATGTCCCAGTTCAAAAGTTACGTTAAAATCGACGGTGGAGGCGAAATTAAGAGAGTTTGTGACCGATACGGTTATCGTTGAGGAGGTGGTTTCATGAAGGTGGTATACGCAGACAACAATGCTACAACAATGGTTGCTCCTGAGGTTGTAGAGGCTATGTTGCCGTACTTTACAGAGTACTATGGAAATCCTTCAAGTATGCATACCTTTGGAGGTCAGGTAGCAAAAAAAATGGATGTTGCACGACAGCAGGTGGCGGAGATCATTGGTGCAGATCCGACGGAAGTCGTGTTTAGTAGTTGTGGTACGGAAAGTGATAACGCAGCAATTTGGGGTATACTCCGGGCAAATCCGCGCAAGAGACACATAGTGACCACGAGAGTAGAACATTCTGCCGTCTACAATTTAGGTAAATATTTGGCTCAAAGCGGCTATCACGTGACAGAATTGGGGGTAGATAGTGATGGAATGCTTAATTTGGACGAATTATCTGATACAATACGGGAGGATACCGCAATTGTGTCAATCATGTATGCAAATAACGAGACAGGGGTAATTTTTCCTATTGAGCAGATTGGCCAGATTGTAAAGAGCAAGGGGTCCATCCTCCATACCGATGCGGTTCAAGCTGTGGGCAAAATACCCCTCAATCTCTCGAAAAGTACAATAGACTTGTTAACCCTATCAGGGCACAAATTACATGCTCCAAAGGGGGTTGGCGCCCTCTTTATCAGAAAGGGAATTACCTTTACACCTTTTATTGTTGGGGGACATCAGGAAAAGAATCGCCGGGGAGGCACAGAAAATGTTCCTTCAATTATTGGCCTTGGTAAGGCGTGTGAATTGGCGAAGAGTTATATGGATGATGAATGGGTCGGGATAAAACAACTAAGGGATACGCTGGAAGAAGAAATTCTGAAAAAAGCGCCAGATGCCAGGGTTAATGGGCATAAAACGCAGCGCCTTCCCAATACAACGAATTTGAGTTTCGAATTTGTGGAGGGTGAGGCTATTTTGTTATTGCTGAACGAAAAAGGAATCTGCGCCTCATCAGGTTCGGCTTGCACTTCAGGTTCTTTGGAACCATCGCATGTATTAAGAGCTATGGGTGTCCCTTTTACCGCCGTGCATGGTTCTGTCAGGCTCAGTCTGAGTCGATATAACACCAGAGAAGATGTTCAATATATTATTGAACATCTCCCGCCCATTATCAGAAGATTACGGGAAATATCTCCCTACGGCAGAGAAATGAAAATGAAAGAACAAGCCGCCAAGGTATCAGCAGGGATTCAGTAGCGCATTTTCAGGATAAATCTCTATCTGTTTCACGGTAGTTTTGGTAAAATAACCACAAAAAACAAGGGCGATCTTCATGATCGCCCTTTCGAATAATTATATTACGTGGTAAGACAAAAGAAAACTATTTTTCCTTCGTCTTAATAATAACGTATCGTGAAAACTCCCCTCGTTTTATCAGCATCAAGACGCCTTTTTCTTTATCTGCTTCACTCAAGGTCTTTTTAAATTCGGTAACATTATTAATTTTTTTCCGGTTTACCTCCTTGACGAGATCGCCTTCTCGTATCTCTGACATGGCTGCTGGACTGCCGGGTTGAACCTCGGTAACGATTACTCCGCTATCCTCTTCAACGCCGAGACTTTTGGCAAGTTCCTTGGTGATGTTTTGCACCGTCATTCCAAGATCTTTTCCTGATGGAGCTGCACCAGGCCCCGCGGAGAATAAATCGGCTGGCTGTTCACCTATCTTTACGGTTAATTCTTTCTCCTTACCGTCCCGCAGAACCTTTACCTTTACCTTCTTGCTAATTTCCGTTTGCGCAACGGTATTCCGGAGATGATTTACGTCCCGAATGGGTTTTCCATCGTATTCAACTACGATGTCACCGCGCTCAAAGCCTGCCTCTTTTGCCGGAGAATTATCTTGGATATCACTTACCAGGACTCCTTCCGTAACGGTAACATTAAATGATTTTGCCAAAGCAGGGTCAATGTCTTGGATAACAACCCCAAGCCAGCCACGGGTAACCTTACCTTTCTCCACGAGGTCTTTCATAATAATTTTTACCATATTTATGGGGATTGCGAATCCAATTCCCTGATAACCACCACTTCTGGTAAAGATAGCGGTGTTAATACCAATGATTTCACCTTTGATATTAACAAGGGGACCGCCGCTGTTGCCCGGGTTGATGGCTGCATCTGTCTGAATCATGTCTTCATACGCTGCGACGCCCACATTTGCCCGCCCTGTTGCGCTAATAACACCTATGGAAACCGTTTGTGACAGACCAAAAGGATTTCCGATAGCAATGGCCCATTGTCCGGCACGGATAGTGTCTGAGTCACCCAATTTTGCGGAAGGCAGATTCTTTCCATCTATTTTTACAACGGCAATGTCTGTTTGAGGATCGGTGCCAACTACCTTTCCATCAAATTCTCGTTTATCTCCTAAGTTAATCTTCAGCTCATCAGCATCTTCCACGACGTGGTTATTTGTTATAACGTAACCTTTTTCGCTGTCAATAATTACTCCGGAACCCAGTCCTTGTATTTTGTAATCGCCTTCAGGAAATCGTGGTTTGTAAAATTTGTCAAAGAAATCGTCACCAAAAAAGTCTCTGAATTGCTGGAATTGGTCGTCTTCCTCTTCCTGATTTGGACCCGGTCTTGGTTGTGAATGAAATCGGTCATTTGGCATTTGTCTTTGTTTTTGTCTGCTGTGTTTAAAGGTCTTTACCGAGGTGATAGAAACAACGGCAGGTTTTACCTGGTTAACCACGTTTTCAAATACATGTTCAAAATGGAGAGCCGTATTTAATTCTTCTGCGCTGGTTTCACTTACTTGCTTGTTCGCCGCATAGGTTTTTGTGTTATGAAAGAAACACATGCTTAGTCCAACACAGAAGCTGAAAATAAAAAGAAACCGAATATAAGATCTTTTTGAACGGTAGACCATAAGCAAAACTCCTTTAAAGAAAAGTTGAAACTTTTAATGAACAGAGAAAATTCTATGTTAGATATAACTTTTTGTCAAATCAAAAGTTGGGTAAGATTTCCATAAAGCTTGCATTCTCCCTTACTCGTTGATAAAATTGTCATAAATTATGTTGTGTGATGCATTGCAACCAGAACAAGCCTCTCTATGATACCCAGAAAAAGGGGAAAAGCAGGGCGTGCTTCCATTCTTTTGCATGTCCATGTCTTGTAAAACATATTTTTCCTTAAAAACAGGAATCGAAACGTATTTTGTTCCAAGAAACATCAGGAAGAGGGGAATCTATGAATTTGAAGAAACTCTATTGGATGACAATTATTGCCACGTGGGGTTCTTTTTTTTATCCGCACGAAAGGGCTTTTTCTTCTGATGTCTATTTTGCGAATCGGGAGATTAAAAAGCAAATAGTAAGCGCTATTGAAGGATGTCGCGACTCTATAGATATCGCGGTTTCTGATATCACTGCCCATGATTTTCTCGCTGCCCTCGTTAAGGCGCAGAAACGAGGGGTAACCATCAGGATGGTGGTTGGCAAAAAGCCCGCTTTCATGAAAGAAAGTTTGCCGGCCATTGACAAGGATGGGAAGGTTGTAATCAAGGTCTTGTCTCAAAAAGGAAGAAGGCAGAATAATTTTGTGATTTTTGATTCTCAATTGCTGGCAATAGGGTCATATCCCTGGAGAAAGAATGCTAGTAATTATAATCGCTACGATCTGATTATTACCGACGAAACGAAATTAGTGGTTAAGTATCAAAGGGAATTTGACCGCTTATTTCAGGAGGAAAGGACCGCAAGCGGAGGAGTGAATGCGGTTATTGAAGAAAAAAAGAAGGAGAAACCTGCAGATACGGACACATCAGACATTATTCCAAAGGGCATGGATGCGATAAATCAGACGGTAGCGCCGAATTATAAGGCGCTTCTACCAGAAACACCGGATGGATTGATTGCCATGAGTTTTGAAGACTTTGATAAAGTCTTTGGAATAGCAAGCGAGTTATCCGATGAGCAAAAAGAACGCTTGTGGAGCCGGTGTGAGGGGAAAAGAGTAAAGTGGAATGGCAAAGTGGCGTATCTTGGGTGGGGGCTGATAACCGGGTGGATGATGAATGTAAAATACGAAGATACCGGTGTTGAGGTAAAGCTAAGCTCCGCCCATAAGGACCATTTTTCTCAGGTAAAATTCGGCAATACTGTGACTTATACCGGAAAGCTTACTGCACGGGTAACAAGGATATTTCCGTATAAACTGGAAGATGGTGATGTGCTTCACATTGAGAATACCCTCCCGCAGCCGGTGAGAGACAGCGAACTCGTTGAAGACCCATATACGGTGCCTGTTTCGCAAGGGCCAAAAAAAATATTCCTGGTAGAGTCGTTTGAGGATCTGGACAGTATCTTTGGCAAAGAGAGTAAGGTATCCGAAGCGCAGAAGGAAATTGCATGGGGGAAATACAAGGGAAAATATGTCAGCTGGATGGGACAGATTATGTGTAAAAATGTAAATGTTGCTACTGGTTTGCGCATGGGAATGACGCAAAAAACAAAGGGGGATGTAGAGGTAAAAATCAGTTTGGCAAAAAAGGATAAAGTGTTAAAATTCCACGATGGTGAAACAATCCTTTATACGGGAAAATTGGTGGAACGGTGCGGAGATAGTACGCCGTATATTTTGGAAGACGGAGATATCATGACGACGAAAGAGTCGAGCATGGGAATTGGTGGCATGTAATATCATGCGGGATTTTGTCGTATTTCGCGTTTAGCGAAGAGAGGTAGCCATGATGAAAAAAATGCTGATGGTACCGGCTATTGCATTCATACTGCTTGTTAACGGAAAAGACATAGTATGTGTTGCGGAAAGTTATGAAGCACTTATGGCAGAGGGGGATGCTTACGTTCGAAAACAGATGTATCAGGAAGCCCTTGGGGCATACGAGGATGCAATACGCCTGAAACCGGACGCTTTTGAGGCTTGGTGCAGTAAAGGTGTTGTCCTTGACTATTTTGGCAAATACCCGGAAGCCATTGTATCGTTTGAAGAGGCGATTAAACATAAGCCGGATTATTATGAGGCATGGTACATGAAGGGAAGGTCTCTTGATCATGCTGGCAAATATGAAGACGCAATAAAAGCAGTTAATAGGGCACTGGAGATTAAACCCGACGATATGATGGCGCTCTACAACAAGGGGAATGTGCAAGATCATATCGGTGATATTGAGGGTGCCATTGAGACCTACAACCGGATTCTCAGGATACGGCCAGATGAACACGAAGCATGGAATAACAAGGGGTTGGCTTTGGTAAAAATCCCTGAGAGGAGAAAAGATGCGCTGGAGGCATATGATAAGGCAATTGCAATTCAGCCAAAGTATTATGAAGCCTGGATAAACAAAGGAAACTGTTATGTAAGATTGCGAAGATATAAGGAAGCCGTTGATGCTTACGATAAGGCTATAGAGATAAAGCCCTCTGAACACGCAGCGTGGGCGGACAAAGGTTTTACGCTCGCTGATCTTGGCAATTATAAGGGCGCAGTAGATGCATTCAACAAGGCGATTGAATTAAAATACGATTCTTATGCTGCCTGGAACGGGAAGGGGCTTGCCCTGGATGCCTTAGGCAGGTATGAGGAGGCGCTTGCCGCATATGAAAAGACCATAGCTATTCAACCGGACTCCTACGGAGCATGGACCAATAAAGGATTGGCATTGTCCCGCCTCGGGAAATATGCAGAAGCCGTTACCGCCTATGATATGGCATTAAAAATCCAGCCAGACTCGTATGAAACTATGACGAACAAGGGATGTGAGTTGTTTAAATTAGGGAAACCGGATGAGGCAATAAAGGTTTTTGATGCTGCGATAAAACTCAGACCGGATTATCCTCAGGTATGGAATAAAAAGGGATATACCTTGGCGCAAATGGGAAGGTTTACGGAAGCTGTGGCGGCTTTTGATAACGTATGCCAAATCATTACTGATGAAGAAGCGGCAAACATACCGCGACAGGCAAAGCTCAAAAATGAAGCGCTGGTTGAAAAGGGGTATGCCCTCGTACAACTTCAGAAGTATGAAGAAGCAATTAAAACGTTTGACAAGGCGCTGCACATTAAGTCCGATGCCTTCGATGTATGGGTGTACCAGGGGATTGCTTTCAAACAATTAAAGAAATATTCAGAAGCATTACATGCCTTTGATAAGGCAGCGACGCTGAGCGGCAATGTGCATGAAGCGTGGAATTACAAGGGATATGTGCTTGAAGAAATGGGGAAAAAACAAGAGGCGCTTGAGGCATATACCAGGGCTATCCAGATTCAACCCGACTTTTTTGTGGCATTAAATAACAAAGGACTCTTGCTGGATACCATGGGTAATCATCAGGAGGCAATAGGGGAATACGACAGGGCATTAAAAGTAAAACCGGATTTTGATGCGGCGTGGTTTAATAAGGCGTGCGCTTACGCCTTGCTTTCAAATAAGGAAGACGCATTAATTTCACTCAAAAAAGCCATTGCGTTGAATCCTCAATACAAAGGCCTCTCCAGGACGAATCCTGATTTTGCCATCCTGGACGGTGATCCTGCATTTGAGCAGCTTGTGGGCAAATAGTTATTCGCATGAGAAACGGGCGAAAGCTGCAAAGTACACTCATGGGGCAGTAAAAGGGTGTCTTGTCATAATGTTTTCTCATCGTGCCTGTGGAAGGTGAGGATTATCATTTTTTGTGTGCTGGCAGTGACCTTTACCTTGTTGTCAACACAGATTCCCAGAGCACAAACGGGCTGATTATTCATTACAATGATAGGGATGGTATCCCGTTCTTTTACCGGTACTTTTTTATCAACGAAAAGGTCCTTCAGTTTTTTGTGTCCCTGGGTGCCTAACGGTGAAATCTTGTCCCCGTCTTTGCGCATCCGTACGGAAAGTGGCATGGTGATACGGTGAAAATCAAGGGTTTCCTGATTTCTTGGTTTCTGTTTTTTGTAGGTTTCCAGGGAGAAGTTTTGCATAGCTGAAATTTCAGCTATCAGGTGCCCCAGAGGATAAACAGGCGTTATTCCCGGTATTTGGACAAGGGTTTCTGATGTTGGTGTGCTTCGTGCGGAGACAAGCGCTTTTTGAAAATGAAGCATGCCGTGCTCGTGCCATAAGGATAGGTTCCCAGGTAATTGGAAATGACGCCCTTTCCCTTTCCTGGATATTTCATCCAGTATCTTTGTGTAATGGTCATAGGTGATCGCGTTTAATGGGATCTGCAAGGTATTCAAAATTTCTCGTAACACAAAATATTGCAAGACCCTGGGATATTGTGTTAAACAGCGGGTGTTAATAGTACACGAATCCTGCTTTTTTTCCACGGGTGAAACTGCCAATATTTTTTTTGCCTCCGTGACGAAAAACTCATTGTGGAGATTGAGGATTTGGCTTAGTTGTATGAGGAGATTTTTTATATTGGGATTGTAGTGGTTTTCCAATGAAGGAATTAATTCGAGTCGTATCTTATTACGGAGGTATACGGGTTTGTAATTGGTGGCATCTGTTCTGTAACTGCGTCGTTTTTCCTCCAGGTATTCGATAATTTCCTTTCTCCAGATAAAGAGCAGGGGGCGCACGAGATGTATCGGCGAACCTGTGGCTAAGGGGCGTTTTAGGGGTATTCCGCTCAGTCCCAGGGTTCCCGTTCCCCGGATGAGCCGGTGAAGAATGGTTTCAGTGTTATCGTCCGCCGTATGCCCGGTTACTACGGCAGAGGCGTTATATCCTTGTGCCGATTCCAAAAAAAATTTATATCGCTCTCTCCGGGCGGTCTCTTCAATGGAACGCTTCGTTCGGATCGCAATCGTTTCGATATTGACGCTTTTCAGGATGAAGGGCAGGGAAAGTTCGTTCGACAAAGCTTGGACAAATTGTGCGTCCTCTTCCGAAGATTTTCCCCGTAGTTGATGATTAAGATGCGCTAAAAATAAACTGAGACAGAGGCTTTTCGCCGAGTTGAGGGCATGGAGAATTTTAATGAGAGCAACGGAATCGGGCCCTCCGGAGACTCCGACAATGATTGCATCATGAGGTTTTATAAGCTGGTATTTCGTTATGGTATGGAAAATCTTGTAAGAGAGTTTATCTAAGTGCATGACCAGAACTATATCTGGTTGGTTGGAGCATGTCAAGTTTAGAAATAGGTTGACTTTGGTTTTGAGGTTCGTAAAATATTCTCTGGGTATATTTTTTATCGAAAGACGCTATGGACAGAGACAAAAAGTATGTCTGGTTTTCCCTCTCGGTACTTTTCATTTGCGCGGGAATATGCGCTGGTGTCAGGGACGTCTGCGGTGAGGCGTTAAAAAGAAACAAGGTATTGCCAATAAATGTAGCCGGAATTGAGTTGGAGATAGAGTTGGCAACTACCTCCGAAGAGCAAATTTTAGGTTTAATGTATCGTGATACTTTAGACGATGATGGAGGAATGCTCTTTGTTTTCCCGAAAGAGAAACATGTATCCTTCTGGATGAAAAACACGCGTATTCCCCTCTCTATCGCCTTTATTAAGGCAGATGGCCGAATTATGCAAATAGAATCCATGAAGCCCTACAGTTTGGATTCCCACGTTTCAAGGGAAAAAGTCAAATATGCCCTTGAGATGAAAGATGGCTGGTTCCAAGCACGGAAGGTAAAAGAGGGTGATATCGTAAGGATACCACAGGCCTTTGATGGCAAGGGGGAATGAAAGATAAAGGCATAATACTCCCTGAGAAAAGGGAAGAGCGTAAAAATATTTTTGCAAATAATTGACAAGATACGGATGAGAAAAACTCTTTTTGACTATTGGCTATGAAGAGCGCCGGTACAAAAAAGAAAACAACAGAGAAGAAAAATAAGCAATCTTAAACCTTTTCTTGCTATAGGTATTACAAACATGACGATGTCAGTGAGTATCATGAATGAGAAAGACGGCTCGGAGATGGTTTTTGTGCCGTCGGGTGAATTTATTATGGGTGAGGAAAGAAAGGTGGTTTCTATTGAGGCCTTTTATATTGATAAATTTCCCGTAACAAATTCTCAATATAGGAAATTTCTCGGAGAGGCAGGGTCGCAGGAACCTTTATTTTGGAACAATGAGCGATTCAATCAGCCAGCACAGCCAGTGGTGGGCATTAGCTGGAAAGATGCCGTTTCTTACGCAAAATGGGCAGGAAAACGGCTTCCCCGGGAGGTAGAATGGGAAAAGGCGGCGCGGGGAACTGATGGCAGAGAGTATCCGTGGGGAAATATACAACCGGATAGCATGAAAGCTGTTTACAATCAGGACCCCAATACGGGCGCCCCGGCGCCGGTTGGCAGTCGAAAAGAAGGGGTGAGCCCTTATGGTTGTTATGACATGGCAGGCAATGTTTGGGAATGGTGTGAAGATTGGTATGAAGAAGCAAAATTTCGCGTAGTCAGGGGAGGATCATGGCTCAACCATCATTATATTCTGAGGAGCGCCTATCGGAGTTGCAGTTATCCCGAAGGAAAAGATAACAATGTCGGATTCCGTTGCGTCAAAGATGCGTAATGACTATCTTTTCATGATCCCTAATGCTTTGAGTGATAAATGGATATCGTATTTCCCATCAAACTTGAATCCTTCGTCAAAGACCTTCTTGAGATCGTAACTATTTTTAAAGTCCTCTGGTGAATCAGTTTCGGTTTTCCCCATGAGACCGCTTTCTACCAGGTTAAAAACAATATTTCCAAAGTCTGCATCCTGTTTTATACCCCAGAGTTCGAATACGGTTAAAGACATAAAACCGAATTGTTTTAACGCATATTTTCTGATACCCTCCATGAGTTGTTTGCCCGTTACATGGCGATCGGCATCCGTTGTTTTATGCTGATTTTTGCCAAGCATGTTTGTGGTGTAGTCAAGGGCCTCAAATACAAATTGGTAAGCTTGCAAAGAATAGCGCGGGTCTTTCTTCATGATCTCTTTTATCTTGTGCCATGCCTTTGTCATATCCATTACTCCAAAACTCCAAACATTAAAAAGGTTAAACGGATTCGATTCGTGGGAATAAAGGTTTCCCTCTTCGGGTGATGGTACCTTCCTGAAAATGCTCTTGAAATGCTAAACAAGGGGGCCGATCGTTTTCTAATATCCCAAGTTGTCGTTGAATTTCTGCAGCAGTTGTTGGCATGAACGGATAGATGAAAACAGAAATGTCTTTGATCGCTTGTGCCAGGGTGCCGATGACGGAGACAAGCTGCGGCCTTGACTCAGCGGTTTTCGCCAGCAGCCAGGGTTTCTTGTCTTCTATGAATTTATTCGCTTTGCCAATAAATTCCCAAATAATTTCCAGCGCTCTGCTAAACTGGAGATCTTCCATTTCATGATCCATGGTATCACGGGCAACTCGTGATGCCATCATGAGTTCATCATCCGCACGGGGAACTTCAGGGATGATTCCCTGAAAATATTTTTCGATCATGGTTAAGGTGCGTTGCAAGAGATTGCCAAGATCGTTACCAAGATCAGAATTTATCCTCTGAATGAGAGCGCTGTACGAGAAATTCCCATCTGACCCAAAAGGAACCTCTCTCAGTAAAAAATACCGGTAAGCATCCGTCCCGTAAGACCGGATAATACTGTGCGGATCTATCGCGTTTCCCAGAGATTTCGATATCTTCTGCCCCTCAATTGTCCACCAGCCATGCGCAAAGATTTTTAACGGCAAATCTATTTTTAACGACATGAGTATTGCCGGCCAGATGACTCCGTGAAACCACAGGATTTCTTTCCCGATGATATGAACGTTTGCAGGCCAGTACTTGTGAAATGTTTGCGGGTCGTCATCATACCCTAATGCAGTAATATAGTTCAGCAGGGCGTCAATCCAGACGTATATCGTATGCGTTGGATCCGAAGGAACGGGAATACCCCATTCTACGGCAGAGCGACTGATGCTGACATCTTCTATCTGAAATTTCATCCTCTGCAGTAATTCGTTTCTTCTCGACTCTGGCTGGACAAAAGAAGGGTGCTTATCATAATACTCAAGGAGATTTTTCTGATATTTCGACAACCGGAAAAAATAATTTTTTTCTTTTACTTTTTCAACCGCCCGGTTGCATTCAGGGCATTTTTTTTCTTTCAGCTGCGATTCGATCCAGAAACTCTCGCAGGGGATACAGTACCATCCTTCATATTCTCCCTCGTAGATATCGCCGTTTTCGTGGATTTGTTGAAAGATTTTTTTAACGCGACGGCAATGCCGTTCCTCAGTTGTCCGTATGAAATCATCATGTGAAATATTGAGGTCGTTCCACAAGGTTTTGAATTTTTCTACCACGTCATTTACAAATTCCAGAGGAGATTTATTACCGGTTTGCGCCGCCTTTTGGATTTTTTGTCCATGCTCGTCCGTTCCTGTCAGGAACAACACATTAGAATTCCTGGCTCTTTTATATCGGGCCAGTACGTCAGCGGCGATGGTCGTGTAAGAATGCCCGATATGCGGTATGTCATTAACATAATAGATCGGCGTGGTGAGGTAAAAGGTATTTTTACTCAAGACCACAATCCTTTTCGCAGAGATGATCACAGGCAGTTTCTTTTTGTCGCACAGAGTCTCTTACCTTGTCAATAATATCAGAAACTGATGTGCTAATCTTGCTTCCGTTCTCCAATTCAATGGTAACCTGTTGTTGTAATACATCGTAACTAACAACCTCACCAATTCCCTGCGTAGTTTTGACAACAGAACCTTTTCTCGGCACCGTATATTTTAATTCTTCATAGACTTTGTCTTCATAACGCAAACAACACATGAGTCGTCCACATCGACCGGATATCTTGGACGGATCTAACGTGGCCTTCTGATTCTTCGCCATTTTCATCGTAACAGGTTCGAGATTTTTCAGGAATGACCTGCAGCACAACTCCCGTCCACAGTGTTCGTAATCGGCCAAAAGTCTAGCTTCATCACGAACCCCGATCTGTTTCATTTCTATGCGTGCCTGGTATTCCTTTGCCAAATCTTTTACAAGCTCACGGAAATCTACGCGTCCGTTTGCAAGATAGTAGAAGATAATTTTTTTGGTTCCAAAAAGGTGTTCAACGCTCGCCAATTTCATGACGAGATTGTGGTCTTTTATCTTTTTTTGGCAAAATTTGAATTCGGTGGGAATTAACTCATCGTGGATTTTTTTCTGTTTTTCCCTGTCATCAGGGGTGGCTTTTCGCAAAATTTCTCCAAGATTTTCCGTTGTGGCATCATCGTTAATTTCTTTGACTTTCGTGACTACCTCGCCAAACTCTACGCCCCGATGAGAACGAATGATAACCGAATCGCCTTTTTTGAGAGCGTCAAAGGATGTATAGAAATCGGATGTGTTTTTCAGAACACCGTATCGAATCGTTAGAATATGTCGCATGAAGGTGTATGATAAAAGAGATGCATCCTGGCAACTACTTGGTTGTTAATAATAACAACTCTATCACGTCTTGTCAAGTTTTACGGTCTTTTGGCCAGGGTAATGTCAAGGTCTGTATCGGCAAGATAGCAAGACAGGGAAACGTAGGGCAGGAAAGCTTATTAAACCAGTAAATAGTAGGCATTCATAGGAATGAAAACCAAATAAGGATGAATATTCAAATCCAATTTTTATAGAGAGGCGCCTATGAGATCATTACCGATAAATGGTAAATCTGAATCTATGCGGAAATTTCTTTAGTGTCAGGAGTGCGCGAAAGGCAGAGAAATGGCCGGACATCATCACGATCTGTCGTTTATCCGACAGGCATCCGGATTACGACCAGATTACATTAGATCTCTCACGCAGAAAAGTAGAATGGCAGGTGTTTAATACGACTGAAATGGTTTGCATAAATCCTGCGTCAGCTTGTGCATCTGAATACTCAGGATATATCCTTTTCTTTCAGCATCTCTACCCTCCTTTGCACCGGGATAGGGAGGGTAGAGAAATTTTAGATAACGAAAAGTATTTTATGAAATCCCATCCTTAGCGTCGTTCTGCTGACCAGCTAATTCCTTTGATTTCCACTTGCTTCTTAAATAACGTAAGCCAACCAGTGCACTGCCACCGGCTGCAAAAAGGGCATAACTAATTGGCTCAGGCACAGGTTTCGGTGGTTTATTTTTCCTTCCGTTAGCATCTGCAGAGTTGACAACGATCATTGTGGACAACACAATGGCAGATAAACAACCTCCAAATGTTAACAATCTTTTTCTCATATTCCATTCCTCCTTTTTAGCGATTTTGTTAAATTTTCCATTACAACACAATTTTTGTCAGTTACCCGTTCCTTTTTCCCTCACCCTATAAACCGGCATTAGGGTAAGTACTTGACATTATTCTGCTGACAAATCACTTCCTTTTGATTTCCACCTGCTTCTTAAATAACGTAAACCAACTAACGCACTACCTCCGGCGGCAAAAAGGGCATAACTAATCGGCTCCGGCACAGGTTTCGGTGGTTTATTTTTCTTTCCGTTAGCATCTGCAGAATTGATAACAATCATCGTGGACAACACAAGAGCAGATAAACAACCTCCAAATGTTAACAATCTTTTTCTCATATTCCATTCCTCCTTTTTAACGATTTTGTTAAATTTTCCATTACAACACAATTTTTGTCAGTTACCCGTTCCTTTTTCCCTCACCCTATAAACCTGCATTAAGACAAAGCCTGCTGCAAGATTGAGACAGGACAGAAGAAACCGATGCCTGTATTTGCGTATCAGATCCTTCTCTGGAAACAGCTATTAAACAAAAAAAGCCTTACTGCCAACGGATACAACTTTTTTCGGCAGTAAGGCTATCTTTTTCTAGCTCAACTTCCTATTCGCTGGAAAAGATCCTTTCCTTTGCGTCCCCCGATCACTCGGGGTTTGCCTTTATCGTGTGCTTCTATCTTTCAGAGCTCAGCATGAACTTTTTTTGAGATATTGCAGTATATGTTATCACAGAATTCATTGTCAAGAAAAAAATAGCAAATTTATATTTCTTTTTAAAAGGCAATCTTCATGAAATATACAAAGCTTGTCTGGCTTCTCCCGCCACATAAGAGGAACCGGTAATACAGATCATGTCTTCATGGGAAGCCATTTGTTTTGCCATGATTACGGCATCTTGGACGTTATTTACTATCTCTGGCTGTTTACCGCTGATACGCTCTATCCTCTGATATAAATCTCCTGGGGCGGCAGCGCGGGGATTTTTGCTTCTGGTTACAATAATCGAGTCCGCTTCCATGACGATTTCCTTCAGGATAGTGTCCATATCCTTGTCCTGCGAGAACCCCAGCACGATGATTAACTTCCTGAAGGTGAAATTTTCTATCAGCGCCTTTTTCAGGAATCGCATGGAATCGGCGGTATGCGCAAAATCCAGAATAATACAGGGGTTTTCTGCAATAACTTCGATCCTCGCCGGACAATGGAGCGCGGCAAGGGCTTTCCGAATGGTGTCATCATTTACAGCAATGATGCCCCGCTCCCTGAGAATTTCTAATGCACCAAAAACCAAAGCACAGTTTCTTGCCTGATGAATGCCAGCAAGGGGCAGGTAAATATTGTCATAGGTATATCGCCAGGTCTTTATCCGGCACAATATCCCCCGTATGCCATCCTTCACAAGGTGTTTTACCTCTTCAATCCAAATATCCCTGCCGAGAAGATACAGGGAGGCATTCTTCTCCCTGCAGGTTTTTTCCACGACGGAAAGGGCTTCTGCCCCTTCTATACCGGATACAAGCGGAACACCTTGTTTGATGATACCGGCTTTTTCATAGGCAATGCTCGAAAGGGTGTTACCCAGGATAGAGGTATGATCGAATCCGATATTGGTAATAATTGATGCCAGCGGCACGACCACATTGGTTGAATCAAGGCGCCCGCCGAGCCCGACCTCCAAAACGGCCATTTCTGTTCGCTTCCTTTGAAAATACACCATGCTTAGCGCCGTAAGGATTTCAAAAAAGGTGGGTGATGCGGACGGAGACGTTTCCTGTAAATACCGGATGTATGGCTGCAGTTCGTCCATGATACTGGCAAACTCGGTCTCAGCTATTTTCTGACGATTTATCTGAATACGTTCTTTTAGATCAATGAGGTGGGGTGAGGTAAAAAGGCCGGTAACAAGACCGGCGTATTCCATAATGGTGGCCATCATAATAGCCGTAGAGCCCTTCCCTTTCGTGCCGGTAATATGAACACAGGAAAGGTTTTTATGGGGATTTCCCATATGAGCAAGCAATTTTTCCATCCTGTCTAAACTGAAAGTGGATGCATTATACTGGTAGCTAATCAGCTTCTCATAATCGATTGCTTTATAAAGAAATGCCATCGCCTCCTGGTAGGAGGAAAATGCTGCTTTGTCTTGTTGATTATTCATTCCTTCGTTTGTTAAGGGGTTAGTTCTTTGGTGGCGTAGAAAAAAAGGAGACTTGGCTAAAGAAAAAGCCCTCTAAATACGGTAAAAATAGTTTAATAAAGGAAACGAAACCATAAAGAAAAGGAGGGCGATATGGGAGTTACTCTATGCACAGATGGTATCACAATAGGATTTGGTTGTCAATTTCGCGTTTAATTAGGCTGCCTTCGGCAGCGATTTTTCATCTCTCCTCTAAAAAGAAAGGATTCAAAAGCTTGAGATTCCCTACTGCCAGGGCTACCGAAGAATTTTATCCGGAAAGTACTGATTGGGTTTGGTGAGAGCGTCATGGTGTGATAATCATATAGAAGGCTCCTTCACAAAGCGATGCGAAAATGTATCATAGAGGCATCGTGAAATAAACCATGAAAACAGTAAGAAAGAAGGAGGAGCAGATATGAGATATTTTGTGGGAATAGATTTGCATTCGGATAATAGTTACGTGGGGGTGATAGATAAGAACGATAGTCGGATATTTGGGAAGAAGCTCCCCAATGATCTTGGCTTAATATTAAAGGAATTAAAGCCGTTTCAGAAAGAGATAGAAGGGATCGTGGTAGAGTCGACGTACAACTGGTATTGGCTGGTGGACGGATTACAGGCGGCGAAATACAAGGTACACCTGGCAAATCCTGCGGAAATGCAGCAGTATAGTGGAATGCAGTACACGGACGACACATGGGATTCCTATTGGTTGGCGCACATGCTCCGATTAGGTATACTGCCGGAAGGCTATATCTATCCGAAAGAGATAAGGCCGGTACGGGATTTATTGAGAAAGCGAACCATGTTGGTACGGCACAGAACGGCGCACCTATTAAGCCTGCAAAATATGGTGAATCGCAATACCGGAAGAAAGGTGAACGTCAACGATGCGAAGAGACTGAGCGAAGAAAAGATAAGCGAGCAGTTAACGGACAAACACCACAAAATGGCCGTGCAGAGCGACAAGGCAGTCATAGACTTTTTCCATGAACAGATAGACCGGATAGAAAAGGCCGTACTGAAAGAGGTAAAATTACGATATCCGTATGAAGAACTGCTCACCGTGCCGGGGATAGGCAAGATATTAGGGATAACGATCATGCTTGAGACCGGAGATATCAACCGATTTCCCACGGTATCAGATTATTCTTCATACTGCCGGTGTGTATCGTCCCAAAAGATATCAAACGGGAAGAAGAAAGGAGAGGGGAATAAGAAGAACGGGAATAAGTATTTGGCATGGGCATATGTGGAAGCGGCAAATTTTATGCGGAGGTATAGCGAACCTGCCAGGAGTTGGCATCAACGCAAGGCAGCGAAGACGAACAAGATCGTGGCGATTAAGGCATTGAGTAACAAGGTAGCCAGGGCGTGCTACTTTATCATAAAAGACCAAACGCCATTTGATCCGAAGAAATTATTTCAATAGAACTGTGAGTGGAGCAGGGAACCAAAGAGATACAAAGTGGTTTATAAACCCAAACCGAATGGAAACTGTTCCACTCACCAGAGAAAGGAGTAAGGGAAAGGGAATCCCGGATACTTTTGCCAATAATCGGTACGAGGGGTGGCAGAAGATTGCCTTGGAAAAAGCCATTCATGGGTTATTCAACACCCGAAAAAAGATATGTTTAAAGAGGAAGTCATGTGAGGAGCAAAGGCAAAGGAACAAGTGCAAGAGAGGAGGGCCAGATCACAGAGATGAAAGAGCAGGGAAGCAGAGGTATGTAAAGGAATGAAAGAATGGGACAGTGAACCGGTAGTGGGGTTGGTAATCAATCCATAAGGTTTGATTGGGAAGCTGTTCCATTCATAAAACAGGGGCTGAAGGCATCATCTTCAAAGTCCGCCTATGCTGCGAGCCACAAGGGGTTGGCCAGAGAGCCACAGGTTTGTGACAATCAATTGGACACAGCATGGTACCAACGATTTTCTGGGGCAGAAACTTGCCAGGGGCAAAGGAATTCATCATATAAGCATGTCCTCATGTACATGGGGAATAATTCCTGAATGTGTGCTGGATTTGTTCAGCACGAGCCTAGATCCGGATGGGTGACTGGTGCGGATTTATAATCCGTAACTGAAAAACCTGAAAATACGGGTGCGGTCAATGGGATGAATGCTTGCCAGACAATAAAATTATTTCGTTTGATAATGCAAAAAATCTGCGATTTTTTGCTACAGAAAATCTTTTTCGCTTGACAAAAGCCTTCTAATGGGTGACACCACCAATCCGCACAGGGTTCAAGATGAAAACGCGTATCCGTAATAAAGGGGTAGTTGAAGCAATGAAGAAGTCCAGTCCACCCCCTGCACCCCCGCCAGCGGGGGACAAACGGATTCAATATGGCTAAGGGGTTGATGGTCATTATAGGTTCCTTAACTTAACACGTATGGGATAAAGGGGGGGGAAATTTTCCACAACACCCCCCCCAGCCCTCTTGAGCTTAAAGTCGCTGCCGAAGCCCCAACCCCTTATCTAATGGGGCAGCCACGACGGTAAATCTGTATCGCATGTAGTATAGCGCTTCCGGTACTTGCAGATTTTGTAATCGCGGCTTCGCAATAATATGCATAGTGATTAAAATCAAACTCCCAACTAGTGTGCAGACATATTAATTACAAATTATATATTGTGGACAATTTTAGCTATATCGCGCCGCAAAACAGCATTTATATGTTTCGTTATTAATATGTCTCTACACTAGTCGCACAAGCTGATGTCCTGACATCCTGAGTCTGATATGTAGCGGACTGTGCGTAGTTATTACTGTCAAATGTCAATAACGTAGTTAGTGCTCCAGTGGCTATATTGAGTCGCCTAAGTCTTACCAGAACTCGTGCCGATGACCCATTGTCCTCATAAGCAACGTTGAGGTAGAATTCGTGCCCATATTCGTCCGCAGTCCGAACAAAAAGACCGTCTACCGATACGACGTTATACCGAAGATCCAGGTTCGCCGGTAGTGTTGCATCAGATTTAATAGTTACTGAAGAATTACGCATACCTGTGTAACTGAAACCACCTGTACCGAAAAGGACTATTGATGTATCTGCCTCGTCCACCGTTCCAGCAGCAGCAATTGTTGTCCAGGGTTCTAGAAAGTCCGCCTTTGCTACTTCTGCCCCACCTACAATCCCCGCAATGATTGTGAATAACCAAAACTTCTTGAAATAATTTCCAATCCCATTCATACCTATTCTCCTTTATCTCTACGTTAAGTTTGCAATTAAAAGATTCGGACAATTAATACAGACTGCTTTACGTCTATTTCGCAATCAAATAGCATCAACTCCTTTCCAGCTAAACAGAAATGAATGTTTAATTAGGCTGCCTTTGGCAGCGGCTTTATAGCTCCCCTCTAAAAAGAGGGGCCGGGGGTGTGTTTCAGCATTTTACACACCCCTTTATCCCCTCTTTCTAGAGGGGAATCACAAAAGATTGAAATTCCTGAACATTAAATTAGGCCTTCGGCGACTTTTTCGAGGTAGAGAGACGAGGCTCGTCGCGCTACAACCGCGGCTTTGAAATTCCTCTACATAAATTTAGTTGTTCATCGTCTGTGGCTCTGTCCCCATATTTCTCCCTTGAGTCTATTGGTCGCTGACACTTGGGTTATCCCGGCGGTTCGGGCTGTGGATTAAATCCTCGTATCACTAATCGGGTCATGCCCGTATTATTATCGAATATTTCTACGGTGGAAAGAATTTCACGGGCCTCATTAATCGGTGTTTCCGGATCATCTGTTTTGGTTACCATCACGCGGAGTTGATACCGTACCCCTGAACCGAGTTCGAGCGTGTCTGCGTTCAAATCTAAAGACACTGACCGGCCCGGTCTCAGATTTGTCGTTCTCTGCGTACCTATGACGCGTCCCGCACTGTTAAGAAACTTCAACGTGACAGGGGAGGGAAGAATCTCGGGATCACCGATGGTGTTGACCACATTGATGCGAACGGTTTGACCGGTAACGATACCAATCATGCCAGAATGATCATTTTCCGTAGCAGCCCACACGGGACTCGTGATCCCGAAGGCCAGAAGCGCTGCTAAAATTACTTTTTTCCTCATAGTTTTGTTCCTTTCATGGTCTTTCGGCAGCCGATAGCTGCCTGATGTACAGACATAAATAGTGCTGCCTTCGGTAACGACTTTGCGTTATTTTGTCATTCCCGTGTAAACGGGAATCCAGCTTCTTCAATAAGGTGCCTGGATTCCCACGTTCGTGGGAATGACATACTAAAAGCAATATACTTTGAAATTCCTAACCCGAACGAGTCGGAAGAGATTATCAATAACCATGTGCTATTCTTAGTTGTTTCAACAAATAAACGTTTCGCATGACTCTCTACGATTCTTTTATTTGATGAAGTTCGGGTTAGTTGTCAAAAATGAGAGACAAAGATACTGAATTTTAAAAAGTTCAAACCTCTATCAATTGGCTTGTGAATCTTGTGTTACAAGGAAAGCCAAGTGATAATAAAAATATTTTTGCTGAAAATGTAAAGATATTATTTGTAAGATACTACTACATCTCAAACTACGGATATTCAAGCGTAAGCACAAGGGCATTCACACTAGGCTCATTGCCGGAAATAATGTTGCTGCCTGCTGCACCCATGACCTCAACGGTGTGTGTGCCTGGTAACACCCTGTCAAAGAGATTGTAGGAGCACACCTTGGTCGGATCAATGTATTGCTCGTCATCATATGGTGGTGAACTGAGTGCATCAGTCTTGCAGTAAACCACCGGAGTGGGGACATCCAATAGTGTGGTATGTCCTCTCATCGGCACGCCATCCATGCGCACCTGAAAAACGACGTAGTTGTCCGTAATCCTGGCTAGTCCGCTCAAGTGAGCAATGATACAACCCCGACCCGTGTAGATTCTTGTCGAGAGCAACCGCTGAAGATTAGGAGTGTCTAATTGAAATCTTGTTGTTAGTGTGTGACCGCTTGGGTTTGTCACGGCTGCGACTTTTCCCGCTGCACTGGAATACCGGATTTGTTGCCCCATAGCGGTAACCGCAGTAATTCCCATTACCAACGTGCCCAAAGCAAGCGCAACACAAGTTTTTCTTTTAAAATTCATCTTCTTCCTCCTTTTTCTGTTTTTACAGCTATTAAAATACATAATTCGGCTAATTTGTTATACAGCCATTCTGGTAGATATCATACGACCCTCACATGCAACCTCCTTTCTTACTCATAAAAATAAAAAAGCCTTACTGCAAAAAATGTTCATTGATAACATCTTTGGCAGTAAGGCTGTCTTTATTCCTGAGGATCGTGTTTTCTAAACCACTTCCAAGTCGGCTTAAAGATCCACTACTTTGCGTCCCCTGATCACTCAGGGTTTGCCTTTATCGAAATGTATCTGTTAGATATGTACGCAAAACAAACGCCAACGCTATGGCGTGAAAAAATTTGTTCACAAAATTGTTTGCTACATCTTAAATATTCATCTCTTATGAACAAAAAAAGAACGGTTTGAATAACAACAGATGCATGCAAAAGATATTAGAAAAGTGTGCCATGGCACACAAGTGTAACGTCACAAAAGCGTGCCATGACACACTTTTCTTTAAACGCATACCATGATTGTCGTGCTCAACAATTTTATCCTTGCTTTACCCCCCATATTCCTGTTATTAGTGGTATTTGCTGATTTTTGAAAGAGATAACATGGTTGAAACCACAGATTTCACAGATTGCGCAGATAGTCTTAAAAGCTGATGGCCCTCACGTTAACCCGAATAAGCAGGAAAATACAAGGTTTAAAGCACAGAGTGTGTGAGTCAACCCTGTCAGGGTTTTAAACCCTGACAGGGTTAGTTTTCTTCATATTTTTGCTACATTGTTACAATTTTTTTTATCTGTGCAATCTGAGAAATCTGTGGTTCCTGTCGTTACGAACAAAAGGAAAGGACAGACGTGAATGGAAGTTTTTTTTCATCCCTCATCAGTTGCCATCGTAGGCGCCACGGAAAAACCAGGCAGCCTGCCGGGCATTATCCTGAAAAACCTCCTCGATATGGGTTTTCAAGGCAGGATGTATCCGGTAAATCCGAAACACAAGACGGTCTTCGGCTTGCAATGTTTTCCCTCACTCCTGGACATTCCGGATGAAGTAGCGTTAACCGTCATTGCTATTCCCGCGCCATTGGTGCTGGAGGCAGTGCAGCAACAGGCACGGAAACGCATTCACCATGCCATCATTATCAGCGCCGGTTTTCGGGAGATGGGTGTGGAAGGCACGAAAATGGAAGAGGAGATCAAGCAGGTTGCAATTAAAAATGATATCAGAATCCTTGGCCCTAATTGTTTGGGTGTTCTGGATAATTATGCCAATTTTACCACCTCGTTTCTGTCGTGGGAACGGGTGAGTTACCCGAAAAAGGGATCCCTGTCGATCCTCTCTCAAAGCGGCGCCTTCGCCATTGCCTTGCTGGACCTCGCATCACAGGAGGGATTGGGCATAGCAAAAATGGTAAACTACGGAAACAGGCTCGACGTAGGCGAGTCTACCCTCCTGCCGTTTTTGCGGGACGATGTCCATACCAGGGTAATTGCCATCTATATGGAATCAGTTGATTACGGCAGGCGGTTTATTGAAGCAGCCAGGTCGTGTTCTGAAAAAAAGCCTATTGTTGCTCTCAAGGTTGGGAAGGGAGCTGCCGGTATCGCCGCAGCCAGGTCACACACGGGCGCTATTGCCGGGAACTACGCTATCTACCAGGCCGCATTCCTGAAGGCGGGTATTATTGAGGCAAACGGTCTGGAGGAATTTATCGATGGTGTAAAGGCGCTGTCCATGCAAAGCCCGCCCGGGGGGAATCGCATCCTTATTGTCACCAACGGCGGCGGCTTTGGCGTTATTGTGGCTGACCACTGTTCAGAGAACGGGCTCGATGTCCCGCTTCCCTCTGCGCAGCTAAAGGAGAAGCTCCGCAGCAAGTTGTCAGCATTCTATGTCGTCAGCAATCCCGTTGATTTAACCGGAAGCGCATGCGACCGGGATTATCAGACGGCATTGACAGCGTGCATGGCAGAAAGCGATGAATACGATGCAGCCATTATCATACCGCTTATGGCGCCGCAGGGCATGACGGAAAAGGTGGTGGATCTTATTGCGGATACGATGAAACGATCAGGAAAACCAGCCGTTATATGCACGGTGGGCGGGGCGTTTACCCTGAAGATCAAACAACTCTTTGAAGAGCGCGAGTTTCCCGTCTATCCCTCTCCCGAACGGAGCGCAAAGGCCATGTCCATGCTGCTGAAGAGGAGAAAATTACAGGAAGACGTTCAGAGAAGTAGTCACACAAAGTTACAAAGCCACAAAGAATGAAGATATACCATCCGCAGCAAGGCCGCAACCAATTCTCCGTTGTGAAAAGCGGGAGATTGCTTCAGACAAGCCCATCGCAATGACACTGGCTATACCTTTGATGATATACGGTACGTTGTCATTGCAAGCGAAGCGAAGCAATCCTTCTCTCACAAACAAACGGTACCTGCTGATAAGGAGGATTGCGAAAAAACTTACAAAAAAAGAGATTTTTGCACAGTAATATTATCATGCGGTATGCTCTTGTGCCAGGGAGGACACGTCAGGGTACGCGTATCCAGACATGTTCCATGAAAATAGCGGCGAAAAGGAACGCCATGCTTGCGATGATGGGATAGAGATAAAGGTCTTTTCTCTTTACCACGGTTTCTATGACAATTTTATCTTTTTCCATAGCATCGATCGCATTATAAAATTTTGCGACCTCTTCAAAATTCTCTGCATGGTAATACCTCCCGCCGGTCGACTCAACAGCCTCTTTTAATTCTTCAATATGCTGGGCCGCGACTTCCGGGTCTACACCCGTGACATCCGATGCCTTGACCGCTACGACGTATGCCTTGATTCCCATTCTCTTCAGCAGGCGCAGGGGCCGGGTGGGCGAGATACCAATATTGTATATGCCATCGGTAAAGAGCACAACCAGCTTGTTCTTGAGCACCTGTCTCTTTTCCATTTCTTTGGCAAAGGAAATGGCGTAATCGGCAAGGTATTCTTTATTAATACTGTTTCTCAATTCTTTTATCGTAAATTGCTTTCCCAGCTCTTTTTCAAAGAGCGCTGCAAGAGAGGTAAAGAGGCCTTCCCCAATGGCCGTCTGATAGCCCACCTGAGAGGCCTGCACACGCGCCAGGGATTTCTCCAGCAGTTGGGTTTCCATCGTGGGTACGACAATGAGGGCAGCGTCCGTGCCAAAGATGGTAATACTAATGAGATCATTCGGCCGTTTTTTTATAAAATCCCCCACAATTTTTTTAATCGTTTCGATGGCCGTTCCCGTCATGCTAAAAGAGGTGTCTATGACAAGGGCAATCTCACGTCCAAGAAGATCTGTTTGTTCCTGGCGGTACTTTGTCTGGGGATGCGCGACGGCAACAATTGCAAAAAATACGGCGACAAAAAAAACGGATCTATTGAGACGGGGAATGATCCTCATGAACCCCGAGGATTCTTTAACGTGGGAGACACTGGAATACCCGATAAACTTCTTCTCCCGCCAAAAAAACCATAGGAAACCAAAAGGAATAATGAGGAGAAGGAACAAGGGGTTTGCAAAGGTCATGTATCGGTACCTGGATGTTTTGGAATTTCAAAGTTTGAGATTCTTCGGTCGTTTTACTCCCTCAGAATGACACCATTTGTCATTCCGGGCAAAGCGAGGAATCTCATTTCATGTTAAGGCCAGTCCTTTCGATCATCTCTTTTACACCCTGCAGCATGCTGTCTACCGGCTCTTTTCCCAGATGTCTTCCAAAAATCAGCTCGTCGAGCTGTTTCAATACGGTCTGGATGATCGCTGAAACTTCTTCCGGAAGTTGTTTTTGCGTATCGTATTTCAGGAAGTCCGACGTCGTGACAGATTGTGCCTGCTCATTTGAAATGCCGATAAGCATACCCGCATACGTCCGCAGCGCCTTGTTGATGTTGTGAATCGCATTCCTGCTGATGGCTTCATCGTCGGTATACTGAAATGACGCCAAGGTATTTTCCAACCTCTCCAGGGCAATGCGGGGAGTTTCAACTGCAGGTTTTGGGGCTGCGGGTGACCATCGTCCCGCAAGAGAACGCAAGGTCGTTATCCCTAAAAAAACAAACAAAAGAATACCTGCCCCCATCGGTAAATATCCATGGGAAAAGACGTCTTTCCGGGAATATGACATGGGGCCCTTGATCCCTTCCAATGGCACGTCCACCGCCTTGAGAAGGCTGTTTAGAATGACAGGAATAGACGCAGTCTTTACTTCCTGCGTTTCAATAAGCGTACTCCCGGACTTTGCAGCATCAGATTGCGAAGGCGACTCTTCGTAATACAAAACCGTGAGCTCAGGAATTTCAGCGGCCTTTTTTTTCCCTGTCAATTCATAGAGGGAAAGCGTGTAGGTTATGAGTGTTTTTTCAGTGGTCCCTTCCGCACTTTTCTTTATCTCCCTTTGCAGGACTTCAAAGGGAGAAAAATTCAGTTTTTCAATGCTTTCCCACAACAAGTTTACCTTTTTTTCATGCCGTATGGTAAGGGTATAGGTAATCCGGTCGCCAATGGCAATGACATCCCTGTCCACCTTGCCTTCCACATGAATTGGCACCTTTTTAATGGCAACGGGCGCAGAGGTTGCCATGCCCTCCGTCTTATCTACCTCGTTCCGGTACGGAAGGGAAAAGGCCGGGATTGAATAGATACCCGTCTTGACGTCTGAAGGCAAAGAAAGGGCATAGGTAACGACGGCATAGTCATGTTCATTATCAAAGATTTGACGTTCCCCTACGGTTACATTTTCTACCGTAAAGGGAGAAAATGTTATCTTGCCCATCCCTTCCAGATTAACCGTCACTCCCAGCTTCCACATGATCTGAACGGTCAAATGCAATGTCTTCCCTGTAATGAGCCGGTAATCATCAATAAAGGTCCAGATTTCCAGGGGCTGGTCTGTCAGGGCAAACTCCGCTACCTCCTCCGCCGGCGCTGGTATCTGGGGTTGCTCCTGAGCGTATGCACGCATAAAACTATTTCCCGGGAAAATTGCGCCGATAATGCCCATCCATAGGGCGATCCTGATATATTTCATCTTCTCCTTCTTCCCCCTCTCCTTATACGCCTGTCGAAAAACTCAGAGATTTTTTTTATCCATACTTCCTCATCTTCATCCGTAAATAACGGAATATAATCGATATTTAACTTCTTCAATAACGTCAGGCAAGGCAGAAATCCTTCCTGCGCAGTTGCAATGCCCAGTGGTTTTATCATGCCGGTCTCCATATCTTGCACCGTGAGAAATCCCCTTGCGTAAGGCAAGGCATTCTCTCTTCTGTCTGAAATGATCACGGGGACGATCTCGTGAAAAGAGGAAAGCGTTTTCAGAGATTGCTCGTAATTGTAGGGCGCCAGGAAATCCGACAAGATAAACACGAGGGCTGGCTGGTGTATTTTTTCATGCAAAAAGGTAAACGCCTTGTGAAAATCGGTATGTCTGCCTGCAGGTGTTGCAGGGACAATGCTTTTTGCCCGGATAAACGCCTCTTTCTCGCCGGCTTGTGGCTGGATAAAGTTCTCTACCCTGTCGGTAAAGGTAAGAAAGCCGATTTCATTGCCGGCCTCCGAAGCTGCGTGGACAAGGGTAAAAAGAATGGCTGATTGAACATCTTCTTTTGTGTGGCAAAACGACCCAAACTTCTCCGACCGGCTTTTATCTACCAGAAAGATAATCGTGACCCGTTTATCCACGAATTTCATGCGTACATGAAGCCTCCCCGTCTTTGCCGTCGCTTTCCAGTCGATGGCTCTACAATCATCTCCCGGCTGGTATTGCCGGAGCTCGTCAAGTTCCAGTCCGTGGAGTGCATTCATGTAGCTGGAAAATGATCCTGCAAAGAGGTTTCCAATCAATCGCTGCAGAGTAAGCCGAATCCTTTTCTTCATCTGGCTTATTCCAATATGGGAACCTGATGAAGGATTTTCTCAATAATATCGTCAGCATCGATGCCCTGGGATTCTGCCTCATGAGTAAGAATGATTCTGTGCCGTAAAACAGGATAAGCCATGTCGTGGATATGCTCGGGCAATACCATGTCGTCTCCGTGAATAAAGGCATACACACGGGATGCCCGCGCTAAGGCGATGGTAGCCCTGGGTGAGGCGCCGTACATCACAAGATTTTTTATCGTACTGTTGCCGGCTTCCGGCCTTGTTGCCCTGACTAATCGGGTAATATATTTTATCGTGACTGATGTCTCATGCAATGGCAACCACTCGGAAATCATATGCCGGAAAGAGAGCACCTCCCGGGGGGATAAAACAACCGCCAGTTCTTCTTCGCCGTCCCGAATCTGCCTTTCTGTGATTTCTCGTTCGTCTCCGTAGGGCGGATAATGAATTTTCAGTTTGAACATAAATCGGTCAATTTCAGCTTCAGGCAACAGATAGGTACCCGAAATCTCAATCGGATTTTGTGTCGCCAGCACAAGGAAGAGTTTTTCCAGAGGGTAGGTCTCCCGGCCAATCGTTACCTGCCTCTCCTGCATTGCCTCAAGTAAAGCGCTCTGCACCTTTGCCGGTGCGCGGTTAATTTCATCGGCCAGCAGGAGATTGGTAAACACAGGGCCTTTTTGTAACCGGCTTTTTCTTGTTTCCGGGTCCCACATTTCAAACCCGGTGATATCGCCGGGAATAAGATCAGGCGTAAATTGCACCCTTTGGAATTTTGCATCCAATATCCGGGCAACGGTTTTTACCGCAACGGTCTTTCCAAGTCCAGGATACCCTTCCAGCAGGATATGACCATCCGAGAGCAAGGCGATAATGATCCCCTCGATCAATTCTTCCTGGCCGACAATGACCTTTCCCACTTCCCGTTTCATGGTTTCGACCTTTTCTTTTACAAAATTTCTATCCCGTATCACGGTTTTTAACCTAGTCTTCACAGCTCATTATCCCCCCCTCTGAATTTTTATTTCACAGGTTTTTTTCAGCCAACATGCTCCATTGCGCACCCACCTCTAACCGCAGAATTATATATTTTTATTTTTGTGTTTACAAACAAATAATAATTCTTTATTGCCACAACTCAATGCAATTTCAGTAAGATAGCGCATTATGCAGAAAAAAATTTTCACAAAAACAAATCCTGCTTCACGCTTTGGCATTTTATATGCTCTTTTCTCCGGAGCACTCTCGCTTTCCTGATAAATTTGTATTGACAGTAAATTTAAAAAGGTGTATATATTCAAAGTTTCAATTGCAAATATTGAATACCCTATTAATTATCAGTTACTTTTGATAAATCTCTTCATCAGAAAGGGGTTTGAAAATGTCTTTTTCAAAACCAAATGCGTCAGCGGCAACACGTACAAAAAACAGAACACCAAGTGACCGAACGTCTGCAAGTGGCATGTGTTCGGTTTGTGTAGATGACTGTCCGGGTATATGTGAAATTGGAAAATCAGCCTACAGAGCGTCTGAAAATCTGTATCCACAGCCGTTTGGCATAATCACTGCCGGAGCAGATAAAGAATATCCGGTAGATTTTTCACACTTAAATATTATGGGGACAGCCGTCGGAGCCGTGGGAATTGAAGCCGACAGTGACAAGGCAATCTTTGAGAACGTAAACACGGAAACGAGGCTGGGGAACGACAAGGGAATTAAGCTGCGATTGCCGATCATGATACCAGGTCTTGGATCGACGAACGTTGCCAAGACACACTGGGATGGGTTGGCTATCGGTTCTGCCATTTCCGGGACAGGCCTAACGATTGGGGAAAATGTCGGCGGCATGGATGTCAATACCAGATTAGAAAACGGAAAAATAACCCATTGCCCTGATATCGAATACCGGGTAAAGACCTATCAGGACTGGCAAAAGGACGGATACGGCGTTATCGTAATGCAGGAAAATGTTGAAGACAGCAGATTAGGCGTCCTTGAGTATGGCGTAAACAAATTAGGGGTGCAGGCCGTAGAACTGAAATGGGGGCAAGGCGCCAAGGATATTGGCGGAGAAGTTAAGATTAACTCGCTTGAAAAGGCAAGATTGCTGCGAGACCGTGGTTATATCGTGCTTCCCGACCCCTATGATAATAATACTGTCTCCGTTTTTGGCAAGGCCTTTAAGGAATTTGAAAGACATTCCAGGGTTGGAATGGTCAATGAAGAAGGCTTTGTAAAACGGGTTGGAGAATTAAGGAAGGCCGGCGCAAAGTATGTGTTTCTGAAGACGGGCGCCTATCGGCCAGCAGACCTTGCCAGGGCAGTGCGTTACTGTTCCGTCGCCAAGGTTGATGTTTTGACCGTGGATGGGGCTGGCGGTGGCACGGGTATGAGCCCGTGGCATATGATGAACGAGTGGGGGGTACCAACATTATACCTTGCTTCCCTTACCTATAACTACATCCATAAATTAGCTTCTGAAGGCAAGCATGTGCCGGACGTTATTCTTGCCGGCGGATTTGCGTTCGAGGACGACATCTTTAAGGCTATGGCGCTTGGCGCTCCATACGTCAAAGCAGTGGGTATGGCGCGTTCCCCGCTCTGCGCAGCGCATGTTGGAAAGTTAGTTGCCGATCAGATCAAGAAGAACTCCGTTGACAAAACGATAGAGCCCTATGGCAAGACGATGGATGAAATTTTCGTGCTGGCGACCAGAGTGAAGAGGCTATTCAATTCGGACGGACGGGAAGTGCCTCCAGGGGCAATTGGGGTGTATTCATACTACCAGCGGTTATCTCAGGGGTTACGACAGTTAATGTGCGGTTCGAGAAAATTTGGACTGGAGCATTTAACACGAAACGATGTCGTCACCCTGACTCGCGAAGCAGCAGAAGTAACCGGCTTAAGATACATCATGGACGCTGACAGTGAATTGGCAGAACAGATACTGGCGGGAAAAGAAAAAGCTAACGCTAAAGTGGCAGTAAAGACAAAGCCCAGGGCAACCCCAAAACCTGCGGCAAAGGCAAAAGGCAAGATAAAGAAGAAGAAATAGCGACACGTATTCTGATTTCTTTCGTCAAACGACGGCTAGTAAAAAGGGAATACCATGACAGGGTTTTCTCCTATCCGGAAGATAGAAGAAAACCCTTTTTGTTTATTCGCACAGGGAGCGCTATTATTATGAAGAATGGATGTCTGTCAGGTCTCTTTTCGTTTGTATTCCTGATAACCCAATCTTTTTGTCTTGGGCAGGACAGAGAATCCCATGGCAGATTTCTGGTAAGGGAATATCTGAAAAGCGATACCGAGGCTGAAAGAGAGACCATACTGAAGAAACTGAATGCATTACCAGCTACTTTTGATGAAGTTAAAGAATGGCTGAAACTTTCTGACGAATATCCGCCCCAACAGCCAGGTTTACACCGGGAATTTGCCCCAGTTGGCGAAAGAAAGGGTGAATATTTTATCTCTGTCCCGTCTTCTTATACACCGGATCGGTCATGGCCTATGATAATAGCATTGCATGGAGTTGGTGGCAATGGTTATGAAATGGCAATGAAATGGTTAAAGTCAACGACACATTATAATGAATTTATTATTGCAGCGCCTACCTACGGATCAGGATTATGGTGGAAAGAAGAGCCGGAAAAACTGGTACTTTCCGTACTGGACAAGGTAAAACGGAGTTACCGTATCGATACCAACAGGATTTACCTCACGGGGTTTTCAAGCGGTGGGCACGGGGTGTGGTATTTCGGAATCCGTTATCCCTGGCTTTTTGCTGCGATAAACCCCATTGCCGGTGAGTGTCCGCTCCCCTCTTTCCTGGTAAACCTGAAAAATGTACCTGTCTTTATCGTTCATGGTCTAAAAGATACCGTTATTCCGGTTGAGGCGGGAAGGGATGCGGGTTCCAGGCTGGAAAGACTTCATTATAATGTTCTCTGTCAGGAATTGCCGGAGCTCAAACATCAGTTTCCTGCAGAGGCGGCCGGAAAGGTGCTTGAATGGTTTCGCATGAATAAGAGGATGCCTTATCCGAAAGAAATACGATTTTCCACCGAATCATTGAAATATTCGTTTGCGTACTGGATTGAAATAACGGAATTCTCCGAGCTCATAGGACAAGTTCTGGGAGTTTACAAAGATATTTCTGGCAAACTGATAAGACCTGAAGGGGCATCGGAGACGGCAAAAATTGAAGGGGTTGTGCAAAAAAAGGATAACGAGATTTTCTTAACTACCCACGGAATAAAGGCGCTGCGTCTTTACCTGGAAGACGGTTTCGTGGATATGGAAAGCCCCCTTCGCGTATATATCAATGGCAAATTAGTATCGTTTGAAAAGGTGGAAAAGGATATACGAGGCATGCTTGATGCTGCAAGAAAGAGGAACGACCGCGAGGCCTTGTGTTCCGCTTATGTGGATATAAAAATTCCCCTGGATTAGCACCATTTAAACCGGGGATATCAGTCACTACCTGGCGTATTTCCGCTATAAGCGGGTAAAAACAGGCATTCCGTCACGGAATAACCTTGGTAATACCGGTTCAAATGCATTCCGTTCTGATCCGCGGCCTTTAATTCATTGACACATTTTTCAAAAATCGTTATAGTTATAAAAAAATAAATAAGCCTTGTCTTCGTCTCTTATTAACTGCCACATTCGTTTTTGCCGACTACCAAGTTTATCGCACGTTTTAAAGAGGCTTATTCATTTTTTACGAAAGGTTTACCATGATCTCGATAGAGGATTTTTTAAAGATAGACCTGCGGGTAGCTGAAGTAAGGCACGCAGAGCCTCACCCAAACGCGGACAAACTCCTGATACTGAAGATTGATGCGGGTGACGGAATGGAAGGCAGGCAGATCGTTGCCGGAATAAGAGGCGCTTACCAGCCGGAAGACCTGATTGGAAAGAAAATCGTTATTGTAAACAATCTGACGCCTGCAACCCTGCGGGGCGTGGAAAGTCAGGGGATGTTGCTGGCGGCAAAGGACGGGAACCAGGTGGTAATCCTTACCACGGAAAAGGATATAAAGCCAGGCTCAAAAATACAATAAAAAACTGAGTTATTATATTGTTCGGTTGCAGAAAATGGCAAAAAATCCCCATGCTGCAAGAGTTATACATAGCGAATTTTGTACTAATTGATAAAGTTACCATCACCCTTTGCGAACAACTGAATGTATTCAGCGGGGCAACGGGTGTCGGAAAATCAATGGTGATCGGGGCGCTCAACTTTATTCTTGGCGGGCGAGCAACCGCAGATCTTGTGCGAAGTGGCAAAGAGGAGGCAACCGTCATAGGGAAATTTTTCATTACCGATAAAAGTCTCCTGCAGCGGATTAAAAAGGCATCAGATAACAACTCCCTGGAAGAAGAACTCTTACTCCAAAGGAGTATCGATACAAACGGACGGAGCAGATGCCGCCTCAACGACGTTCCTATCACGGTAACCATGTTGAAAGAGATTGGAGAGATATTGGTCAACATCCATGGCCAGCACGAACATGAAACCTTGCTGCATGGCATGAACCAACTATATATCCTGGATGATTTTGGAGGGATTTCTCCGCTGCGCGAACACTTTGCAGACGTCTATCAGCAGTTCACGGAAAAGACCACCCTGCGGGATACCTTAACAAGCAACCAACAGGACCGAAGGCAAAAGATCGACCTGTATGCCTTCCAGATCGATGAGATTGACAAGGCACAACTCAAGGCCGGTGAGGCAGAGGAACTTGAAAGGGAAAGGACGCTCTTAGGTAACGCCGAAAAAATTTACAGTACGGTCTCCTCATGCTATTCCCAGCTTTATGAGTCTTCCGATGCTATTCTGGAAAGGTTGAAATCTCTGAGGCGTGAATTGCAATCGGTTGCAAAACTTGACGACGCCCTGCAAAAGATATTCGATGACTCCGCTCAATCGGAGTATCAGATGGAAGACACCGCTTTTTCTTTAGGGAAATACCGGGACGGCTTTAACTATGACCCGCAACGGCTGGAATATATTGAAGGACGTTTAGACACCATCAGAAAGTTAAAATCCAAGTACGGAAATACGGCTGAAGAAATCCTGTCGTACCGTGATGAGGTATCGGGAAAACTGAAAAGTCTTTCTGAGGAAGGAACTACGGCCGGGCATCTGGATGAAGAGCTCCAAGCGCTGACGAACGCTTTGAAACAGAAAGGCAGTGAATTAACCAAAAAACGCCTTTCTACGGCAGAGCAATTAACGCCCCTCATTAATAAAGAGCTTCATGACCTTGGTATCCCGCATGGCCGGTTTTCTGTTCAGATCACATCGCCTTTTTTACACAAGCATGGCGATCTGCAGGTTTCCGAGGCAAAGAGACATGGTTTCGACCAGGTGGACTTTCTCATCTCACCCAATCCCGGCGAGGATTTAAAGCCGCTAAAAAAGATTGCCTCCGGCGGTGAAATCTCACGAGTCATGCTGGCGCTAAAGCACCAACTGGCCAAGGCAGACAAGACGCCAGTCCTGGTTTTTGACGAGATTGACGCAAATATTGGAGGCAGAATGGGAGAGGTAATTGGGGAAAAGCTGAGCAGTATTGCAAGATCGCACCAGGTGATCTGCATTACCCATCTTCCTCAGATTGCCAGCTATGCAGACGGACAATGGAAGGTTCATAAAGTGGTAAAAAATGGCAAGACCTATTCAACCATAGAGAACCTATCGGGCGAATCCCGGCTTGAAGAAATTGCCGACATGATCCGCGGAAGTGAAAAAACGGACATTACCCGAAAACAGGCGCAGGAAATGTTGCGTGATGCAAAGAGAAAGGTGAAAAGCAAGGGATAATGGCAGAACGTCTGCAAAAAATACTGGCAGAGGCGGGATTAGGCTCTCGCCGTGAATGTGAAAGGATTATCGTGGCGGGGAAAGTGACCGTTGATGGAGAACGCGTCACAACCTTAGGCACAACGGTCGATGCAGATAAAAGCGAGATACGCTGCAATGGTACCTTGATCCGAAAGCAGCGAAAGATCTATTTTTTGCTGAATAAACCGAAGGGTTACGTGTGTACAAACCGTGACGAACTGGAACGATTAAAGGCAATTGATATCATAAAAAACGTGACCCAGAGGATATATACCATTGGCAGACTGGACAAAGAGAGCGAAGGACTGATTGTTGTGACCAATGACGGTGATCTTGCAAACAAATTGTCTCACCCAAAGTATGAAGTGAGTAAAACCTATTTTGTCGAGGTAGATGGTTACCTGTCGGATGCGGCAATTGAGGCCCTGGAGTCCGGTATTTGGCTTTCCTTTGGCAAGACACAACCCGTACAGGTTCGTAATGTACGCAGGGGCAGGCAAAGAAGCAGGTTTGAGATGGTATTGAAGGAAGGTAAAAACCGGGAGATACGCCGTATGCTCGTTGATTGTAATTACAAGGTGCGCATCCTGCGTCGGATAAAAATTGGCAATTTATATGATCCGAGCTTAAAAATCGGTAAATATCGCAAGGTAACGGACAACGAACTGGCGCGGCTGCATGCGCTGGCCGAAAGAGGATCCGCGCGCCGGGCAACCATTCAAGAATCTTTGTCGCACCCAAAAGGATAAAACCATTCTTTTCATCCCCCACCTCCGGGAGAAGAGAAACAATATAAACAACCTTTCTTCCTTTTTTAACAGGAACGGTGAGAGATGATAAGGGAAATGTCGATGAAAAAGATGACGCAGCTACAACTGGCCAGGCAAAATATCATTACCCGGGAAATGAAGCAGGTTGCAACGGACGAATGCCTTGAACCCGAATATATCAGGGAACGCATTGCCGAGGGTAAGATTGTCATTCCCGCAAACCATAAGCGCACGGCCACAAGGGTCTGCGGTATTGGCACAGGGCTTAAAACCAAGGTCAATGCCAATATCGGAACTTCAGCCGATTATGCCGATATTGCAAACGAACTGGAAAAGTTGCAGGCGCTGGAAGAGGCAGGCGCTGATGCCGTAATGGATCTGAGCACCGGCGGTGATCTTCGTGCAATACGGAAAAAGATTGTCGGTTCAACGTCGATTGCCGTAGGAAGCGTCCCCATCTATGAAGCCGCCGTCAAGGCCGTCCAACAGAACCATTCCATTGTTGATATGACGGCAACGGACATGCTTGAAGCAGTACGGTTGCACTGTGAGGACGGCGTTGATTTTATTACCGTGCATTGTGGCGCCACAAGGGGGGTGCTCAAACATCTCAAAGAAAACAAACGTATTTGTGGCGTGGTAAGCCGGGGAGGGACGTTCCTCGTGGAATGGATGATCCACAACGGACGGGAGAATCCCCTGTATGAACACTATGACGAGATACTGGCTATAGCGCAGGAATATGACGTGACCCTGAGCCTGGGGGACGCCATGCGACCGGGGGCGCTTGCGGATGCATTTGATCGCGCACAGGTGTATGAGTTAAACGTACTCGCTGAACTTGCCCAACGGGCGCTGGATGCCGGTGTGCAGGTGATGGTGGAGGGACCTGGTCACGTACCTTTAAATCAGGTGACCGCTCAGGTCCAATTGCAAAAAGAACTCTGCAAAGGGGTGCCCTTTTATGTGCTCGGTCCCATTGTCACAGACGTTGCACCCGGGTACGACCACATTACCTCCGCCATTGGCGGAGCGATAGCCGCAGCCGCAGGGGCGGACTTCTTATGCTATGTAACGCCAACGGAGCATCTGAGCCTGCCAGGTCCTGCCGATGTGAGAAGTGGCGTCATGGCAGCACGGATTGCCGCCCATGCCGCCGATATTGCCAAAGGTATTAAATCGGCATGGGAGTGGGACAAAAAGATGTCACAATTCAGACGAAAGAGGAACTGGGAAGGGCAGTTTAGCACTTGTATCGACCCTGCAGTAGCCCGAAGCATCCGCGCAAAGGGAAAACCCCAAAACGAAGAGGTCTGTTCCATGTGCGCCGAATACTGCGTATTCAAGCTCAGCGACAAGGTGTAATAAAAAGACAGATTTTACAAGGCGAGGCCAACCCTTAATTCCCTTTTGTGTCATGGGAAAAATATCCCTTTTTCGTCTTTCTATTTATATTTATTCTTGTAATATTGCCCGAAAGAAGCCCTGTTCATTAAAAACTGATCCACATCTTTTGCTACCTCTATGCCACTGATATACGCCCCGTGAACTGACAAAGGTTGGTACTGGCTGTCGTATGCCGGCGCCGTAGCTTCGCCCGCCCAAAATACAGGAAGCGTTGCAAGCGGGTTCTTTAAAGTCTCCCTCGCCATGATAATTTCTGCAATGCTCTTCCCATAACTTATATAAGAATTGCCACAACGTGTCCACGGATCTTTTCCCCAATCCGTACGGTGTACATTGGGTTCGTTTTCACTTTTCCACACCAACATTTGTTTCCAGTCCCAGGGATTTCTTTCCGGATGCGGGTTGTATATTTTTTCTATACACCGAAACATTATTTCCGCCGCTTTTTTATCATCAACGTCCTTCATGATCAGGTAATCAACGCCCATGAGCAGGGCAGTGATCACATAAGGGCCATTTTCAAGATTGGGAAAGGCGGTAAAAAACGTTCGTGGCAACCCTTTATCCGCCAGCCCCAAAATTTTTTGCTCCGGCCCTGTTGGATTAACCAGGAGGGCCATGCCATTATCCAGATTGTTTATCCTCTGGTTGTAGTCCCAAACACAATCCTTGAATTGTATGCTTATTTTTGCAATCGGCCCTGGTTTTATGATTTGAAAGACATCCTGTTTCTCTTTCGGGAAGAATTGCCCAAAAATTTTAGAACCTTTATGCATAAGTATCCCAACGGAGAAGGTACAAAGTAAAGAATCTGCGGTAAAATCCTTACCGTTTCCTGCTGTTATCCGTACACCCGTGTCCCATTTCTCCACCTTGATAACTTCATGTTCGTAAAGTATCTGCCCCTGAATTTTGCCAGGTTCCTTCTTCACAAATTCTTGCAAAATAGCGTTCGGTAATTCGTCAAAACGACAAATTACCTTATCATTTCCCGTATTCCTGCATATTCGGTATTCTGCCTGTTCGTCAAATATTTGTTCCGGGATTTTATCTACTTTTAACCCCGCCACACTGATGTTATCATTTACCGCATCACACCATTGATCGCCGGCATGCTTAGGTGGGCACAGTTTGAACTTTTCTGTGCCGGTCGCTAGAATTCCTGGTGTATGCGCTGAAATGGCGTAACAGGACATGGGCGCCGCTTTTCCACGATACGCTAACGTTTTAACCAGTTCTCCTGCCGTTTGATCCTGTTTGCTGAGATCAAACTTCTTTATTGCGTCGAACAGGCTGTTTTTCTCTTTAAAGCTGAAATTGAACAGTCCTCCTAAGTTACCCAGGTCAGAATCATAAACATGCGCAAAACGCGCTGCCGGGGGAAATCCCCAGTTTTCCCGGTCTGGATCCCCCGGATAGGCAACCCGAACCTTGGTTCCTTTATTAAGCTCAATGCGATCGAACCCTTGTTGCCTTATCTCATCCCCATATTTTTTATAAGGGTTGCCATCCTTAACGTGGATAAAATGTGCCCCTTCCTCAATCGGCAATCCCTCTCGTACCTCCCTGCCATCATTGGTAAGCACAAAGTCTTCCATCGAACGCATTCGCCCGCCAGCATGTTTCGTCGCCTCAAGTATTAAAACCTTTTTTCCCGCATTTTTCAGCTCTCTTGCGGCTACAACACCGGCAATACCCGCCCCCAAAACGATACAATCAAAATGCTCTGACATTGGTCTGTGCCTCCTTATACAAAAAATCCGAATCACCAAATTGGTGTATCAACCCAGACAGGGTTGACGTATCCACATTTTTCCCAAAAACTAAATCCTTTTGTGATAGACTTCCCGCGTCTCAATTTGAATGGATATGGGTTTGAGTCTGGTCTTGCTCTTCATTCATGTTATCCCTTGCCGTAGTAATTTTTTGGTAGAGTAGAAAAAGAGAGACTTAGTTAAAGAAAAAGCCCTCCAAATATGGTAAAAAATAGTTTTGATACAAGAAACTAAACCATAAAGAAAAGGAGGGCTATATGGGAGCAACCCCA